>ENA-ORUW01000352-ORUW01000352.1-human-gut-metagenome-genome-assembly--contig:-NODE-352-length-50738-cov-6.422015_pt1 | contig 50738 bp, 54 predicted proteins | sample MGYA00242088_ERZ509227 | MGnify/ENA primary metagenome ERZ509227 (study PRJEB26280, sample SAMEA2338816) | human gut metagenome | biome: human gut; feature: human-associated habitat; material: faeces... | reverse complement strand
TGGGCGGCTGTCCCGCGCAGGAGGAGGAACAAAGGCTGGCCTACGCCCAAACACAGCTGGAAACCGCTTTGGATGCTGCCAGAGCGGAGGCTGCCCAGGAGCGCCGGCTGTACCGGACGCTGGGTCTCTCGCTGGGCGGGGCTGCCGCGCTGCTGCTGCTGTGAGCCAGACGGCGTTCCGGGCAGCACGCTGTATGTGAAAAAGGAGCGAAGCGGAAAATGAACATTGATTTTGTATTCAAGATCGCCGCCATCGGCATCATTGTAGCTGTGCTCAACCAGCTGCTGATCCGTTCCGGCCGGGAGGAACAGGCCATGATGACGACGCTGGCGGGGCTTATCGTCGTGCTGATGATGATCATCAGCCAGATCAGCGTCCTGTTCGACACCATCAAGGACCTGTTTGCATTGTGATCTGCCATGGACATTTTCAAGATCCTGGGCTTCTGTCTGTGTGCGCTGGTGCTGTTGAGCGTACTGCGCCAATACAATCCCGGATACGCGGTGCTGGCCGCACTGGCCTGCTGCATGGTATTGCTTTGGTTCGTCATGCAGGCGCTGGGGCCTGTACTTTCTTTTGTGGAAACTCTTTCGCAGTTTTCAGGCTTCGAGCATTTGGGAACCGTGTTCAAGGCCGTCGCCATCGCGCTGATGGCCCAAAGCGTGCAGGACCTGTGCATGGAAGCAGGGCAAACGGCCCTTGCCGGACGCGTGGAGCTGGCGGGCAAGGTGGCCGTGCTGCTGGCGGCTATGCCGCTGTTCACGGTGCTGACGGATACGTTGCTGGCGCTGCTGCGATGAGGGAGCCGCTTCACTCACGAAGGATTTGGAAACGGCTGGTTTGCCTTGCAGCCATGCTGTTCTGCGTTGCGGCGGCCGGCGTGCCGGCGCTGGCGCAGGAGGCGGCGGGAGACTCCGGAAGCGGGCAATCCGGGATACCTGAGGAATGGGCGCAGGTCACGCAGGAAGCGCCAATGACCGCCGGGGATTTCAGCGGGATGACATTGTCCGACTGGCTGGAAAAGGGCGCGGAAATACTGCGCGAGAGCTTGCATGAGCCTTTGAGACTATTGGCAAGGCTGTGCGGCCTGCTGCTGCTGGCGGCCGTGGGAAAAAGCATGTGCACCGAGCGAACGTCGCCGGAACTCGCGGGCCTTGTGGATACTGTTGTCACGCTGGCTGTGTTCACGCTCTGTTCTTCCTGCATGCTGGCGCTCACCGGTGTACTGCAGGATGCAATCGAAACAAGCCGCGTTTATATCATTTCTTTTGTTCCGGTGTTCGCTTCTGTGCTGACAGCCTGCGGACAGGTAGGCGGCGCGGCGCTGTACAGTGGCTTTTTCTTCGGTGCGGCTATGGTTATGGCAGATATTCTGTGCAGAGTGGGGCTGCCGCTCACGCGTGTGCTGCTGGCGCTGAATGCTACTGCGGCCGTAGGCAGTACGCTGGACCTTTCGCAATTGACCGCCTCCGTATGCCGATGGACGAAGTGGCTGCTCACGTTTTGCGCCACGGTGTTCGGCGCGCTCATCGGCCTGCAGGGGATATTTGCGCAGAGCGCGGATACACTCGCGCTGAAAACCGGGAAATTTCTGCTGAGCAGCGGCGTGCCCGTTGTGGGACGGGCAATCTCCGACGCAATGGGCAGTGTGCTGGCCGGATTGAAAATGCTCAAAGGCACAGTGGGGTTTGCGGTGATTGCCGTCATTGCGGCGTCGTTTCTGCCGCTGCTCATACAGTGCTGTGCGTACCACCTTGTGTTTTCCGCCGGAAACATCGTGGCGTCGGCAACGGGCGGCACCAAAAGCGCAAAGCTGCTTTCCGGCCTCTCGGATTGTGTGAGCCTTTACATTTCGATGGTTGTCTTTTTTAGCCTGATCGTCATTTCTTCCACGCTTGTGATGATCCTGCTGGGGAATGGAGGGTAGAATTGGAACAAATCAGGGCCTGGGTGCTGGCCGTGTGCTTTGCGTGTATCGCGGCTGGCATCCTCGGGCAGCTTTCTTCCTCCCGGACGCGGTTTTCTGTCATAAAGCTGATACTCACCCTATATATTTTAATAACCGCATTCGCCCCGCTGCAAAGCCTGGGCGATGGGCATGTAACGTTCGACATTCCGGAAGCGCCGCAGACAGTGCAGGCGCCGGATACGGAAGCAATGGTGTTGAACACGGTGTGCACACGGTTGGAGGATACTGTGCGCAGCGCGCTTGCGGAGAACGGGATTGCGTACACCGAAGTGGACGTGGCGTTGGACGCCGACAGCAAGACCGTAGAGGTGGCGGACGTCACTGTAATAGTCCCCGGCGGCACAGATGTTTCGGGCGTGGAGGATGTTGTCACAAAAGCGCTGGGAACACATGTCCCGGTAACGGTAAATGAAGAAGGATAATGCAAATGGAAAAGAAAGCGGAGCATGGGGGCTGGCAGGAAATGCTGCACGGGCTGTTCCAGAAAAAGAATTGGCTTTTCTTTGTCGGGCTCGCGGGGATCTGCCTGATTTTTTTATCCGACATTCTGTTCGGAGGCCGGGAGGGTTCCACGGGCGCGGCGCGGCAGAGCACACAGCAGGCTGTGAGCGCAGCGACGGGCGTTCAGGAATTGGAGACCCGCCTGACCGAAATGCTGGAGAGCGTGCAGGGCGCCGGCAAAGTGCAGGTGATGATCACACTGGAAAGCGCCGGAGAAACGGTGTATGCACGCGACGAACAATCTGATACACAGACGACGCAGGACGGATCGGACGGTGTGACGGACCGAAAGGAATCCTATAAAAGCGAGCATATCATCGTTGACGCGGCGGATGGAAAACAACCTCTTGTGGAAACGCACATCGAACCGGAGGTGAAGGGCGTGGCCGTGGTGTGCGAGGGCGGGGACGATATTACTGTGATAAAACGCATTACCGATCTGGTCTCGGTTGTATTAGGGCTTTCGACCAACCGGATATGCGTTACAAAAATGATTTAGACGGAGGATGCATATGAAAAGCGCAAAAAGCAAAAGACAATTCACCTTGCTTACCCTGGTGGTGGCGCTGGGCGTTGCGGTGTACCTGAACTGGGAGTACGCGAAAACAGACGCGCCTTTCGCACTGCAGGACCCCGGTGCTGTAAGCGCCAACGCAGCCGTGGAAACTGTTACAGACGGCACCACATCCGGCGTGCTGGACGCCCTGCCCGTGCAGGAGGCGCTGCCCGACAAGAACTACGGCGACGCACAGCTTGTGAGCGCGAATGAGACCAGCAACGACAAATACTTTGAACAGGCTCGACTGACACGAAGCAAAACGCGGGATGAAGCGCTGGACACCATGCAGCAGGCGCTGAAAAATGCCGAGTTGTCCGAGACTGAAAAGACAGCGGTCACCCAAACGCTCACCAACACCATCAACAGCATCACAGTGGAAAGCGACATCGAAAACATGGTAAAGGCGAAAGGCTTTGCGGATTGCGTCGCATTTATCGAGGGAGAAAAGATCAACCTTGCCGTGAAAACAGGCAGCGAAGGATTGGATAAGAGTGAGGTGGCGCAGCTGCGGGATATCATTTTGGGTAAAATGGAGACGGAGGCGAAAAATATCAGTATCGTCGAAGTGAAATAGGTGTTGTGAAAGCAGCCGGAAGATGGTATAATAATTCCAAAGCCGCTTCGACGGGCGGCCGGCGCACAGTTGGTGTGCCGGCTTTCCTGCCGCCAGCGGCTTGTGGGATGCCGGCAGTGAAAAAACGTGCCCGGCACTCCTGAAAACTTGCATGTGCGCCCGCGCAGCGGGCAGGGAGGCTTTGAAATGGACGTTACAAATTCCAGCACCATCGGCGGCAGCCTGCAGATATCCACGGATGTCATTGCGAAGATCGCAAAGCTCGCCACGCTTGAGATCGAAGGCGTGAAGGAAGTATCCACCGGAACGATGGGTGTAAAGAGCCTGTTCAATAAGGTGAATCTTCAAAAGCCGATCCTCGTCCAGCTCACTGATGATGTGGCGGAGATCACGGTGAATATCATGGTGAGGTATGGTTATAAGATTCCGCAGCTCTGCGAGAAGGTGCAGGAAAACGTGAAAAGTTCTGTGCAGAACATGACATGCATCACCGTTTCTAAAGTCAACATTGTGGTAACAGGCGTCGCGCAGGAAACTGCCGGCCCGGAAGCGGAGTAACCGAGAAAATCCATGACCCTCCCGCTCTCTGCAGGAGGGTTTGTTTTTGTGAGGAATATCATGAAGAGAAGAATTGCCCGTGAAAACGCTTTTATCGCCGCCTTTGAAGCCAGCTTCAACGCCAACAGCATCGAGGAGATCGTTGCCGCATCACGCGAGCAGGACGAATATGCCGTCGATGCGTATGGCGAAGCGCTGCTGGCAAACTTTTACGCACACAGCGCCGAAGTGGACGATCTGATCAAGGCCAGGCTTAAAGATTGGACGCTGGCCCGTCTGCCGCGCGTAAATGCAGCCATCCTGCGCCTCGCCGTGACCGAAATGCGGTTCAACGGCAGCGACGATATGGACAGTATCGTCATTAACGAAGCGGTAGAGCTGGCGAAAAAATACGCCGGAGAAGAGGACTACCAGTTCATCAACGGCGTGCTGGGGGCAATCTCCCGGGAGGCGCACAGCGCAAAAGCGGACGAGCCTGCCGGTCCGGCGGACTCCGCTTCGGAGGAAGCCTGAGCATTATGTACACCCTTGGCATTGATACGAGTAATTATGCAACCTCTTTGGCTGTGTTCGACACCGCGGCCGAAGAGGTTGTTTGTGACCGTAAACGTTTTTTACCCGTGAAGCCGGGCGAACTGGGCCTCCGGCAGAGCGACGCCGTGTTTCACCATACGGCTGCGCTTCCGGAGCTGCTGCGGGAGCTGGATGCCGAGTTTCCGTTGCACAGAGTGGACGCCGTCGGCGTTTCGGAGAAACCGCGCCCGGTGGAAGGCTCATATATGCCGTGCTTCCTCACAGGGCTTGCAGTGGCACAGGGGCTGGCGCTGGCGCGCGGCGTCCCTTTGGTGCGCACCACTCATCAACAGGGGCATATCGCCGCCGCTCTGCTCTCCGCAGCGGGGGCGTCGCTTTTCGCACGGCGCGTGCTTGTGTTCCATATTTCGGGCGGAACCACCGAGCTCCTTTTGTGCAGCGGAACGTCTGTCGTGTGCCGGGTGGGCGGCAGCACCGACCTTTATGCCGGCCAGGCGGTGGACCGCATCGGCGTAAAACTGGGCTTTGCGTTCCCGGCAGGGGCGGAGCTTTCCAGCCTCGCTTCTGAATGCAGCGAAGAGATAAAGCCAAAGGTAAGCGTAAAAGGTGCGGACTGCAGCTTTTCCGGATTGGAAAACCAGTGCGCCGCACTGCTGGAACGTGGCGCAACCCCGGCTTACGTTGCGAAATATTGCCTGAGTGCCGTGGGCCAGACGGTACTTCAAATGATCTGTGCCGCACAGGAACAGTATCCCGGCGTGCCGGTGGTATGCGCGGGCGGCGTGATGAGCAGCGATGTCATACGCGCTTATGTACAGCGGACGCAGCCGGATATTTATTTCGTACCGGGCCGGTATTCCAGCGACAACGCCATCGGCGTGGCCGTTCTGGCGGCAAAGGAGGTTCAGGCATGGCCAATGTGATCACGGTAACGGCGCTGAACCGTTATGTGAAAACGCTGTTGGAGCGGGACTCTGTTTTAACAGATGTGGCGCTGCGCGGCGAGATATCCAATTTTACGAACCATTATAAGACCGGACATTTTTATTTTTCCCTGAAAGACGAGCAATGCTCTGTCAAAGCAGTTATGTTCCGGCGTGATGCACAGAATCTGGCATTCATGCCGCAGAACGGCATGCGCGTCATCGTGCGGTGCCGGATTTCTCTGTTCGAGCGGGACGGCGCGTTTCAGGTCTATGTGGAAGATATGTTTCCGGACGGTATTGGTGCAATGCAGATGGCATTCGAGCAGCTCAAGGAAAAGCTTGACAAGGAAGGTCTGTTCGCTCCGGAGCACAAGAAGCCCCTGCCTGCAATGCCGAAATGCGTCGGCCTGGTTACCTCCAAAACGGGCGCGGCGTTGCAGGATATCCTCAACGTGACGCAAAGGCGCTATCCGATTGCACGTTTTCTGCTTTATTCTGTAACCGTACAGGGAAACGAGGCTGCTCCGGAGATCGCAAACGCCATTACGCGGCTGGACAAGGGCGGACGTGTGGACGTGATCATCGTTGCGCGGGGCGGCGGCTCACGGGAGGATCTGTGGGTTTTCAACAATGAGAGTATCGCCCGCGCGGCATTTGCCAGCAGTACGCCCGTAGTCTCGGCCGTGGGGCATGAGATCGATTTCTCCATTCTGGATTTTGTGGCGGATCTGCGTGCTCCTACGCCTTCGGCGGCAGCGGAGCTGGTGATGCCGGACATGGAAGCGGAATTGCGGGAGATTCGGCGCAGTTATTCAAATATTTGCAAAGAAATACAAAACCGCCTTCAGTTATGTTATAATAGAGTGCGGGATATAGAGGCGGCGCCCCAGCTTGCGGCGGCGCGTTCGCTGCCGCTGGGCCTGCTGCGGGAGCTTTCAGAAAAAGCTGACGCCGCCCGGGCTGCCATGCATGGCAAAATGGACGCCGCCAAGGGGCGCGTTGCTCACGCAGCCATGCTCTGCGGTTCGCTCAGTCCATACAGTGTACTGGCGCGCGGTTACAGCATCGCCCGGAAAGCGGGCTCTGTGCTCAAAAGCAGCGCGGACGCTTCGGAGGGCGACAGGGTAGAGGTACAGCTGGCCGCAGGACGGCTGGGCTGCAGGGTGGAAACGATTATTACAGAGGAAGAGCTATGAAAAAAGAAATGACATTTGAAGCGGCGGGCACGGAGTTGGACGCTATCCTTGCGGAGCTTTCCGACTCGGAGACGCCTCTGGACCGCAGCCTTGTGCTGTACGCCAGGGCGGCAGAACTCATCGCCTTTTGCAACGAAACACTGCAAAAGGCGCAGATCACCATTGATGAGATCGACGCAAAAAACGCCGGAAAGCAGGAATAAAGAAGGAGCGTTCTATGGATTACAACGCGCAGTACCAGGCATATTTGAACACGGCCGAGACGGCGCTGGCGCAGCAGGCGGACCGGTGCTTTAACGAACGCTCCCGCGTGTGTGAGGCGGCGCGGTACAGCCTGTTCGGCGGCGGAAAGCGTGTGCGCGCCGTGCTTTGCCTGGCCGTGTGTGATATGCTGGACGGCAACAGAAACGCGGCAGCCTGTTATGCGGCTGGGGTGGAGATGCTGCACTGCTATTCTCTCATCCATGACGACCTTCCTTGCATGGATAATGACGATATGCGCCGAGGGCGTCCGTCGTGCCACAAAGCTTTTGGGGAGGCTACGGCTCTGCTGGCAGGCGACACTCTGCTTACGGCAGCATTCGAAACTCTTTCCGGTTCACCAGGCACTGCCGTCCAGAACACCGCCGCCGTTTGTGCGCTGAGCCGTGCGGCCGGGGCAAACGGTATGGTGTGGGGTCAGGAGCTTGACCTTACTTTTGAAGAAAAGCCTGCCACGGCTGAAGAATTGCGCGAGGTGCACCGCAACAAGACCGGAATGCTCATCAACGCGGCGGCGCAACTGGGAGCGGTGGCGGCAAGTGCGGACGATATTCAGCGGCAGGCCATTGCGCGATATGCCTTTTCCGTAGGACTGGTGTTCCAGATCATTGACGATATTTTGGACGTTACGGCGACGGCGCAGCAGTTGGGCAAACCCATTGGCAGCGACGCTGCCAATGGGAAAACGACGTTTGTTACATTGCACGGCGTGGAACGCTCCCGCGGGATTGCGCAGGAATTGACAGACGGGGCCTGTGGCGTCCTACGCGCGGCATTCGGCGGCCGGGCGCAGTTTCTGGAGACCTTAGCGGCCAGCCTGCTGGAACGAAATCAGTAGAAAGGACCAGATCGTAATGCATGTTTTGCAACGGCTTTTTTTCGGGAATTACATCCTGTCCGTCGCTCTGCTCTCCTGGCTGGCGGCGCAGATATGTAAGACGATCATCAACTATATCCTGAGCGGCAAATTTGAAGCGGAGCGCATGTGGGGAGCAGGCGGCATGCCCAGTGCACACTCGGCGCTCGTCTGTTCCATGTTTATGGCCGCAGCAAAAAGCCAGGGCGTCAACTCGCCCATTTTCGCTATTGCATTTATCCTGGCCGCTATCGTAATGTACGACGCCATGGGTGTGCGGCGTGAGACCGGCGAACAGGCCAAGGTACTCAACCGTATGATATCCGACTGGCTGAGCGAAGACGAGGACGCACCTGCCTATCTGGCGCAGAATGGCCGCAAGCTGAAGGAAAAAGTGGGGCACACTCCATTTGAAGTGCTTTCCGGCGCGTTATTGGGAATTTTGATCGCTGTGATCGTCCCCGCACCCTGAAGGCAGTAAAACGATTGATAGAAAGGACGTGAACGGCACGCGCCTTTTAGACACGATCCATTCCCCGGCCGATGTCAAACGGCTGGATTTCGGACAGCTGCAGGAGCTGTGCGCGGAGATCCGCGCGTTTTTGATTGACTCCGTCTCCAAAACCGGAGGGCATCTTTCCTCCAATCTCGGTACCATTGAACTGACGGTTGCGCTGCATAAGGTGTTTGCTACACCCAGCGATAAATTTGTCTGGGACGTGGGACATCAGTGTTATACGCACAAGATCCTTACCGGGCGCAGGGAAGGATTCGACCGGCTTCGCATGCTGGGAGGCATCTCCGGGTTCCCAAGCCCGCGGGAAAGCGAACACGACGCTTTTATCGCGGGACATGGCAACACCTCACTCTCCGCTGCCATCGGCATGGCCCAGGCGAAGAAGCTTCGGCATGAGCCGGGCAAGGTCATTGCCGTCGTGGGAGACGGCGCTTTTACCGGCGGCATGATCTATGAGGGCATGAACAATATCCGTAGCCTGAACAATTTGATCGTCGTGCTCAACGACAACAAAATGTCCATTTCTAAAAACGTCGGTTCGGTGGCGCAGTATCTTACCCAACTGCGCACCAGCCCGCGTTATTTCAAAGCAAAACGGGATGTGGAATCTCTCCTGGACTCCACGCCGGTCGTGGGTGGCGCCATCAAGGCAGGCATCCAAACGGTGAAATCTGCATTTCGGCGTTCGTTGTATCATTCCACAATGTTTGAGGAAATGGGGTTCCAATACGTCGGCCCGGTTGACGGGCACGACGTCAAAGAACTTTCCATGTTGTTTGATGCATACCGGCAGGAGCAAAGCGCGCCGCTGTTCGTTCACGTTTTGACCATAAAGGGGAAAGGCTTTACGCCGGCGGAACAAAATCCCGGCGAATTTCACGGCGTTTCCGCTTTCGATGTAAACCATCTGACGGATCCGGACGTCGCGCCGGACAGCTCTTTTTCCACAGTGTTCGGGCAGCAGTTGGCACAGCTCGCCGGGCAGGACGAACGTATCTGCGCGATCACGGCGGCCATGAAGTACGGCACAGGGCTTCAGTATTTTTATAAGCAGCACAAATCGCGGTTCTTCGATGTGGGCATGGCGGAACAGCACGCCGTCACGTTTGCCGCCGGCCTGGCGGCAAATGGAATGCGGCCCGTTGTTTCAATCTATTCCACATTCCTGCAGCGCGGTTACGACCAGATCATTCACGACGTCAATTTGCAGCGTCTCAGCGTGCTTTTCGCGGTAGACCGCGCCGGCCTTGTGCCCGGTGACGGCGAGACGCATCAGGGTATCTATGACGCCGCGTTTTTCAGTGAGCTCGACAGTTTTCAGATCGTTTCTCCCTGCAATTACGCAGAATTGGCATATTGGCTGGAACGGCTCCTTCTGGAAGACGGCCCGCGTGCGCTGCGTTACCCGCGCGGCGCGGAGGACGAAGCGTTGGCCGCTCTGGACTGCAGCGGCCTGGAATACGACGTGTTTCGTGCGGAAGGTCCCGCGGATGCGGCGCTCGTGACCTATGGCGCACAGGCTAAGGAAGCGTTGGCGGCCGCGAAATTGGCCGCGCAGCAAGGCGTTTGCGTGGATGTGTACAAACTTACAGTGATACATCCTCTGCCGCAGGGGCTTTGTGATGCGCTCGGCGGTTACCGCAGCATCCTGTTTGCAGAGGAGGGCGTGCGGGGCGGCGGTATCGGTGAGCATCTGGCGGCCGCGCTGCTGGAGCGCGGCTGCAACGCGTCTTATCGGCATATCGCCGTGCCGAACAACGGGCTGACGCATGCTTCTGTGGACGAATTGCGCGCCCGCTTTGGGTTGGATGCGGCGTCCCTGGCAGCAGCTATTATGAAGCAAGGAGACGTCAAGTGAAAATTCGATTGGATCAATATCTTTGCCAAAACGGCCTGGCACAGAGCCGGGAGCGTGCAAAAGCGCTCATCATGGCCGGCATTGTGTATGTGGGTGAGGAAAAAAGCGACAAGCCCGGCAATATGGTAGACGAAAATGCACACGTGGAAGTACGGGGCCATGATATCCGATATGTGAGCCGTGGTGGACTGAAGCTGGAAAAGGCGATGCAGGTATTTCCGCTCACCCCGGAGGGAAAGGTTTGCATGGATATCGGCGCGTCCACAGGCGGTTTCACCGACTGCATGCTGCAGAACGGAGCTGTAAAGGTATATGCTGTGGACGTGGGCTACGGACAGCTTGCATGGACGCTGCGCTGCGACAAACGTGTTGTGAATATGGAACGCACCAACATCCGCCATGTGACAGCGGAACAGCTACAGGAGCCAGTCGCTTTTTTCAGCGTGGATGTTTCCTTTATTTCTCTCAAGCATATCTTTCCGGTCGCTGCCGCCATCACCGCGCCGGAGGCGGAAGGTGTCTGCCTTGTAAAGCCGCAGTTTGAGGCCGGGAAGGAAAAGGTTGGGAAGAAAGGTGTCGTGCGCGAAGCTGCTACCCACCGTGAAGTCATTGAAGCGGCGTCCGGCTTTGCCGTTCAGAATGGTTTTTCTGCCATTGGCCTGGATTTTTCACCCATCAAGGGACCGGAGGGGAACATCGAATTTCTGATGCATGTGCGCAAATGCGTACAGCCTGAAGGCCTGCCGCAGCGTACGATAGAAGCGGTTGTGTCAAAGGCGCATGAATCCCTGTAAAGGTGTGGTTTTGTGACTGTTTTTTTGATCCCAAACCTAAAAAAAGAAAATGCCGTTCCCACGGCGCTTCGTGCGGCAAAAACGCTGCGGGGTGCCGGCGCGCGCGTTTTGCTGTCCGATGCAGTGCGGGAGTATTTTGTCGGAATGGGACAGGAATTTGCAGAGGACGCCAAAGCGTTCGAACTTTGTGATGTGATCGTGACGGTGGGCGGCGATGGCACAATTCTGCACGCCGCACGCCAGAGCCTGGGATATAATAAGCCGCTTCTGGGCATCAACATCGGCCGTATGGGCTTTTTGGCCACCGTCGAAGCCTATGAGATGGAAAAGCTGGAACGCCTGGTGCATGGAGAATATATCCTTGACAGGCGCTCTATCCTTTCTGTTTCCGTGGACGGACAGAATCGGTTCCGCCAAACGGCGCTGAACGATGTGGTCATCTCAAAAAGCGGCATCTCTCAGACGGTCGATGTAGAGATTTTCTGCGACGACATTCTGGTCAACCATTACCAGGGTGACGGCGTGGTCATCGCAACGCCCACGGGTTCTACCGCATATTCGCTTTCTGCGGGCGGCCCGGTGCTGGATGCTCACATTGCAGGACTCGTCGTGACACCCATCTGCGCCCACAGCCTGCACAGTCCGTCCATGGTGTTTTCGGCCGGACGCCGTCTGCGCGTTTCGCTGTCTTCTCCGTTGGGGCCTCATAACGCGCTGCTCAGTTGCGACGGCCGCAGTCCGGAGACGATTTCCTGTCAAGACACAGTGGACGTCGCACTGTCGGACAAGTACATTTCGCTGATCTGCTTCAACGAGGCGGATCAGTTTGAAGCCATAGACAAAAAGCTGAAAGGACGGTAACACAATGAAAAACGCACGCCACAGCAAAATTTTGGAGCTGATCGGCCAGCATTCTATTGATAAACAGGAAGAGCTTCTCGCGCATTTGCGCCGGAGCGGCTTTGAGGTAACGCAGGCCACCGTATCGCGGGATATCCGGGAACTGGGGCTTGTCAAAGTCGCCACCGGGGATGGGCATTACCGCTATGTCGCGGCCTCCGGCGCAGGTAAAAGCGCCCATTCGCCCAGCCGGTTTGAAACAATCTTCCGGGAATCTGTGCTTAAGGCGGATTTCGCGGGCCATTTTGTGCTCGTCAAATGCTATACCGGCATGGCCAATGCCGCCTGCGAAGTGTTTGACGCAATGGTGTGGAACGATGTGGTCGGCACGCTTTCCGGCGACGACACATTCCTTGTCCTGATGCGCTCCGAGGATGCCGCGCGCACTCTCGTGGGTGAGCTTGCGAAATATATTGCGCATTGACGCCGCTCTGCGGAGGTGATTTGCCATGTTGTGCGAAATAAAAATTGAGAATGTCGCCGTCATTGAAAAGGCTGCCGCTGTATTCAGCGACGGCCTCAATGTGTTGTCCGGTGAAACGGGCGCGGGCAAATCCATCCTGATCGATTCAATCAACGCTATTCTGGGGAACCGAACTTCCCGAGAGATCGTGCGCAGCCACACGCCCAAAGCCATGATATGGGCCACGTTCCGCGGAATCGGCGCAAAGACACGCGCCCAGCTTGCGGACGCGGGCTATGAAGCGGAGAACGAGCTGCTTCTCTATCGTGAGATCACGGCAGAGGGGAAAAGCACTTGCCGCATCAACGGCATGCCGGCAACAGCGTCTGTGGTGCGCGACATCTGCAGTGGACTTATCAACATTCATGGCCAGCACGACAATCAGAGCCTGATGAACCCTGCGCGGCATCTGGGTATTCTGGATTCCTTTGCGCAGAACGAGACGGCGCACGATGCTTATTATGTGGTCTACAAAGAGCTTTGCCGCGTCAAAAAGGAAATTGACGCGTTGTCCATGGACGAGACGGAGAAGGAACGCCGCATCGAGACGCTTCGGTTTCAAATTGAAGAGATCGGAGCTGCGGAGCTGCGGCCCGGTGAGGAAGATGAGCTGCTGAACCGCCGGACACTCATCCGCAACGCCCAGACCGTAACGGAACAGTTGAACATTGCTTACGCCGCGCTCAGCGGTGCAGAGGATGCTCCCGGCGCGGGCGAAATGCTGGGCAGTGCCGCCACGGCACTGGAGAGCATCAGCAGTCTTTCTGAGGATTTTGCACCGTTGGCTGAGCAGATGAGCGGGCTTTATTATACGGCCCGGGATGCGGCAAGCGACATTGCCGATATCCTTGCGCGCTGCGAGTTTGACCCGCAGGCGCTGGACGCTGTGGAGGAACGGTTGGATCTTATCTATCGCATGAAGCAGAAATACGGTGGGGATGTGCAGGATATCCTTGCTTATCTGGATGCGGCCACGGCGGAACTGGACGGTATTGAGACAGGCGCGCAGAGGCTGGATGAATTGTACGACCGTCAGGCGGCTTTGTACGATAAAGCAAAAGCGCTGGCAGACGCCCTGACGCAGACGCGGCTGGAGGCTTTTGAGCGCTTTAACGCGCAGATCACGGACGCGCTGCGCTTTTTGAACATGCCCGGCATTCGCTTCACGCTGTCACACAAAAAAGGCCCGCTGGCGGGCAGCGGACAGGACTCCGTTGAATTCAACATCTCTACGAACCCGGGCGAAGAGCCCAAGCCGTTGGCAAAGATCGCATCCGGCGGCGAGCTTTCGCGCATCATGCTGGCTGTCAAAAGCGCATTGGCGGATAAAGATGATATCGGCACTGTGATCTACGATGAGATCGACACCGGGGTCTCCGGTCTGGCGGCAGGGCGCATCGGTGAAAAGCTGAAGCAGACGGCGCAGGGCAGACAGGTCATCTGCATCACACATACTGCGCAGATCGCGGCGCAGGCAGATAACCACCTGCTCATCCGAAAAAACGTCAGTGAAGACCGTACTTATACGGAAATAGACGCACTGAGCGGGGAGGGCCGTGTGCAGGAGCTGGCGCGCATGATTTCCGGCGATAAAATTACGGAACTGGCGCTGGCGAATGCCCGGGAAATGCTTCGGATGGCAAAGGCTTGACAGCCGCGCGTATTTTGGCTATACTATAACCCATAAATGCAGCGACGGGAACGAGTACCTGTGAAAGCGCCGGCAAAGAGAACCTCTGTTTGGTGAAAAGGGGAGCGGTGCGCATGGCGAATACATCCCTGAGCAGCGGGCTGAACAAGTGATTCAGTAGGCCTTGCCGGGTGCGCCCGTTAAAGCGCAGTGTGTTACTGGACACACGGAGGCCGGCATCCGCGAGGGGCCGGTGAACAGAGGTGGTACCGCGGATATCCGCCCTCTGCCAAATTTATTTTGGCAGAGGGCTTTTTTGTATGTCTTCTGCCGCAAAACACAGGAGGAAGTTCCATGGAAAACGTATTCGATCTTTTCAAAGAGCGCGGTCTCATCGCGCAGGCCACCGACGAAGCATCCATTCGAGAGCTGTTGGGCAAAGAAAAAATCACTTTCTATACCGGCTTTGACCCTACGGCGGACAGCCTGCACGTGGGCCATTTCATGCAGCTTATCATCATGCGCTACATGCAGCAGGCGGGGCATCGCCCCATTGTCCTGCTGGGCGGCGGTACCACGATGGTGGGTGACCCCACAGGCAAAACAGACATGCGCAAAATGCTCACCCAGGAACAGATCCAGCACAACGCGGACGAATTTAAAAAACAGATGAGCAAATTCATCGATTTTTCCGAGGGCAAGGCCATCATGGCGAACAATGCCGACTGGCTTCTCGGCCTGAACTATGTGGATTTTCTGCGGGAGATCGGCGTGCATTTCTCTGTCAACAAGATGCTCACCGCCGAGTGCGTCAAAACACGTATGGAAAAAGGCATCACGTTCCTGGAATTCAACTATATGCTGATGCAGAGCTATGATTTTCTGCACTTGGCGCGGGAGTACGGCTGCAAAATGCAGTTCGGCGGAAATGACCAGTGGAGCAATATCATCGGCGGCGTGGAGCTGAACCGCCGATGTGATAACCGCGATGTGTACGGCATGACGTTCACGCTTTTGACAACGCGCGAAGGCAAAAAAATGGGTAAGACCGAAAAAGGAGCAGTCTGGCTGGACCCCGAAAAAACAAGCCCGTACGAGTTCTTCCAGTACTGGCGCAACATAGACGATTGTGAGGTGCAAAATTGCCTGAAGCTTCTCACCGGTGTGCCCGTCAAGGAGATCGACGCGATTGACATGGGCAACGCCTCCGACGTGAACAAGGCGAAGGAACTGCTGGCCTATGAGCTGACGAGCCTTGTGCACAGCAAGGAAGACGCCGAAAAAGCCATTGCCACAGCAAAACGCCTTTTCAGCGGTGAAATGGATGCGGAGCATATGCCCGCCACCGTTGTGGACGCGGCGCTTGTGGCGGACGGAAAGGCCTCCGTGCTCGACCTGCTCGTTGCCGCGGGCCTCGCGCCCAGCAAAGGGGAAGCACGGCGCCTGGTGCAGCAGGGCGGCATTTCCGTGGACGGCGAAAAGGTGACGGATGTATCGGCCGTCGTGAACGCCGAAGCGTTGGGAAAAGGCATCGTTATCAAAAAAGGTAAGAAGGTCTATCACCGTATTACACTGTAACCGGAAAACAACCAAAAAACAAGCCGGGATGCTCCGCAGAGGGCGGTCCCGGCTTGTTTTTTAATATGTCCGTTTATGCGGCAAATGCCTGACGCAGCACATTCAGCGCGCTGTCCTCATTTTCCCCGCGTACAAGCAGAGAAATATCCAGATCGGACGTCGTGATGAGCACTACCTCGATGCCCGCATCCCGCAGCGTACGCAGAGCAAGGGCAGCCACGCCGCAGCTTGTCACCATCTCTTCACCAAAAAGATTGATCTTGCTGTATCCGCTGCTGATAAGAGGCGCGCTGCCCGCGCCCGTGCGGTACTCCGAGATGGTCTGCATGGCGGATTCAAAATAAGACGCCGGCATTGTAAAGCTGAAGTCGATGGTAGCGGCACGGGGCGCGCTCTGGCAAATCATGTCTACAACAACGCCTTTTTGCGCAAACGCGGTCAAGGCGTCCGCAAGAGCCGAGGCCGTATCGGCCTCTGTAAAAGTAATCATCATAACGTCCTGCTCACTGGAAATTCTGGTTACGCCGTTCATAGCAATGCCTCCTTATTCAAGTACGAGAAATTCCGGGCTGATGTATTCTGTCAAAAGCTGTGTGATATATTCCTTACTGAAACCGGAAAAGCGTGCGCGCACACCATGAGCAGCAGCAAGTTCTTCCGTGTAATCCCGGTACAGATAGGCGCGCGCATTGGTGTAGTTGGAATCATAATGCATCACCATCGGCACCGCATGAACATTACCCACCGACGCGCTGGCGGAGCCGTCCGGCTGTGTTGTTTTGGTGATATCAAAGGTCAGGATCACACCGACCATGTTGTTTGCGGCAGCCTGTGTGGAAACAAAATTTCCCAGGGAATAGGCAATGGGAACCGTTTTGCCCGTTCCGGCTGCGGTAAGCAGCTCCACGGGCTGGATGACATGCGGGTGCGTGCCAATAATGACATCCGCGCCCCAGTCCGCAATTTTCTGTCCCAGCGCACGCTGGGCGTCGGTGGGAGTATGACTGCCTTCAACACCCCAGTGTACACCCACAACAACGATATCCGCCTGTTGGCGTGCAAGCTCGATCTGCTGCTGGATCACATCCTCCTGGCTGGTATAAATAACATTGGCGGCAGCATCGGAAGGCGTGGGGAGGCCGTTCGTCGTCTCCGTATAGGCCAGATAAGCGATGCGCACGCCCTCCTTTTCCTGGATGGGAATGTTGCCGTAATCCGCTTCGCCTGCGTACAGGCCCGTGGTGACCACGTCGTCCGGCATGTCGTCCCAGAAACGGAGCGTTGCTGCGATACCCTGAGCGCCTTTGTCGTAGGAGTGGTTGTTTGACATGGAGATCACACGCCAGCCGACATCATATACCGCCCGCCCCAACGCGCCGGGCGTACAGAAACAGGGATAGGAGGAAGGCGGAAGCTCGTCCGTTACCAGAGTTTCCTGATTGATCCAGTTGATGTCGAAGTCTTTATAAAAAGGCGCGACATTTTCATACAAAGCCGTAAAATCATAACCTTCGCCGCCTGCACGGCTGCGGGCCTGCAGATAAAGACCGTCATGAATCAGGTTGTCGCCTGTGGCGGAAAAGCGCAGCGCCGTCACGGCGGGCTGCGGTTCCGGCTCGGGCTGAGAAACGGAAACGGCGGGCTCGGAGCCCGGAGCGGTGCTGGAAGACGAAAGCTGTCCCGATGCACCGCTTCCGCAAGCGGAGAGCAGCAAGGCCGGCACAAGCACCACGCTCAGCAAGGCTATGTGTTTTTGGTTTCTCTGTTTCATAGATGCATCAGATCCTTCATATTATACATCCCGGCGGGTTTTCCCGCCAGAAACACCGCTGCGTTCAGCGCGCCGTTGGCGAACACCTCTCGGGAACCGGCGCTGTGGGAAATGGTGATGACCTCCTCCGGTCCGGCAAAAATCACCTCGTGCTCGCCCACGATGCTGCCGCCGCGCACAGCGTGAATGCCGATCTCTGTCGGTTCACGTTTGCGCCGCTCGGCGTGCCTGTCATATACATAGTGGTAGGGAACCGGGGACGCGCCGCAAAGCTCATCTGCAATCATCAACGCCGTGCCGCTGGGCGCATCCAGCTTGTTATGGTGATGCTTTTCGATGATCTCTACGTCGAAATCTGTCCCCAGCACAGCGTTGGCCTGTTTGGCAAGCTCGATGAGCAGATTGACGCCCAAAGACATGTTCGCACTCTTGAACACCGCTACGGTTTTTGAAAGCTCACGCAGCGCCTGTTCCTGTCCCTCGCTCAGGCCCGTTGTACATATGACGCAGGGCAGCTTGTGCGCTCTGCAGTATTCAATGGCATTCTGCGTGGCGTCAGGGTTGGAAAAATCGATCAGCACGTCCGCTGGCACGGTGTTTTTCTCCAGTGACGGGAACACCGGAACAGCGCTTGGAAGCTCTTTCGCGTCCACACCAGCCACCACGCGGCAGTCTGTGCGCGCCTCGATCATTGTACACAGCGCGCGGCCCATACGCCCGTGGATGCCCTGGATGATGATATCGGTCATATTCACACTTCCTTTTCAAAGGATGATATAAGTATAACACAACAGCTTACCCGATGGCAAAACCAAAGGTAAGCTGTTGCGAAGCTGGGGCTGCATCAGGTTCGGCCGCAGGTGCAGCCATGCTCCTGGAGAGCAGCCTGTCGATTTGTTTTACGCTTTCAGGAAACCGGCCGCACAGAGCGCCGTGCACAGACGTTCCCGGTTCGCTGCGTTCAAAGGAGCAAGCGGCATACGGCATTGTCCCGCGTCATGTCCCAGCAGATTCATCGCTTCCTTTACAGGAATAGGGTTCACGTCGCAGAACAATGCTTCGATCAGTTCCAGAAGCCGAAGCTGCAACGCAAGGCTTTCCGCGTGTTTGCCCTCGAAATAAAGCCGGCAGATATCGTGCGTTTCCCGCGGGGCTACGTTCGCCAGCACAGAGATCACTCCGATGCCGCCCAGAGCCAGCAGGGGAAGGATCTGGTCGTCGTTTCCGGAATAGATGGCCAGTTCGTCGCCGCACAGCGCAGCCGTTTTCGCGATGGCGCTCACGTTTCCGCTCGCCTCCTTGGTGGCCACAATGAGCGGATGCTTCGCAAGCTCTGCGTATGTCTCAGGCTGAATATTCATACCTGTGCGCGAAGGCACATTGTAAAGGATCATCGGCAGACCTACGGCGTCCGCCACCGCATTGAAATGCCGTACAAGACCCGCCTGGCTGGTTTTGTTGTAATAGGGCGTCACCTGCAGCAAAGCGTCTGCGCCGCGGCTTTTCGCCTCGCGGGAGAGGGCGACGGCGTGGCGCGTATCATTGGAACCTGTGCCGGCGATGACCGGCAGACGACGGTTCACCGTCGCACAGGCAAATTCTATCACATCCAGATGTTCCGTGTCGTTCAGCGCGGAGGCTTCGCCCGTGGTGCCGCAGATGACGATTGCATCTGTGCCGCCCGCGATCTGCTGCTCCAGCAGTTCTTTCAACACCGGATAGTTGACGGAACCGTCCTCCAGCATCGGCGTGATGATGGCCACGCCGGAGCCCTTGAAAATCGTCTGCTTCATGGGGGTATACGCTCACTTTCTTTTAAACGGTTTCTGAATCTCAAAACGGTGGGGAAGACGATCAGCCCATGTACCCCTCCGCCGCCAGCAGCTCCGCCAGCAGCACCGCACCGCCGGCGGCGCCGCGGAGCGTGTTATGTGAAAGGCATACAAATTTGTAATCATATTGCGTGTCGGGGCGCAGACGACCGATGGAAACCGCCATGCCGTTTTCCAGGTTTCGGTCCAGCTTTGTCTGAGGGCGGTCGGCCTCTTCAAAATAGTGCAGGAACTGCTTCGGCGCGCTGGGCAGCTTCAGCTCCTGGGCCGGGCCGGAAAAGGCAGCCCACTTTTCTTTGATTTCATCCATTGTGGGCTTTTTGTCAAAGCTGACGAACACCGCCGCCATGTGGCCGTCTGAGCACGCAACGCGCAGGCACTGGGCAGTAATGGAGGGCTTGTCGGCTGGAACGATCTGTCCGTTTTCAATATGGCCCCACAGCTTGAGCGGCTCTTTCTCGCTTTTTTCCTCTTCACCGCCGATGTATGGAATGCAGTTGTCAACCATTTCGGGCCAGGTCTCAAAGGTCTTGCCTGCACCGGAAATAGCCTGATAGGTGCACACAAGGCATTTGGAAACGCCGTAATCCCGCATCAGGGGATGCAGAGCGGGAACATAGCTCTGCAAAGAGCAGTTGGACTTTACGGCAATGAAGCCGCGTTTGGTACCAAGGCGCGCGCGCTGAGCGGAGATAACTTCAATATGCTCCGCGTTGATCTCAGGCACGACCATCGGGACATCCGGCGTAAAACGGTGCGCGCTGTTGTTTGAGACAACAGGGCATTCCGCCTTCGCATAGGCCTCCTCCAGAGCTTTGATCTCGTCCTTTTTCATGTCCACGGCGCAGAACACGAAGTCTACTTTCGCGGCAACGGCGGCAACGTCGGCGGCATCCATCACCACCATTTTTTTCGCTTCTCCGGGCATTGGCGTAGGTATGGCCCACCGTGCGCCCACGGCTTCCTCATACGTTTTTCCGGCGGAACGGGGAGAGGCGGCCAACGCCGCGAGACGGAACCACGGATGATTTTCCAGCAGAGAAACAAACCGCTGCCCAACCATACCTGTTGCGCCAACAACACCGACTTTGTATTCTTTCATTTTTAACAACCCTTTCCCATTGACCTCTTTATCTATTTTATGCGCATGATACAAAAACGATGAACATGCGAATAAAGCCGCAAAAGAAAAAAACCGGCTTGAAAACCGGCAAGAATTGCAATATAATATATAAGATTGCTACCTTCCGCAGCGCAACGCGCCACGACGGACGCGACAGCCGCAAGCCTTTCAGCGTTGCAGCCAGGCGGCGCTTGCCGCGCGCTGCCTTCGGCGGTTTTCCCTTTTGACGCGGCTTAGGATTTTGGCAATCACGATACACGCGTTTACTCTTGAAAACCGCACCTCTGCGGTTTTTATTCTATTTATTGTTTAATATATCATCCACACAACGTGATGTCAATGAAAAGAAGGCCTGAACGATGCAAAAAAGCGACTTTTATTTTGACCTGCCCAAAGAACTGATTGCCCAGGAGCCATGTGAACCACGAGATGCCGCGCGCCTGTTGTGCCTCGGCCGCGCCAGCGGCGAGCTCCGTCATGCTGTATTCCGTGACCTTCCCGGCCTTCTGCAGCCCGGGGACCTGCTGGTCGTCAACAATTCCAAGGTGCTGCCTGCGCGTCTCATTGGGCACAAGGAAGGCACCGGCGCGGTCTGCGAACTGCTTTTGCTGCGGCAGGTGAAAGGCGACGTATGGGAATGCCTGGCCAAACCCGGCAAACGCCTGCATGCGGGTACGCGTATCATCTTCGGCGACGGCACACTGACGGCGGTCGTCCGTGATACAATGGAGGACGGCAACAAGCATGCGGAATTTTTTTACGATACTCCGACGCTGTATGAAAAACTGGACGCCTTCGGGAAAATGCCTCTGCCGCCCTATATCCAAAAGCAGCTGGACGACCAATCCCAGTATCAGACTGTATATGCGAAAGAGCTTGGAAGCGCTGCTGCGCCCACGGCAGGTCTGCATTTCACACCGGAGCTTATGGATACACTGCGAAAAGAAGGCGTCCGCTTTGCCGAGGTAACGCTGCATGTAGGACTCGGCACGTTCCGCCCTGTGAAAGAGGATGATATCCTTGACCACAAAATGCACAGCGAATGGTATTCCGTCAGCGAAGAAACCGCTCGCCTGATTCGGGAAACCAAGGCTGCCGGACGACGTGTGATCGCCGTGGGAACCACAAGCTGCCGCACGCTTGAAGCTGTTGCCACAAAATACGGCGAAGTCCGCGCATGCAGCGGCGATACGGATATTTTCATCTATCCGGGCTACCAATACAAGGCCATCGACGGTCTTATCACCAATTTTCATCTTCCGGAAAGCACGCTCATCATGTTGGTGTCCGCCTTCTGTGGCTACGAAAACACCATGCGCGCTTATCGTGTGGCCGTGGAAGAAAAATACCGCTTTTTCAGCTTTGGAGATGCAATGTACATTGGGTGAGTAAAAAATCCGGTCAGAGAAAAGCTCGCATCTTTTAAATAAGGAAGAAATGCGCTCCCGATCGGCTTCCCGCAGGGCCATCCTGTTTGAACAGGCTTGCGATGAGCGGTGGTGGAAAGAATATGCTGAGGAATAATTGGAAAATTCCGCCGGCTGCGCAACACCTGTTGTCATTCCGGCCCGCTGAACTGGCAGCAGGAGAACGAACTCATACAGCTTCTTTTTGCTAAACAGGAGTTTATCAAAACACTGGTTGGCGATGCCTTGTGATGACGTTTGAATGGACATAAAAACATCACTGTAACCAAATGCTGGCGGCCAGCAGGCCAACCAGCCCAAGCATCGCTATTTTTCTGTGATGTCTTATAACTGCTTGCAGAATTTCAATTGTATCTTCACGGTTCGGCTCCTTTTTAAACAGCATTCCGCGCCGAATTCCGGCGTAGGCTCCGTTCTGTGTATCAGAATAGCCACTGAACCTTTTTTCTGCAAATGCTGAAGCAGTGCCTATTGTCCATGTTGACTTTCGAAGAAAAGCCTGTTATGATAAAAGCAAAGAAAAGCGGTGTGGGGAAGTGTTCCTACACCGCTCATTTTTTGGGGATGCATTTGCCCGTTATAACGGCCCGCCGCATCCGTTTGCAAGCCTGTAACAGAGAGGAACGGTATATCAATGTACAAGCTATTGAAAAACGAAGGTTCCGCCCGCCGCGGAGAATTTTCCACTGTGCACGGAACTGTGCAGACTCCCGCTTTCATGAACGTTGCAACTGCGGCGGCCATCAAGGGAGGTCTCTCCGCGTTCGACCTGGAGGCCAACGACTGTCAGGTAATGCTGTGCAACACCTATCATCTGCATCTGCGTCCGGGTGACAAGAACGTAGCCAGACTGGGTGGATTGCATAAGTTCACGCGCTGGGACGGCCCCATCCTCACGGACAGCGGTGGATTCCAGGTATTCAGCCTGTCGAAGCTGCGCAAGATTACTGAGGAAGGTGTTACGTTCAATTCCCATCTGGACGGCCACCGCATCTTCATGGGGCCTGAGGAGAGCATGCAAATCCAGGCAAACCTCGGTTCCACAATCGCCATGGCGTTTGACGAATGCATGGAAAACCCCGCGGAATACCAGTATGCAAAAGCCTCCTGCGATCGGACGGTTCGCTGGCTGAAGCGCTGTAAAGCAGAACTTTCGCGTCTGAAAGGCGAGGGCCTCGCCGTAAACCCTCATCAGCTTCTGTTCGGCATCAATCAGGGATGCTGTTATGACGACCTGCGCGTCGGCCATATGCAGGAGATCGCAGCGCTCGATTTGGACGGTTATGCCATCGGCGGCCTTGCCGTGGGCGAACCCAAAGAAGAAATGTACCGTGTGATTTCTGTGGTGGAAGAGCACATGCCCAAGGATAAGATCCGCTACCTGATGGGTGTGGGTACGCCCGGCAACATCCTCGAGGGCGTACGGCGCGGAGTGGATCTGTTCGACTGTGTGATGCCCAGCAGAAATGCGCGTCATGGGCATCTGAACACTTGGAAGGGCATCATCAACATCAAAAACGCGAAATACGAACTGGATGAACAGCCGTTGGACGAGGCATGCTCCTGCGAGTGCTGCCGCAATTTCTCCCGCGCGTATCTGCGCCACTTATTCAAGGCTGACGAGATGCTGGGTATGCGGCTGGCCGTGATGCACAACCTTCATTTTTACAACAACCTGATGCTCCGTATCCGCGAAGCACTGGACAACGGTACCTTTGATGCGTTTTACTGCCGTTACGTGAATCTCCTGGACACCCGTATCTGACCACACCGCAAAAAGGTGAACAAACTGCAAAAAAACGGGAAAACACTTGCAACAGCGCGCTTTTTTCGGTATACTTTATGATAACGCTTATAAGGAGGAATATTTTTCAATGAGTGCAGAGACAACCAGTATGCTCGTCACATTCGTCCCGCTGATCGGTATGGTGGTGCTGCTTTATTTCTTTATGATTCGTCCCCAGAAAAAGAAAGAGAAGCAGGCCGCTGATATGCGTAATTCCATCGAAGTGGGCGACGGTATTACCACCATCGGCGGCATTGTTGGCCGCGTTGCCAGCATCAAGGAGGATACCTTTGTGCTGGAGACGGGGTCCGACCGTGTGAAAATGCGCTTCAAACGCTGGGCGATTCAGGACGTCGAGAAGCTTTCGCTGGATACCCCGGCGGACAGCAGCGCCAGCAAATAAATCCGGAATGAACAGACACCTCCATGCATACCTTTTGATAGGAACATGGGGGTGTTGTTTTATGCAAAAACGCAAAATGAGTGCCGAACGCGGTGCGCCGCGCCTTGCGGCACATGCCCTGGCCGGAATGGTGAGCGGCCTCGCGTCGGCATTCATCCTGTTTGGGCTGGTCGCAGCCGTTTGCTGCAAGGTGGATATTCCGCCGCATCTGCTTTTGCCTCTCTCCACCGTGGCGGTTTCGTTCGCAATGCTGCCCGCCGGGCTTGTTTTTGCGGCACTGCACGGAGAAAAGGGGATGCTGTACGGTCTGCTCATGGGGGCAATGTTTTTTGTGGCGCTCTGGATCGCAGCCTTGGCGCAGGGGCAGACCGAATTCACGTCTCTGTCCGCCGTGAAAGGCGTTGCAATGATGTCTGCGGGCGCTATCGGAGGATATTTGGGCATCGCCCTCCGTGAACGCCGCCGCCGCATCCATTGAAAAAGCCCGTCCGTAAACGAATAAACCCCGCATTTCACTCATATCCTGTACAAAGCTTGTACAGCAAAGAGGAGTGTTAAAATGCGGGGTTTTATAAAGCCAAGGTTTACTCGTCTGCACATGCCATTTCGGGCGAAGGCAGAAAGAAGCCGCCATTCGTTTCATCTGCAGGCCGTCGGTCTGGCATTGGCTCTGCTGGCCGGAGTGCTCTGCGGCAGCTTCTGGCAGCATGCCTCCCAACAAAATGTATACCTGTCTTATTTTGCAGAACAATATCTTGCCGGGCACAATACCGGCAGCTTTTCCGCGGCAATGTCGGTATCCTTTTTGTCGGCTATGATATTACAGGCCGTCGTGCTTTTTTTCAGCCTGTCCTGTATCGGCGCGCCGGTGCTTGCCTGTGTGCCCGTACTGCGCGGTATTTCTATCGGATGTGTATCCGCCTACCTGTATGCCTCTATGGGGATGAGGGGTCTATTGGCCAATCTGATCCTTTTCTGGCTCCCGGCTATCCTGCAATCCGTATTTCTGGTTTTATTTACAGACGTTGCACTGGATACTTCCACAAGCCTGTTCCGGCTGAATTTTCTGGAACAGGCAACCGGAGCGGGCACCAAAATCAGCCGTTGCCTGCGGATTTTTGTTGTTTCCTCTCTCGGTATGCTGCTTGCGGCAATCTTGGAAGGGCTTCTTGCCGTAATATTCGCTCCCGTTTTCTTGAAATAAATGATCCTAACCGATGCACCTTAACCGCCATAAGGAGGAGGGGACAGGGAAAACGGCGTTCAGAGTTCGTCATCCGAATGCTTAGGCAGCGCTGCAGCCTTTACCGGCTGTTCAGGCGCTTTTTCAAAATCGAGCTTTGCAAAAGGAGACGCCTGGGCTGCCTGCCGAAGCTGTGCCGTCCCCATGTGGGTATAGATTTCTGTTGTGGATACATGCGCGTGGCCCAAAATCTCCTTGAGGGCGAGCATATCCACATGGCCTTCCTGATACATCAGCGTCGCCGCCGTGTGCCGCAATTTGTGAACGGAATATCCTTTTCCAGACAAACCCGCCGCTTTCAGACAGTTGTCCACAATTTGCTGGATACGCCGCGCGGAAAGGCGCTTCCCGGTATGCTTGGAAACAAAAAGAGCTTTTTTGTCCTGCAAATTCGGCAGTTTGGCGCGCTCGTCGCACAGGCGGCGCAGTGCAGTATTACACGCATCGTTCAAATAAACGAGCCGCTCTTTATTGCCTTTCCCGACGATCCGGATCGTGCCGTCATCATGAATATCGGTAATATTGATATTAACCAGTTCACTCAAACGCATCCCGCAATTCAAAAACAGCGTTAGGATACAATAATCGCGTTCGTAAAAGTCGGACTGCACATTTTTCAGCAGTTCGACGCCTTCATTCAATGATAAGTACTTGGGCAGACGTTTTTTCAATGCCGGCGTTTCCACGTCATCGGTGGGATTTATTTCCAAAACCTTCATTTTATTGCACAGATACTTATAAAATCCTTTCAGGCTGGAAAGCTTGCGTGCGCGAGTCGCGGGAGCGTTATCACGCTCCCGCGTGACATAATGCAGAAATTCGTAGATATCGCTGGTCGTGACGCTTTTGATCGTATCCAAATCCACGCGGCGGATGTCGATTTCATCCGGAGGCACATCTGCCGGGACAAGCCCGTGTGCCTGCATTAAAAAACGAAAAAAGGTGCGCAAATCAATGTAATATCCGTTCACTGTACGCGGCGAAAGGCCGCGGATGGTTTCACTGTCGTACAGATAACGTACGACAAGTTCCGGACAATCTTTATAGTCGCCATGTTTGTTGGGCTGGCGAGGATCAATATAGGTGCTCAAACCAATGACAAATCTTTAATCTCTCATCTTATTATAAATCAATCCCCTGAATTTCGCTAAATTTTGATTTAGCGAAATTGCTCCTATTCCTCATTTCTACCCGATATGTCCCTCCCTTCGCTGAAATTCAGGGGTTTTTCAAGATTAAGATTCGTCGTTCCTCCCTCCGGCTTTTTCTTTAGTATATCACATATCAGAAAATTCCTTAAGTCTAAAATAAGTAGTAATTTTTTGACCATGACGAGACCGTTCTTCTTCAGTACAACCAACTAAAGACCACCATTCAGCAGTACGGCAGAAATCAAAACGCCTAAAGCCTTCAGAAAAAGTAATACCTAAAGCATCACAAACCAAACCAGTCTCAACCCATTCACCAGATGAAAGACGCGACAAAACTTCATCAGAACTCATAAAAAAACCTCCTAATCCCACGGAACCGAAACCTGTTCCGCAGATTCTAAAAGTGACAACTGCTCTACCGTCAATTCAGAAAACAAAGCACGTTCTGTGAGCCGTTCCGGACTATCAATATCACGAATATCGGCACACATATCGTCATACCAAGACGGCAATAAATCACCGATAACATCACCACCAGAAGCCCATGATAGCTTGCAAAACTCATCTGAATACTGCGGCTTCATGGGAAACGGGACGTTATCCTCATCAAAAACAAGACTAGGACGGCGAAGCCCCTTAGAGCTAAAATACAAATGAGCGCCCTTCATAACAGATATCAAATCCTTCGTGATATACTTTGAAACATATGTAGCGGACGCCTCATAATCCTTAATAAAAGAACAATCGAAATGACCATAAGGCCATCGACGCCAACGCATGTAACCCTTAGTATTGCGAATAACCTTTAATTCCTGACTGCGGCGATCACGATAAGTAATAAACTCAGGCGTATAAAATTCTCCAGCAGGAATACCAGCAACAAGTCCATGAAAATGCCAGGCACCATCTTTATGCCGTTCTGGGACAAGTATATATATAAAATGGGACGCATGCCGAGTACGAAAATTGTCAAAGAACTTCGTAATAGCCTTTTTACACGCCTTGTAATCATAACGGTCAATTTTAGAATCACTAAAAGTAAAAGTACAAAAGAAGCGAAACGGGTTACAAAGAATCAAATCCCGAATAGTACGACGAGCACGCGCAAGATTCTGTGCAGACCGTTTGTCATGTTCCGTAGGCTCTGCCCTCTCCCCTCCTACTGGACGGCTGCCATTGATACCAACAACCCGAAAACGCTTTGATTTTGCTTCGGGATATTCGTATAACCGCAAATACACAAAATCACCCCAAAAAGTGGCTTTACGACACGTTTTCCGCCGCAAAAGTGAGGGAGAAACGACACGAGGACAAGTGCCCCTATCGCGGCCCCTACGGGGCCGCAAAAAGCTAAATAAAGGAACGTAAACGGAGGATTTCAAGGCCGCGTAATCCTGCCGCATAGGGCCTAAAAGAAAAGGAGAAAACGAAAACCGAAGAAAGCCCTATTTGCCGCCAATATCGCGCCCAGCGCGATGAAGATTAAAACCAACGCAAAGATGCATCACGCAGCAGCCACGAATGCAGAGCCGGCACAGACATCAAGCCGAGGCCTTCCCTATCATACATAACGGCACGGAGTTGAACATCATAAAGAAAAGACGCGAACTCAAGGGAAGTCATCCAACGGACACGGTCAAACAACGTCACAAAATCACCCCTCATCCTCTGGACGATGCGTAAAAAACTCCTCAAAATCGATTTCCTCAGGCGCGACCTCTTCAACCTCTTCGACCCTCTCACGGGTACGCCAAGCCCACCGGGCCAGCCGATCGGCACCGACCACATGAGCAAAATTCGCAAGAAGAGTATGAATAACAACCCGATACGGGACAGGCTCAAAATCTCTTGTATCCTGCGCGTATCGCTTCGCGGGGAGCTCCGGAGCCGCAAAACTATCAAAACTCGTAGCCCAGCGAGGAATAAGCGTCAGGGTACGAGAGCCGGCCCAGAAAAAAAGCAGCGAATCGAATTTCAAATTCTCATCTATCCGGGAAGGCTGGTCAGAGGTTGCTTCGGTAAGCACACATTTTTTCAGGATACGCTTACCATAAGCAAAAATGCGGAATCGCTTCTCAATAAGATACATATCATCGGTAAGGTCACGAAGCTTCTTGTCTATGTCGAATGTCTGAGAGAACAGATAGACCTTTACACGGTAATGACGCTGCAGCTTGAACCAGTCCCGGACTTCCGGCTTGAAATTCTTAAACTGCCGATTGTCCCAAATCATACCGACTTCATCCACCAGAAGAACACTGTTCGGTGGAATTTGCTTAAAACCAATATCTTCATCCGAAATCAAGAAGCAGCCGGGCAAAGGAATGTTGGAATAAACAGCTTGCCCTCTGCGCTGCGCTTGATGGGCAAGCTTTGTCATAGTAGTAGTTTTTCCACTTCCCTTTTTACCAAAAATCATGGTTAAGGTATAAGGGTTAGAATATGGTAAAGTGGAAATCTGAAAAGAGAAAAACAGACATATAAAGAAAATAACAAGAGACCAAAACATAGAAAAACCTCAAAAGTTTACATACTGGTAAGTAAACCTGAAAAATCAACCTTTCATGCGAACAATGCGAGAAATAAGAGAAAGGATAAAAATCCAGAAAAGAACCATCCAAAACATACGAAATATATCAAAACTCCAAAATCTTAAAAGAAACTGGAGAGGAACAACCAATAGATCTAAAGCACTATCAAACATGCAAGTACCTCCAGAGAAAGACGCCCCCGGCCGGAGCCATCTCCGGCCGAGGGCGTCCGGCTTCCTCAATTCCGGGACAGGATACGGCCCATAATACCGATGACACCGCCAGCAAACAGGAAAATCACCGTGAACAGCAAAAACGGACTACCGGTAATAGCCGTAGCCGTTTCACCGACACAAGCCAGAATCTTAGTAAATGCAGCGGTAAGGTCAGTCAGAAAAGCAGCCATAAAACAAACCTCCTATAAAGTTAATTCCGGGACAGAATACGCCCCATAATGCCGATAACGCCACCAGCAAACAGGAAAATCACCGTGAACAGCAAAAACGGATTGCCGACAATCGTAGTAGCCGTAGCAGTTACGCATGTCAGAATCTCCGTAAATGCTTCAGTGAGCTGGCCCAAGAATGCAGCCATTGCGCTAACCTCTCCTTCCATTTTGTTGACCTCCTATCGAAGTAAATTGTATATTTTCCACACTAGAGCGAGGATGCCCAGTGAAAGGAACAACTGAAAAAGCCATACGCTGAAAAGCTGATTGGCAGCCGTCAAAAGGGCCGAAAAAATCCAGTTAAGAGCCTCAGTGAAACCCGCAGGCATTTCTTCACCCTCCATCTAATACGGCTTAATGAGCGAATACAGGAAGCGGAAAAATACCCCAACAACCACGATAAAAAGCAGAAAACCGCAAATATACTCCAATGGGTTGTCCAAGGAAAATCCCTGCATAAGCTGAGAAAATAATTCATACATCGCGCCACCTCGGGAAGAATAATTTCAATATCAAAGCCACACCGACCAAGAGAACAAGGAACCAGAGAGCCGTAGGAAGAAAGCCTAAAAGTGTATTCCAAAAGCCGGTGACAGCTGCCGTCCATGCATCGAATTTAGATATAAGAGATTCAAGCAGAGAAATAATCTGCCTGAAATAATCACGATAATCGTAATAATTCATTACATCACCCCTTCAGGAGCAAAGATCGGATAACAACGATAAGCAAACAAAGACCGAGCAAAAAACCAAACATCGTGACAGATTCGGTTAAATGCCATCCCCGGAGAAAGCCGAAAAACTTATCCAGGAACACAGGCAGCCAGCCAAACAACAACGGATTTTCCATCTAATTTCGCCCCACTATCAAGAGAATCACGGATATTAAAGAACCCAAAACAAGAAAAACAAACAACGGCGCTGGAACATAAGCAAAGACCGTATCCAGATAAGCGATAAACTGCGGTATCATCAAAAAGAAAGAAACGAGGCCGCGAACCATATTCAAGAGCAGCTGAAAAACCGTAAAAATAGCATTCGCGATATTTGAGAGGAATTCAAGCACCGGCTATCCCCCCTTTTTACGGCGTGAAGCCCGTTCCTCGTGCCGCCTGACCTCACCAGCGACACGAGGGCCACGGCCTAAAATCAAAAGGCACAGGCCGACCATAAGCGATAAAACAATAACTTGCGTGGGGCTATTGTCCCAGACCAGCATAAAAATACTGCCTATATATGAAATACCAGCAGCGGCTTCCGACCAATCTCCAAGGCCAAAATCCAGCTGCGAAGTATAATCTGAAACATCCGTAAATATCTTGTTATCAAAATCTTCAAGCTGCCCCACATTATCCTGTATTTCCTGATTCGCTCCAGCTTGACCGGAGTTTACAGCGCCCTGATAATTGTTATCAAGCCATTCCTGAAAATCAAGAGCACCAGAATACTGTCCTAAATACTGAGCATTTAAAGCGGCAAGAACTACATAACCATTTGTAGAATGCGGAAGCGTACCAGTAAACTTGAACATGACGTTCAACGGAACGGCTTCAAGACATCTAAGAAAAACCGTACTACCCGAATACCCGATAACTTCTAACCGATTGTCAATAGTAGTAGCAGAGGAAGGATGCAGACGAGTGCCATCACCACTGATAACCTCAAAGCTAATACAATAAACACCATCCGGCTGCGCCATCACATAATTAGCAGTAAAACTACTTTTGCCAGCCAATGCCCCAAAACAAAAAGTAAAACTGCCAACATCCCAGCCTGCAGGGACCTTAAGTTTGTTATCACTGGTATTCGAACTGCCAACCTTAGATTCATAAAGAATCTGATACGACCCGTTAATGTATGCATACCCCTGATAATAGCCATTGTTATTCAACATGGCCTCACCATTGGCAAAATTCAAGGTACCAACAAGAGTAGTAGGAAGAACACCCGTATTACCGTTTCCCGGATCTTCCGCATACACCATAAAGCTAAAAAAAGAGAGGGCAGCTACAAGAACGAGTGAAATCAATCGTTTCATGCTGCTGCCCCCTTCCCTACTTCATGTTAAGAGACTGCAAGAAGCCTCTACGGTCATACGCCGGATAAACATCCATACCAATGAATGCATCCGAAACAGGCTCTCCGACCTGCGTATCCCACACATCACGAGGTACCCAGATGTTATCTGTTATGCAACCTACAACATCTTTCGCTTCTCCCGTCACATACAGGACAACCGAATCATACGGCTTCCCGGTCTTCTTGCTTACACCCTTCATCTCCTGAATTCCTACTACCTTCATTCCTCTGGGCCTCCTTTCAAAAAAAAATATCTAACACATATTGTGTTAAATATAGATTAACACAGAAAGTGATAAAAAGCAAGTAAAAATAACACAAATCGAAATAGGCTACCATTGACAAATACAACAAAAAAAGCCAAAATACCTCCAAGGAGGCGCCAAAAATGCTTACAGAAAGGCTAAAAGAACTAAGAGAAGCACACCAACTGTCACAAACACAAATTGCAATAGAACTAGGAACAAAGCAAAGCACATACAGCAACTGGGAAAACGGAATAAGAGAACCAAAGATAAAAACACTAATAGAAATAGCAGACTACTACAACATAAGCCTAGATAGTCTAGTAGGAAGAAAGAGAAAAAAAGAATGACCCGCCGAGGCGATCCCCGGCGGGCCTTGTATATATAAAAGGGAGCAATTTCCGCTAAATCCCCGTTTAGTGCAGCCGCCCGCGCTCTGAACTCGCGCGAACCTAGCGGCTGTGAACCCTGCCGGGCACTAAACATGTTACCTTTAGCGAAATTGCTCCTATTCCTCATTCCTGTCGGATATGTCCCTCCCTTCGCTGAAATTCGGAGATTTTTCAAGATCAAGATTCGTCGTCCCTCCCTTTTTAGATTAATCCATAACTGCATTGAATCGTCTACAATAGCTGAATCGCTTGCTTCACATACGTTACACCCAGCAATTCCATTGTATTGAATTCCTTCGGATCGATTTGTGCAAGGCTGTGCTTGGGCACGACCGCACGTACAAATCCCATACGCTGCGATTCTCGAAGACGATATTCCAGATTTGTTACGTTTCGCACCTCGCCGCCAAGCCCGACTTCACCAATTGCGATCATATCGTCCGGCACAGGTTTGTCCATCAGGCTGGATACGACCGCCAGGCAAACCGACAGATCGCATGCAGTTTCGTCCAGTTCCAGGCCGCCTACAATATTGATATAAACGTCCAAATTACCCAGAAAATATCCTGCCCGCTTTTCCAGCACGGCCAACAATAGGTTCATCCGGTTGAAATCAAACCCGGATGCGGCGCGGCGCGGCGTGCCAAAGCCTGTTTTGGTTACCAGCGCCTGAATCTCCGACAAAATAGGACGCGTTCCTTCCATCGTGCATGCAACACAATTGCCGCTCACGCCAATCGGGCGCCCTTCCAGCAGCAGCTTGGAAGGATTTTCAATCACTTTCAGCCCGGTGCCCGTCATGTCGAACATGCCGATCTCATTGGTGCTCCCATAGCGGTTTTTAGCAGCACGAAGCACGCGGTACGGCAGCATTTTATCTCCTTCAAAATAAAGCACGGTGTCAACAATATGCTCCATTACTTTCGGCCCGGCAATTGCGCCGTCCTTATTGACATGGCCCACAATAAATGTGGGAATTTCCAGCGTTTTTGCCACGGTAAGCAGCCGCGCCGTGCACTCCTTGACCTGCGACACGCTTCCTGCCGAGGATGATATCTCCGCACAGTGCATCGTCTGGATAGAATCAATAACGACAATGCCGGGTTTTGTTTGTTCAACCAAATCGCAAATTGAACCGATATCGGTCTCCGCCGCCAGCATGATATTTTCTTCTTCTACCCGCAGGCGTGTTGCCCGCAGCTTAATTTGCCTTGTAGATTCCTCTCCCGTGATGTAAAGTACATTCACTTGCCTGGAGATTGCCCCGCATAATTGCAGAAGAAGCGTGGACTTTCCTGCGCCCGGTTCGCCGCCCAACAGCACGACGCTTCCCAAAACAATACCGCCGCCCAACACGCGGTCCAGTTCACTGATTCCGGTGATGATGCGGCTGTGCTCTTCCGTGGTGCTGATGTCCTTAAGCCTGCTGGCGATGATGGCCGCGTTTCCTGTCGCCGGAGCAGATACGCCCTTCCCTTTCGTTTCTTTTACGATGTCTTCCACCATTGTGTTCCATTCCCCGCAAGAGGGGCAGCGTCCCATCCATCTGGGGCTTGCTTCTCCGCAGGAGGTGCAGACGTATACAGTCTTAAATTTTTCCTTTGGCATAATAAGATTTCTTCCTGTTTATCCATAGTTTTGTTGTTTGTTACAGTATAGCATCAAACCCGTTCAAAATAAACAGGCTTTGAAAAAAACATCCCAAAGATGTTATACTAATCTTATATTGCCAGAAGGAGGCTGCACGAAATGCTCGTGATCCTTTCTCCCGCCAAAAACATGCACCGTGTGCCCACTCCGCCGCATGCTACGCGCCCTATGTTTTTGCAGCAGACCGAAACCCTCGCAGCATCGATGAAGCGTTATGCGCCGTTTCAACTGGAGAGCGTTCTGAAGGTCAACCCACAGCTTGCGCTGCGTGCATTTACGGATATCCAAGACTGGAATGCGTCTATCCCCGGCTCTCCCGCGCTCCTCAGCTATCACGGACTTGCTTACAGCGCTCTTGATGCCGCAACGCTCTCCCGGGAGGATCTCACCTTCGCTCAGGATACTCTTCGCATCCTGAGTGCTTTCTATGGCGTGCTGCGCCCATTGGATAACATTCTTCCGCATCGTCTCGATTTTGAAAGCAGTTTTCGCTGCTGCGGCAAAACAATGTATGAATTTTGGGGCAGCATGCTGCATGATGCCGTTTTTCAGGCCGGCGCCCCTGTTATCAATCTTTCTTCTGCCGAGTATTCGAAAGCGGTTTCCCGATATCTTCGCGCACAGGATGTTTTTATCACCTGTGATTTTCTGGAATTTAAACACGGAAAATGGTGCATGCCGGCGACCCATGCAAAAATGGCACGCGGCAAAATGGCACGGTTCATCGTGAAAAACCGCTTGACAGCGCCGGAACAGCTGAGCCTTTTCGAAGAAGACGGATATTATTTTTCTCCGAAGCTGTCGACCTCCAGCCGCTATGTGTTTTCACGATCGTAATCAGCCTGTAAAGCCAATAGACGTTACAGCGCAAAAACAACCAGGTGCTTTCGCATCTGGTTGCTTTTGCGCTTTTTAATGGATAGACTGTAAAAATACACGCAGCCGCGGGCTTTCAGGGCATTCGAACAACTTTTCAGGAGTGTTCTCCTCCAGTATCTTTCCTTCGTCCATAAAGAGAACGCGGCTGGCGGAATCTCTTGCAAAACGCATATCATGCGTTACGATCAACATTGTAACCGCGCGCGCCACCAGCTTCTGTATCGTGACAATTACTTCGTTGGTCGTCTCAGGGTCCAGAGCGCTTGTCGGTTCATCAAACAACATGATCTGCGGATTCATTGCCAGCGCCCGAGCAATCGCAATGCGCTGCTTCTGTCCGCCGGAAAGCTGTGCAGGATAATTGTCCGCTTTATTTCGAAGCCCCACAACACCCAAAAGTTCCATGGCTTCCGCCAGAACTGCCGCCTTGTCCCGCTTGAGAATACGCAGCGGCGCGACGGTGATATTCTCCAGACATGTCAGATGCGGGAAAAGGTTAAAATGCTGGAACACCATTCCTGTTTTGGTGCAGATACGCCGCACTTCTTTTTCGGGGGGATATTTCGCCGTGCCTTTCACTGTGTCCACCAGCACATCCCCATCAATGACGATGCGGCCGGCAGAAACGCGTTCCAAATTGTTCACACAGCGCAGCAATGTGCTTTTGCCGCTGCCGGACGAACCGATGATCGCCACCGCTTCCCCTTGCTCCACCTGAAGGGAAACATCGTCCAGCGCTGTAAATGAACCAAACCGTTTGCTGACATGCTCGATCGACAAAATCGCCATATCTCACGCCTCCTTCCTCTCATGGCGGGAAAACCGCTTTTCACACCACTGCGAAAGCAGCGTGAGCAAAAAGGTGAGCGCCAGATAAATCACGGCAGCAATAAAAAATGCCGTAGGATTTACATCCCGGTTGTTGGCGTCCTTGGCCGCTTTCAGCAATTCTCCCACACCAATTGCCGTCACTAGGGCCGTATCCTTGATGAGCGTGATGACCTCGTTGCTCACAGGCGGAATTACACGGGCGATGGTCTGAGGGATGATAATGATGCGCATGGTTTGCCAGCGGCTGAAGCCGAGCGTCTTGGCCGCTTCGTGCTGGCCGTGGTCGATAGACTGCACACCGGCCCGATAGATCTCTGCAAAATATGCCGCATAATTCATCGTGAATGTAAGTACAGCGGCTACGGTATTTTCCATCCGGAACGCGGGCCCGAACATAATGGGGAGCCCGTAATACACAAAGAACAGCTGAAGCATCAGCGGCGTGCCGCGGAACACCCAAATATATGCCTTTGACAAAAAACGCACCGGAAAGAAGCGTGAAATCGATCCCAGGGCAAACGGAAGACCCAAAGGCAGTGATAAGACCAGCGTCAGGAAGAACACCTGAAGCGTCTGCCACGTTCCTTTCAACAGTGCCGGCAAAATCGCCTGAATATATTCAAGATTCATCTTCGCTCCCCTTTTTGCAGTTCTCTGTGGCGCCCCGCAAAAAGCGCGGGCGGGGCGGCCCCGTCCGCGCTGTTCACATTTTAGCCTTTGACGACGATATCCGCGCCGAACCAGGCTTCGCTGATCTCCGCTGCTTTTCCGCTTTCAATCAAAGCGTTAATAGCGTCGTTGACGGCCTGCGTCAGTTCAGCGTCACCCTTACGGAATCCGATCGCATACAAATCGTCTCCAAAGTCCACTTCCGAGACGGCAAAAATGCTCCCCAGCTTGGCGTTTTTGTAACCGCCGTATACTTCATCGATGATCATGCAGTCCAGACGGCCCGCCTGCACATCCAAAATCACTTCATCATAAGTAGGATACTCCGTAATTTTGTCCTGAATGGACGCGTAAACGGCATCGTTCGTTACCGCTTCAAGCGCTGCGCTGCCGGCCTGGATGCCGATGTTATAATTCGCAAGATCCTCTTTGGCAGATACTGTAACGCCTTCCTTCGTCATAATGACGATTTTGTTGTTCAGATATGCCTGGGATAGGCTCATCGCTTCCTCACGTTCCGGCGTGATGGACATTCCATTCCAGATGCAATCGATATTTCCGGAAGAAAGCTCCATTTCCTTCGCATCCCAATCAATAGGCTGGAATGTCGCCTTTACACCCAATTCTTCGCACACTGCCGTAGCAAGGTCAATGTCGAAACCAACAAGGTTTCCGCTTTCGTCCCGGAAGCCCATGGGAGCGAATGTATCATCCAGACCGATGACAAGTTCGCCTTTTGCCTGAATATCCGCGAGTGTGGTGCCATATACGCTGCTGTTCACCGCACTCCCCGAAACCGAAGCTGGTTCAGATGCGCCGGCAGCGCCGGAGGAAGACACGCCCGCGCCGGAACCGCCGCAGGCAGTCAGTACAGTACCCAAAACTGCCGCGCTCAAAATAAGGCCGAAAATCTTTTTCATACGCTTTCAAACTCCTCTCATACCACAGTTCACTGCGGCGAGATTCATTATACTATATTACGCTATCATAGTAAAGTGAAAAATTGCTGAATATCCGTTTTTTTGCAAGAAAACACTTCTCACCTTTTCAATATGCCCAGAAGCAGCATGTCCAGAACTTCTTCGGCAGCCGCCAGCATAGAGCGAGCATCTTTGGGGTCATCTTTTGCGCAATACTGCTCCAGTATCCGGCGGAACACACACTCCAGGCTTTCCAAATAACGGGCTGCATGTTCTGCTTTTACAGCGGGACGCAAAGACATTTCGGCAATCACCTCTTGCAGGAAACGCCGGTTCATTTCACGCACGGGACGCCGCAGTTCCAGAATATCCGCTCTCAAGTGCTCCGGCATATGTACCATCGCACTCTCAAAAATCACTTCCCATGCGGGCTCCCGCGCAAAAAAGCGCTCGCGAAGCATGAAATATTGACGGATAGCGGCATGACTGTTTTCTTTTTGTATTTGCGTCGATTCTTCCTGGATATACGCCTGCAGTGATTGAAACAATTCTTTAACGCAAAGAAGAAACAATTCATCCTTGCTGGAAAAATAATGATACATCATCCCTTTCGAGATCCCGTGGCGCGAACAGATCCGGTCCATCGTCACGGTATCGTATGGTTGCGCGCCAAATTCCGCCAGCGCCGCCTGAAAAATCGTCTTTTTTGCATGCTCCTGCCGTTCCCTTTGCGTCATATCACGGATTCCTTTCCGCCTGATGCAGTTCTCCTGCCCATTCAAAGCCTTTCTTTGCCATAAAAACAGCGATGATTTCATTGATAACCGCTGCGGCTGCAATCGTTCCTTGAATGATAGAAGCACACTCCGGCGCCGGGCCGTTCAGTACAGAGACCGCGATGCCGGTAAACACCAGCGATACTCCCGAATGCGGCAGCAACGTAAACCCTAAAAATTTTTTGACTGTCTGCGGCGCATGCGTGACGGATGCGCCCAAATATGCACCGCTGTATTTGCCTATCGCCCGGGCCGTGATATAGATGGCGGTATAAAGGCCTGCTCCGAAAATCAAATGGTAGTCCAGCGGCGCCCCCAGATTCAGTATCGCGATGATCAGGCTTATTCCGATTACAGGGTCCATCACTTTCATGATTTCTGCAAGCTGTTTTTCTGAAATCATATTTGCAAACACCGTCGAAAACGCCATACCAATAAGCAAAAAATTGATGGCCGGTACAGGCAGAACATATTGATTCAGCACCATGCCTATTGCCGCCGAACACAGCAGCAGCAACAGCATTGCGGCAAGCGCTCCGCTTGCCGTATGGGCTTTTTGAAGCAGTTTTCCCGCTACAAAGCCTGTTGCCGCTCCTATGAGCACAGGGAGAAAGACAAGAAACAGCACGCCCAAAACCGGAATCCCTGCCGTCGAAACGTGAGCCGAAACAAGCGCAACAACCGTAAAGAACACCAGTGCCCCGACAAGGTCGTCCAGCGCCGCCATAGGAATCAGCGTGCTCGTGACAGGCCCTGCAGTTTTCATTTCATTCACAATGGAAAGTGACGGGGCTGGCGCTGTGGCTAAAGCGATACCGCCGAACAGGAATGCCAGGTACAACGGCACGCCTGTTATCCCAAAAATGACGCCGAACACCAGGCTGACGACCAGAAATGTCCCCAGGGATTCGGTGATGGTCGTGACAACGATTTGCTTGCCGGCCTTTTTTATCTTGCGCCAGATAAGCTCCGTACCAATCATGAGGCCCACGACACACTCCAGAATGCTTTCCGCAGTAGTATACCATGCGGCTTCCATCATGGGCTCGTTCAGAAGGCCCAGTGCGTGCGGGCCCAATGTCATGCCTGCCAACAGCCATCCAAGAATTGCCGGCAATTTGAGCTTTGAAACCAGTTTTCCGAACAAAAAAGCAACAAAAACTGCGAAAATCAATTTCAACACATCTAAAAACACCATATTAAACAGCACCCCAAAAATATAGACGAAGTCGTCTATTTATTGCGCCTTTTAGCATATCACTTTTAGACGGAACAGTCTATATCTTTTTTGTAAACTTTATTCGGCTGTCTAAAACCGTGGGAATTTGAGTTCTTTTCAGTTCAGACTTTTCCACTTATCCCCTTTCAAATTCCATCCGTCGGGTATCTCTCATAAACCCGGCGGCAAATCCTGCGCCGGTTTGACATTTTCAACTCGCACCAGGCGGAAGCACTTCTGAAAAATAGTGTGAAAATATCTCTGTCACTTGCTGCACTAAGCATATATCATTTTCAGCTTCACTTCAGTATTTTGATGTAATATAATAAAACCGAACACTGGAGGTAAAAGGCATCATGAGAATCCTGATTATAGAAGATGAAAAACTGCTGGCCGATTCGCTTAAAGCCCTGCTTGAGCAAAATGGCTTCGAAGCCGATGCCGCCTGCGACGGCAAAACCGGTGAGTATTATGCTGCGCTGGGAATTTATGACCTGCTGATCCTGGACGTGATGATGCCGGAGCGGGACGGCTATGAGGTGGCCCGGCGGCTTCGGGAAAGGCGGATGGAAATGCCCATCCTGATGCTGACGGCCCGATCTGAACTGGACGATCGAGTGACAGGGCTGAACGCCGGCGCCGATTACTACCTGACGAAACCCTTTGATACGCAGGAATTGTTGGCCTGCGTCAATGCATTGCTGCGCAGACAGGGCGTACATGTGGACGTGCTTTCCTTTGGAAATACCGTTCTGGACTTAGCCAGCGCCACACTGGTCTGTGGAGCGGAGCGTATTCGGCTTTCCTCCAGAGAGTTTGAGATCATGCGGCTTCTTCTCCGGGCGGAGGGAAATAACATTTCCAAGGAAACGATCCTCACCAAGGTATGGGGATATGACTCTGATGCGGTGGAAAATCACGTGGAGGTATACATCGGTTTTTTGAGAAAGAAACTTGCGAATATTGGCTCCAACGTGCGGATCGAGGCGATCCGCCGGCTGGGATATCACCTGGAGGTATGCGTACATGCTTAAAAAGCTGCGGCTCAAATTTGTGTTGATCAACATGAGCATCGTGACCATCATGCTCTGCGTCATCCTGGGATTGGTCTTTTATTTTACCAGCGCGAATCTGGAGGCCGCGAGCATCAATATGATGCAGAATATTGCGGCCAACCCACTCCATCTCGGAGTTCCCAATGAGAGAGAGAAGGATATTCGCCTGCCTTATTTTACGATCCAACTGGGACTGCGCGGTGAGCGCATTGCTGCCGGCGGCGGCTATTACGACTTATCTGACACGGATTTTCTGGATGATCTTGTAAACGCTGTTTTTTCGTCTCCAAAACAGCTTGGCATCATTGAGGAATATAACCTGCGATATTACCGCTCGGATATGCCGCTGAACCATTGTCTCGTGTTCGCGGATATCTCCAGTGAACGCGCGACGCTGAACGCTCTGCTCGGCACCTGCGGCTTCATCGGCGCGCTTAGCTTCCTCGTATTTCTCGGCATCAGCATCCTGCTTTCCCGATGGGCGGTAAGGCCGGTAGAGACGGCGTGGATGCAGCAGCGGCAGTTTGTAGCGGATGCTTCGCACGAACTGAAAACCCCACTCACCGTAATCATCACAAATACGGAACTCGCCCAAAGCAACGAGTGCAGTGAATCCGTCCGAAGGACATCACTGAACAATATTGCAGCGGTGTCCAGGCAAATGCGCAACCTGATTGAGCAAATGCTTGAGCTTGCACGCGCGGATAACGCTCGAGGAAAAGAACTTTCCGGCAAGGTGGAGCTGGGCAAGCTTATTTTAAATGCTCTGCTGACCTTTGAGCCGGTATTCTTTGAGCGCGGACGTATGCTGGAGCAACGGGTCATTGAGGATATTCATGTACAAGGCAGCGCGGAACAGCTCCGACAGATCGTGGATATCCTGCTGGACAATGCCCAAAAGTATTCCAGAGAAAGCGGGAAAACGTGGGTGAGCCTTCAAAAGAATGGGAAAAAGCGATGTCTTCTGACCGTAGAAAACGAAGGCGAGCCGCTTTCGCCGCAGGAAGCACGGGATATTTTCAAGCGATTTTATCGTGCCGATAAAGCGAGAAGCCGTACCGGAAGCTTCGGGCTTGGATTGTCCATTGCGGAACGCATTGCAATGCAGCACAATGGAAAAATATGGGCAGAAGGAAGAGATGGGGTCAACTGTTTTTTTGTGGAGCTTCCCTGTCTGTAACACAATCAAAAGAAGGCCAAACGCCGTACGCACTGCGGCGCTTGGCCTTTCTTGCGTACGATCTTCGGTGATCTATCTGACATCAGGCTGCGCTTTCAGCGTCATTTCAGCTTTGTGTGTTAACATGGAAATGCTGACAAAGCATAGCAAACAGGAATGGAGGCAAAAACATGATATCGGTCGAACATTTGACCAAATGCTATGGCGGCTTCAAGGCAGTCGATGACCTTTCGTTCGAAATCGACGAGGGACATGTATATGGCTTTCTGGGGCCAAACGGCGCCGGAAAATCCACCACCATGAACATTATGACCGGCTGTTTGTCTGCTACAGAGGGAAGCGTTAAAATTGATGGTTACGACATCTTTGAAGATGCAGGCAAAGCAAAAAAACTGATTGGCTATCTGCCGGAGCAGCCGCCGCTGTATATGAACGAAACGCCGATGGAATATCTGCGTTTTGTAGGTGAGGCCAAAGGGCTTCATGGCGCAGAGCTGGAATCTCACATCGAGGAAGTGATCCACCAGACAAAAATCGGAGATGTGAAGGGCCGCAGGATTTCCTCGCTTTCAAAGGGTTACAAGCAGCGCGTCGGAATCGCGCAAGCGCTGCTGGGCAATCCGAGGGTCATCGTCCTTGACGAACCGACTGTCGGTCTGGACCCCATGCAGATCATTGAGATCCGCGCGTTGATCAAAGAGCTGGGACAAACGCACACTGTTATTTTCAGCTCACACATCCTGTCAGAGGTGCAGACGATCTGCGACCGGATTTTGATTATCTCCAAAGGAAGGCTGGTCGCCTTTGATGAACCGGAGAACCTGGAAAAAAGGCTGCTGGCGCCGAACGAGATCACCATCACAGCCGACTCGTCCCAACAGGAGATCCGGGAGATCCTCTCCTCCGTCAAAAACATCTCGGATGTGCGCATCGAGGCGCGGGATGAAAGATTTGTGCAGGCGCACATCAAAACCGACTGTGAAGACATTTTTGCAGTATCCCGCGCAGTGTTTTTTGCCTTTTCCACAAGAAAAACAGCTCTGCTTGAGATGTCGCTGAAAAAAGCGAATCTGGAGGACGTGTTTATCGAGCTGACAGAGAACGACAGAAAAAAACAGCCGTCTGAAGGACGCGCCCAAACAGCTAAAGCGGGAGAAAGTGAGGGAATGAGTAAATGACTGCGGTATTGAAGCATGAATTGCGGGCGTATTTCCATTCGCTGACCGCCTATGTTTTCGGCGCATTTCTGTTGGCTTTTGTTGGGATCGGCGCCATGATGTATAATCTTCAGGCAGCCGTGAGCAACTTTGAATATGTTCTCAGCTTCGGCTGTCTCGTCTTTGTGGTCATCGTCCCAATCCTGACGATGCGCGTCATCGCGGAGGAGCGCAAGCAGAAAACAGATCAGCTCCTGTATTCCCTGCCCATCACCACCACACAGGTAGTCATCGGGAAATATCTGGCACTGCTCACGGTCTATCTTATCCCTCTGTGCATCATCTGTATTTACCCGCTGATTTTCTCGCAGTTCGGCGACGTTTATCTATTGACATCCTATGGTTCTGTTTTTGCCTTTTTTGTTCTGGGCGCTGCGCTGATTGCAGTGGGCGTGTTTATTTCTTCCCTTACAGAAAACCAGGGCTTTGCCGCGGGCATCGGCATTGCTGCAATTTTGCTGAATTATTACAGTGTCAGCCTTTCAGAGTACGTCTCTTCCACGGCAACCGGCTCTGTGATTGCTCTGGGCGTTATTGTTCTGGCTTTGGGGGCGGTAATCCGATATTTGACAAAAAACGATAACCTCGCCTATGCGTTCAGTTTTATTCTGCTCCTGGCAATTGCGGCGGTCTGCTTTATCGACAGCTCTAAATTTGAGGGTTTGCTGCCGCGCATTATGGAAAAGCTGTCGCTGTTTGAGCGTTTTTACACCTTTGTCAACGGAGTGTTTGACATGACGGCCATCGTATATTTTCTGTCGGTTATTGTATTCTTCCTGTTTCTGTCTGTGCAATCGCTTGAGAAACGGAGGTATAACTGATGAAAAAGATGAACCCGCTAAAGAAAAATCCGCCAAGCCTCAACGCCTTTCGCGGCGGCTCGTACTCGCTGATAATCTCTGCCGTAGTGCTGGCACTTTTGGTTGTGGCAAATATCTTTGCTTCTGCCCTGCCCTCCGCAATGACAAAATACGACATCAGCTCTACGAAATTGTACTCCGTTACAAGCAACACAAAGGTGGTTGTGAACGCACTGGAGCAGGACGTGACGATTTACTGGATCGTTCAATCCGGAAAAGAGGACGACATCATTGAAAACCTGCTCAGCAAGTACGAAACCCTTTCCGGGCATATCAAGGTCGTAAAGAAAAACCCGGACGTTTTCCCGACCTTCACGGAACAGTATACAAACGAAACCGTTCAAAACAACAGCTTGATTGTGGAATGCGGAGACCGCAGCCGGTTTATCGGCTATGACGATATCTATATCCAAGAAGCAGATGTGTATTCCTATTCCTACAACACCTCCTTTGACGGCGAAGGCGCCATTACCTCAGCCATTGATTATGTGGTCAGCGAGGAACTGCCGCAGTTGTATATGCTGGAGGGGCACGGCGAAGCAGAGCTTCCGGCTACATTCAGTGAACAAATTGAAAAGGAGAACATTGAGGTCAGCAGCTTTTCACTGTTGACGGTAGATTCCGTGCCGGAGGAAGCGGACTGTGTGCTGATTTACGCACCCACCAGCGATATTTCCGAGGAAGAACAGAAAATGCTGGCCAACTATGTGACAGACGGTGGAAAGCTGCTTGTCATGGCAGGGCCCACAGAGGAAGGGACGCTGAAAAATCTGTACGGTCTGCTGGAGGCATATGGCGTAGAGGCCAGCGACGGCGTAGTAATTGAGGCGGACCGGGAACACTATGCGTTTCAGGCGCCTTATGTACTGCTTCCGGATATGGCCGGCAGTGACATTACAGACTCTCTGATTGAAGAAAACTATTTTCCCATCATGCCGATTTCCCAAGGGATGAAGATCACCGGTTCTTCCGGAAATGGGACTGTGACAGAGCTGCTCACGACCTCAGACGCAGCCTTCAGCAAAATTGCAGGATACAGCCTTTCCACCTATGAAAAAGAGGAAGACGACATTGACGTTCCATTCTCTGTTGCACTCTCGGTCGAGGCCAACAGCGGCGGGAAAATCGTCTGGTTCGCCTCGTCGAGCTTCCTTGAGGATATGTACAATGCCTATTCCTCTGGGGCCAACGGAGACATGGCCATGAACGCGTTGTCATCTCTGGTCGGCGAGAGCGAAGCCATGGCGATTCGAAGCAAGTCGCTGAATTACAATTATCTGACGATCAGCGCGTCCACGTCCTCTTTGCTGAAGGTGATGATGATCGGCGTGTTCCCGCTTTTGTATCTGGGAATCGGCATCTGCGTGGTACTGACAAGGAGGAAAAAACAGAATGAAACGGTATAAAAGGCTGTATCTGCTGCTGGGCGTTCTGGCCGTCGCCTGCATCGCAACCTTCGGTGTACTCCGGTTCGAAGAACATCAGGAGCAGATCAAAAACAGCGATGAAATCATTTTGAAGGTTCCCAGCGACACAGTAACATCGCTGTCGTGGGAGTATCAGGAGGAATCCCTCTCTTTTCACAAGGAAGAAGTATGGCTTTACGATGAAGATGAAGCGTTTCCTGTAAGTGAGGAAAAGATAAATGGACTGCTGGCGCAGTTTGAGGAATTCGGCGCGTCCTTTATTATTGAGAATGTTCAAGATTACGGTCAATACGGGCTGGATGTCCCGGTTTGCACCATCCGGTTTTCCACCGATGAACAGGAATATGAGGTGCAGTTGGGCGATTACAGCAGCATGGATTCCGAGCGGTACGTTTCAATCGGAGATGGAAATGTCTATCTGGTGCAAAACGACCCGCTGGATCAGTTCGACGCAGTGCTCAGCGACATGATCGACCACGATGATGTCCCCCGCTTCGATGCCGTGGCTTCGATCCAATTTTCCGGAGATGAAACATACAGTATCGTTTATGAGGAGGGCAGCGATAACACCTATTGTGCCGATGATGTTTATTTTGCCCAAATAGGCGGCGAAATGCTGCCGTTGGACACCGAACGCGTGCAGAGCTATCTGGACAGCATAACCGACGCGGTTCTGACGGATTATGTCACCTATAACGCAACGGAGGAAGAGCTGCAGTCCTATGGGCTGGATTCACCGGAACTGACAATTTCGCTGAACTACACTTCGGAAGACGAAGATGGCGAGAGCTTTTCCGATGCCTTTGTGCTGAATATCAGCCGGGCTCCTGATGAAAAGACTGCGGCCGAAGCGGATGAGACAACCGAAGCGGAGAGCAGCGTCGAAAACGGAGAGACAGACAGCAAAGAGGAAGAGATTACGGCTTACGCGCGGGTTGGGGAATCGCAGATCGTCTATCAAATATCTGCAGCGGATTACAAAGCGCTGACAGCCGCGGCGTACAACTCTCTTCGTCATCTTGAGGTGCTCAGCGCAGACTTTGCAGACATCGAGCAAATCGACATTTCTCTTGATGGTGCGGAGTATACCATTGCTTCCGAAAAAAAAGGCAACGATCGCACATATTTCTATGGCGAGGAAGAGTTGGATATCGCCATGTTCCAGAGCGCTCTGGAAGGCTTGGTTGCGGAAAGCTTTACGTCCGAGCAGCCCTCGCAGCAAGAAGAGATTGGACTGACGGTTTATCTGGATAATGAAAATCATCCGGAAGTTCAGATTAAACTGTATCGCTACGACGGCTCTCACTGCCTTGCGGTGGTTGACGGTGCGCCGGTGTCGCTGGTGACGCGTACCAGCGCAGTCGATCTGATCGAAGCCGTCCATGCCATTGTGCTGGACTAAAAGCGCGTGAAAGCACATGGGAAAACCATTTAATAAGCGGCCGCCGGAATGATTCCGGCGGCCGCTTATTGGTTTCCAGCAATACGGAGGATGTCTTTCATTTATGGGTATGCGGCACCATCCGTTATGGAAAGCTTTGCTTGAACTTCAATAGTGTAAACTTTATAAAATTTTTTCTTCGTTAATAAACCAATCCGAACCCATCGCCAATCGGCACAAGTTCGAATTCACGTGAAAAAACAAAGACTCTTTTTGACACCAAATGTGAACCTCTCCAACCTTGTGTGCAAGGGTCAAACGGTATGTGTTTCTTTTAATTGTTTGTTTTTAATCATGGTGTGCATTCTCGTATGCTTTCCGTACATCCTCCGGCAAACCGTTAGGAATCATGCTCCGCACCCGATCTTCGCTGCCATCCTGCGATGCCTGCCCATAGTACCAGCACTTGAATTTCAGCATATCCAACACTTGGTTCATATGGGCAATTTCCGCCTCCAGTGTTTTCCTTTGCTTTTCAAAGAGTGCCTTTCTCTGGGAGTAGGTGGATGCACCTTTCACGCACCAGTCCATAAATTGCTTAATATCCTTGATTTCCAGTCCGGACTTTTTCAAACACTCAATAACCCTCAATGCTTCAAGTTCGGTATCACTAAATTTGCGGATGCCCGATACTCGCTCCATCTCCGGAAAAAGTCCCTGTTTATCGTAATAGCGCAAGGTAGAAATGGGCAAACCGAACATTTCTGAAACTTGTCCAATCGTATACATACGCTCTCCTGAAAAAATTACAAATAAATTTTCAAATCCATCTTGACCTAAAGTCAGGTTTATGTATTACCATAACTATAGCAGAAATGCAAAACCGATGCAATGGAAAAAGGAGATTTTTCGATGCGTAAAAATGTTTTGATTATTTCTTCCAGTCCTCGTAAAGGCGGCAATTCCGAAACACTGGCAGCATCTTTTGCAAAAGGCGCACAGGATGCCGGAAACCATGTAGAAACAGTCTGGCTTCGTGAAAAGCAGATTGGGTTCTGCAAAGGCTGTCTGGCCTGCCTCAAGGCCGGCCATTGTGTAATTAAAGACGACGCGGCGGAGATTGCCGCAAAGATGCACGACGCAGATGTGCTGGTGTTTGCCACTCCGGTCTATTACTACAGCGTCAGCGGCCAGTTTAAAACCATGCTGGATCGTGCCAATCCGCTGTTCGGTACGGACTATGCTTTTACAAAAGCTTATCTTCTGGCAACTGCGGCGGAGAATGAAGCAGCGACGGTAGAGGGCACTGTCAAGGCGGTACAAGGCTGGGTAGACTGCTTTGACCGCTGTGAATTGGCAGAAACCATCTTTGCAGGCGGTGTCAGCAGCGTTGGCGATATTGCCGGACATCCTGCACTGGAACAGGCTTATCAGTCAGGCAAGGAGGTATAAACGTGGAAAATTTAGAATTGACCCAAGAATGGGATAAGGTCTTTCCCAAAAGCAACAAAGTAGACCATCAGAAAATCACCTTCCATAACCGCTATGGCATCACGCTGGCGGCGGATATGTATACGCCAAAAAATGCTGCCGAAAAGCTCTCAGCCATTGCGGTCAGCGGTCCTTTTGGTGCTGTCATTGCAAAGGACGGTGAGATTGTAGCTACGGGAGTGAACCGTGTGACGCCGGATTGCGACCCGACCGCCCATGCAGAAGTAAGTGCCATCCGTGCGGCAGCTAAGAAACTGGGTACATTCGACTTGAGCGGTTGTGAGATATATACTTCTTGTGAACCATGTCCCATGTGCTTAGGTGCAATCTATTGGGCACATCTGGACCGCATGTATTATGGAAATAACAAGCATGATGCGGCAGCTATCGGCTTTGATGATGCCTTTATTTATGAGGAACTGGATTTGAAACCGGCGGAAAGACGGCTGCCCTCAGAAGTCTTGTTGCCGGAAGAAGCTATTCGGGCTTTTCAGGACTGGACTGAAAAAACGGATAAGGTGGAATACTAAAATGATTGGATAATAAGGCTGTAATGTCTTTATATTTTTTATGTTTCCCTTAGGGGAAACGTAATAAGGATAAGACTGTTTTACAGAAAAGTATGTAACGTTTTCTGTTTACTTTTGTTCTTGTTATTGTTGATTTAGAACTGTAGTGAATTCTCGTTCAAAATTGGGCGTGAAAACGTTTTTCCCTAAATTTTGCCGAATTTCATCCAGTGACCAGAAACGTCCTCCTGCCAGTTCTTCACTGGGAGAGATGGGACTGTCGAATACGGTCTTGTGCGAAAATACCAGTTCTTTTTCCCGGTCTGATTCAAACACATAATGTGTCAGCAGTTGAGGAGTAAAATCGGAAATGCCGAGTTCTTCTCCGGCTTCCCGTTTCAGTGCCATTTCCACGCTTTCTCCCAAGTCTACATGCCCTCCTACGGAGGTATCCCATTTTCCCGGTTGGATATCTTTCCATTCCGGACGCTTTTGCAGATACAATTCTCCTTTGCTGTTGAATACATGCAAGTGAACCACCGGATGCAGCAGCTTGCTGCCGTTGTGGCATTCTCCTCGGGTAGCGGCACCTGTGATGTTTCCTTCTTCGTCTACGATGGGAAACATTTCTTCGTTATTGTCTGTCATTGTTTCTTCTGTTTGGGGTTAGGGAATGAGTAGAGATGAATCTCCGTAGCTCAGGAAGCGGAAATCATGCGCCAGCGCGTAATCGTAGATGGGACGCCAGTTTCCTTTCACAAAGGCAGAGACCAGTAACAACAGGGTGCTTTGCGGCTGGTGGAAGTTGGTGACCATTTTCTTGACGATATGGTAATTGTATCCCGGTGCAATGATAATCTGTGTACTGGTATGCAGGGCATCGAGCTGATTCCGGTCCATGTAGTCGAGTATCTGTTGCAGGGCTTCTGTGGTACTTAACTCCGGATGAGTTTCGTAGGGTTGCCATTGCTGTACGTGCAGTTCCTGCTGGCTGGCATCGGGGTGCTGTGACAAAGTGACACCGATGTAGTAAAGGCTCTCCAGTGTACGGACAGAAGTGGTTCCTACCGCCACGGCTTCACCTCCATGTGCCAGGAGCTTCTCTATGGTTCCACGGTTTACGGAAATGTATTCCGTGTGCATTTCGTGGCCTTCTATTTCTTCGCTTTTCACCGGTTTGAAAGTGCCGGCTCCAACGTGAAGGGTGACTTCTTCCAAATCCACTCCTTTTTCTTTGAGAGCGTTCAATACGCGTTCTGTGAAATGCAGACCGGCTGTAGGGGCGGCTACGGAACCTTTTATCTTCGAGTAGACGGTTTGGTAAGTTTCCTTGTCGCTTTCTTGTGTCTCTCTGTTCAGGTAGGGAGGAATGGGCAGCTCACCAAAGAACTCCAGAATGTCGGCAAAGGTTACTTCCGGATTGTCCCAGGTAAAATCAATCCAATGGCTGGTGCCGTGACATTCTCCACGGGTAGCAGTTAGCGTCAGTGTCTTTCCCTTTACCGTCATTTCCTTGTGCAGAGGACCTTCTTTCCACTTCTTCAGGTTGCCAATCATGCAGAGCCAGGCGGCATGCTGGGTTTGCTGGAAGTTGAGTACATAGTCGTTGGGCTCAATGGGCTCCAGACAGAAAATCTCAATCAGCGCGCCGGTTTCCTTGCGGAAGTGCAGACGTGCCTGAATGACTTTCGTGTTGTTGAAAATCATGAGAGTACCGGGCTCCAGGTAGTCCGGAAGGGAGGTGAAATGTGTTTCACTGATTTGTCCGTGCTGATACACCAGCAGCTTGGACTGGTCGCGGATCGGCAGCGGAAATTTAGCGATGCGTTCATCCGGCAGCGGATAGTTGTAGTCGCTAATCTTTATATGTTTTGTTTCTTCCATGTCGTTTATTTTTTTGCAAAAGTACAACAAATAGCAGAATCCTCCTAACATAATAATTTTTTCGTGGACTTCCTTTTGCAGACTGCTGAATAATTTCCATATTCCGTGGAAAGTCGTTACATTTGTGAGTGTAATAAATTGAAGACAGATTATGAAAATAGGAGATAAAGTACGCTTCCTGAGTGAAGTAGGTGGTGGCATTGTCCGGGGATTTCAAGGAAAGGACATTGCCTTGGTAGAAGGAGAAGATGGTTTTGAAATTCCTATGCTGATTAGGGAGTGTGTGGTAATACAGACCGACGATTATAACATCCCGTTGAAATCTACAGCCAAGCCTTCTGCACCGGAAGTTGAAGAAGAGGAGGAAGAGGAAAAGCCGATAACTTATCGGGCACCCGAAATACGTGGAAATGATGTACTGAATGTGTTTCTGGCTTATGTGCCGCAGGATATAAAGGCCATATCTTCTACTGCATTTGATGCCTATCTGGTGAATGACAGTAACTATTTTATTGATTATTTGTATCTTTCGGCAGAGGGTAAGAGCTGGACTTTACGCAGCCGGGGAACGGTGAAACCGAACATGAAGATGCACCTGGAAGAGTTTGAAAAGAGTGCATTGAACGGTATGGAGCGTGGCGTATACGACCGGTTCTCGAAGAAGATAACCACCTTCACGGCTGCC
>ENA-ORUW01000350-ORUW01000350.1-human-gut-metagenome-genome-assembly--contig:-NODE-350-length-50834-cov-4.961874_pt1 | contig 50834 bp, 49 predicted proteins | sample MGYA00242088_ERZ509227 | MGnify/ENA primary metagenome ERZ509227 (study PRJEB26280, sample SAMEA2338816) | human gut metagenome | biome: human gut; feature: human-associated habitat; material: faeces... | reverse complement strand
AGTCAAAAAGTACTTATAAATAAGTACTTTTTTAGCTTTGTCGTAGAGTACTTTAATATAAGACAGTTTTGTGACCAAAAGTTAGTTTATATTGTAAGGAGGATTATGATGAATTGGTATATTATTTTTGCAAATGATAATAAGATCAATGATCTTTTACTTTATTTTAATAATCATCCTGAGATGACTGCTTTTGTACCAAAAATTGAAAAGTTAATGAAAAAAGATGGAAAGAAGGTATTTGCAGAAGTGCCGATGTTTCCTAATTATATCTTTATTGAAAGTGAATTTAATTCACAGGAGTTTTATCAGATTATTGAAAGTTTAGAAAAAGATATGGATTCTACGATGAGAATTATGCAAAGTGATGAACAAAAAGTTTTATCATTAGCCAATAATGAAAAAGAACTTTTAGAATCGTTATTTAATGATGATCATTTAATAACCCGTTCAATGGGAACTATTACTGATTCTAAGTTAATAGTTCAAAAAGGACCATTAGTTGGTAAAGAGGAAATGATTAAGAAAATTGATCGTCATAAAAGAGTTGCTTTTATTGGTGATGTTTTTGGTAAAACAATGAAAGTTCCTTTGGAAGTTACAAGTAAAACATAGGAGTTGTTATGAAAGATAACTGGTATGTATTATTTGCATTAGTTGCAAAAGAAAATAAGTTGTGTTCAGTTCTAAGAAGAAAAGGTCTTGATGCTTTTATTCCAAAGATTGAATACTATCGTCGAGATATTAAAGGAAATACATTAAAAATGTTATTTCCAGGATATATTTTTGTTAGAAGTGAAATGAAGCAAAGTGATTTTGATAATCTGTTATATGAATTAGGGGAACAGAGAGATGGTTTGATTAAGCAGCTTAAAGATGATGGAGTTACAGCTTTAAGAGATGAAGAAATCGAGATGTTTAATAAACTACTCAATAGCGAAGGTATCTTAGAAATGTCCCAAGCATTTATAGAAGATAATAAAGCTAAAGTTATATATGGACCATTAATTCATTATCAAGATCATATTGTTAAGATTGATAAGCACAACAGAATAGCGGTTTTAGATATCGAGTTTTTAAATCGACATATCTTAGCTGGGCTTGAAATAAAAAGTAAAATTTAATAAATGTAGCTGGTTTACCGCACATTTTAATAATTTGAATATAGTTTCTTCTACTTGGGGTAGGGGGAACTATATTCTTTTTTTGTACAATTTAACTGCATAAAGCAGTTTTTTATTATGGAGGGGAAATTAATATTAAGATTAGGACTTTTTCTATAAAGAGTTCTTTTTTGGTTACTCAAATTATTTTGATGAGGGAGATGAAAAAAACATGAAATTTAAACCTTTTGACAATAAGGTATGGTTATCTTCACCAACAATGCATGGTGAAGAATTAGAATATGTAAAAGAGGCTTATGAAACTAACTGGATGTCTACTGTTGGGGTAAATATCAATGAAGTAGAAAAACTTACCTGTGAAAAGATTGGAAGTAAATATGCAGTTGCTTTATCAGCGGGGACTGCTGCACTTCATTTAGCCATGAAACTGGCGGGTATCAAAGTATATGGTATGCCAAAGGTTGGATATGGTGCGTTAGAAGGAAAGAAAGTATTCTGCTCTGATATGACGTTTGCTGCAACTGTTAATCCAGTAGTTTATGAGGGTGGTATACCAGTGTTTATTGATAGTGAATATGAAACTTGGAATATGGATCCAAAAGCGTTAGAAAAAGCATTTGAAATTTATTCAGAAGTCAAAGTAGTTGTTATTGCAAATTTATATGGAACTCCAAGTAAATTAGATGAAATTAAAGCTGTTTGCGATAAACATAGTGCAATATTAATTGAAGATGCTGCTGAATCATTAGGAGCTACATATAAAGGGCAACAAACTGGAACATTTGGGAAATATAATATTATCAGTTTTAATGGTAATAAAATTATTACAGGATCAGCGGGAGGTATGTTATTAACTAATGATTTAGGAGCTGCAAATAAAGTAAGAAAGTGGTCGACACAGTCAAGAGAAAACGCACCATGGTATCAGCATGAAGAAATCGGTTATAACTATCGAATGTCAAATGTAATAGCAGGTGTTGTTAGAGGGCAATATAAGTATCTTGATGAACACATTGCACAAAAAAAAGCGATCTATGAAAGATATAAAGAAGGTTTAAAAGATTTACCGGTAAAAATGAATCCATATATTGAAGATATTATGGAGCCAAACTTTTGGTTGAGTTGTTTATTAATCAACAAGGAAGCAATGTGTAAGCAAGTACGCAATGATAGTGGTGTGTTATATATTAGTGAGCCAGGTAAAAGTTGTCCAACTGAAATATTAGAGGCAATTGCTTCAATTAATGCAGAAGGTAGACCAATTTGGAAGCCAATGCATATGCAGCCGATTTATCGTATGAATCCATTTATTACGGTGAATGGAGATGGTAGAGCAAAGACAAATGCCTATATTGAAAGTGACTTTTTAGATATAAGTATGGATATCTTTAGCAGGGGAGTATGTTTGCCTAGCGATAATAAAATGACAGCAGAACAGCAAGATATTATTATTGAAATTATCAAGGAGTGCTTTAAATAATGTATAAATTATTTTTTAAGAGATTTTTTGATTTTATATTGTCTTTAATTGCAATTATAATGCTATCTCCAGTATATCTCATTGTTATAGTGTTGGTTAGAATAAAACTAGGCTCACCTGTTTTTTTTACTCAGAAAAGACCGGGTAAAGATGAAAAGATATTTAAAATGTACAAATTTAGAACAATGACAAATGAGGTGGATGAAAATGGAAATCTATTACCAGATGATAAAAGATTAACAAAGTTTGGGAAACTATTAAGATCAACAAGTCTAGATGAGTTACCTGAGCTTTTTAATATACTCAAAGGAGACATGTCCATAGTAGGACCAAGACCATTACTTGTAAGATATCTTCCCTTATATAATGAATATCAAAAACACAGACATGATGCTAGACCAGGATTTACAGGATGGGCACAATGCAATGGAAGAAATTCTATCAGCTGGGAAGAAAAGTTTGATCTTGATGTCTATTATGTAAATCATATTACTTTTTTATTGGATGTCAAAATCATTTTTAAAACAGTAAAGACAGTGTTGTGTAGAGAAGGTATTTCATCTGAAGCATCAGCAACGATGGAAGAATTTAGAGGTAGTCAAAATGAAGGATAAAATTGTTATTATTGGTGCTAGTGGACATGGAAAAGTTGTTGCTGATATTGCTAAATTAAATGGTTACAAAGAAATTATTTTTTTAGATGATGATGAAACAAAAGATATTATTGGAAAGTATTTAGTTGCTGGAAGAAGTAAAGATATTGATAATTATAAAGATGAGTGTGATTGTATTATTGCTATAGGGAATAATACGATTAGAGAAAAAATTTATAATAAGTTAAGTAAGTTAGGAATTAATCAAATTACTTTGATTCATCCAACAGCAGTAATAGATAAAACTGTTGTAATAGAAGAAGGAACAGTTGTAATGGCAAATGCTGTATTAAATGCCGATGTGAAAATTGGGAAAGGTTGTATTATTAATACTGCTGCAACAATTGATCATGATTGTACAATAAATGATTTTGTACATATTTCACCAGGAGTAAAAATTGCTGGAACAGTTGATATTGGGAAAAGAACATGGATTGGTATAGGAAGTTCAATAATTAATAATTTGACTATATGTGATAATTGTATTATTGGTGCAGGGTCTACAGTAATCTATGATATTAAATGTAGTGGAACTTATGTAGGAAGTCCTGTTAGGAGAATTAATTAATGAAAAAAATTTTAATTTTAGCAAATAATGATGTTGGTCTATATAAATTTAGAAAAGAGTTAATAAAGGAATTATTAAAAGAAAATGAGGTATATATTTCTCTTCCTGATGGTGAATTAGTAAAAGCTTTAATTGAATTAGGGTGCAAGTTTATAAATACAACGATAGATAGACGAGGGATTAATCCAATAAAAGATTTAAAGTTATTAAAGAGTTATCAAAGAATTGTCAAACAGGTAAAGCCAGATTTGATTATAACTTATACAATTAAACCTAATATATATGGAAGCTTGATAGCTAGCTATATGGATGTAGAATATACGGTAAATATAACTGGTCTAGGGACTGCTTTTCAAAATGATAACATATTAAAAAAAATAATTGTAAAAATGTATAGAGTTGCATTGAAAAATGTAAAAGTTGTTTTCTTTGAGAATATAGAAAATAGAGATATTTTTATAAATGAAAAAATAATTTCTTTAGAAAAGACTTGTTTATTAAATGGCGCAGGGGTTAATTTGGATGAATATCCTTATACTAAATATCCTCTCAATAAAGAAAAAATTAGATTTTTATTTATTGGAAGAATTATGAAAGAAAAGGGAATTGATGAGTTACTCTATGTTGCAAAAAGGATTAAAAATGAGTATCCAAATGTAGAATTTGATATTGTAGGTCAAATGGAAGATGATTATAAAAATGTTATTGATGAGTACGTAAAGAGTGGCATTATTAATTACTATGGTTTTCAATCTAATGTAAAACCATTTATTGAGCGATGTCATTGTTTTGTTTTGCCTTCATATCATGAAGGTATGGCTAATACTTTACTAGAAGCAGCGTCGATGGGTCGACCATTGATAGCTAGTGACATACATGGATGTAAGGAATCAGTAGAAGACAGTTTAAATGGCTATTTGATAAAAAGTAAAGATAAATATACATTGTATGAATCTTTGAAAAAATTTATACAACTCCCAGAGGAAAATAAAAAATCGATGGGATTTGCATCAAGAATTAAGATGAAAGAAATATTTGATAAAAAAAATATAGTAGCAAATACAATAAAAAAATTATAAATATATTTTGTAGAAAGGATATAATGTGGAAAATAAGAAATATTTAATATTACCTGGTTGTGATGATACAAACAGGGGGGATCAAGCACTAATTTGGGAAACCTTAGATATAATGAAAGATGCAGGTTTTTTAGGCGATTATTATATGCTGGCGACAGATGAATGTAGTAAACAATCAAAGAGGGTTGGTTTAAATAACATGCAATATATTTTAAGACATCCATCAATGTATAATGATTCGAATAAGGACAATCGAAAATATGGATTATTTTTGAAGATATTATGGATTTTGCATTCAATAAAAGATTGTATAGTATGTTTACCTCTTATGTCAAAAAAATGGAGGCCACTATTTTTAAAATTTTTGGATAATAATCAAAAAGAGACAATGAATATTTTTGAATCATCAGATGCTGCGTTTGTAAAGGGGGGCGGATTTTTACATGCATATGGGGGGATAATAGAAACATACAAAATTTTATTTTTTTTATATCATATAAGATTAGCAATATCTTTAGGAATTGATGTGTATGTTATGCCCAATTCATTTGGACCTTTTAAAGGAAAAGTTGTAAAAAGAATGATTAAATCAACTATATCAAAATGTAAAGTTGTGATGTCGAGAGAGAGTATATCACAACAAGTATTATTAAATGAATGTGGTGTTGAATCTATATTAAGTGATGATTTGGCATTTTATTTAAAAAAAGATGATAATTTTGATAGTGTGACTTATCTTCATGGAAAGGGAATTCCTGTTAAAATAAAAAAATGTGTTGCAATAACCATGAGGCCTTATAGATTTCCAGCTAATAAAAATCCAAATAAACAATATTTAAACTATCAAAAGGCTTTAAAGAATATGATAGAGTGGCTATATAATCATGATTATGTTCCAGTATTGGTAGAACATACATTTTCGCAATCATATCATGAGAGAGATATTATATGCATAAATGAAGTTGTTCAAATGTTAGATGAATCTATAAAATATTGTGTGCTAGATGATTTGAGTTTAGATTGTAAGCAGTTAAAAAATATTTATTCATGTTTTGATTATATTATTGGGACAAGATTTCATTCTGTAATTTTTTCAATAGCAGAGAGAGTGCCAGCAATAGCTATTTCCTATGGTGGAAATAAAGGACAAGGTATCATGAATGATTATGATTTATCTGATTACGTCATATCTATTGAAAATGTTCAAGGCAACATGTTAATTGGACGATTTAAAAAATTAATTCTTCACGAAGAAATAGTTAAAAAGAAATTAGATGAAATGATTAATAAGCAAAATCAAGAAAAAAAGAGGCTAATTAATATCATAAAAAGGAGTAAGGGATGAAAATTTTTATTGCAACAGAAACAATATTGCATAAGTATGAAAATAAATTATTTTTAAGTAATTCATTTACTAAAGTTATTGCTAGATATAAAAATAATTTTGGGGAAATAACTTTGGCAACTAGAGTTGTTAAATCGTCGTCTGATAAGCTTCCAGATGCTTATGTTGATGCTACAAAATATATAGATAATTTAGTAGAAATAAAAAGCTTATCAGAAGTATTGTTAGGAAAATACAATGTGATAATGGAAGATAAGATAAAAAATTCTGACTTAGTTATAGCTAGAGTCCCCTCTGTTGTAGCATATAAAGCAGCAAATATATCAAGAAAAAATAAAAAAACATATATGGTAGAGGTAATTGGGTGTGCATGGGATTCATATTGGAATTACAATTTGTTTAGTAAGATTTTGGCACCTTATGCATATTTGAAAATGAAGAAAACAGTAAAGGAAGCTGATTATGGTATATATGTGACAGAAAAATTTTTACAGAAGAGATACCCCTGCTCAAATAAGACAACATATTGCTCTAATGTATACATTGAAAAATGCAAAGATGAAATACTTTTAAACAGAATAAAAAAAATTAACACATCAAAAGTAAAAAATAAGATAGTAATACTAACTGCTGCAGCTATAGATGTTCCATATAAAGGACAAGAATATGTAATAAAGGCAATTTCTAAATTGAAAAAAAAAGGATTAGATATTGAGTATAGGCTTGCTGGTGGTGGTGATAAAAAACGTTTGTTTAAGATAGCAGAAAAATGCAAAGTTACTGAAAACATTGTCTTTCTAGGATCTTTAAGTCATTATGAAGTTTTAAGAGAAATGGATTATGCTGATATTTATATCCAACCAAGCTTACAAGAAGGTTTACCTAGATCGGTAATTGAAGCTATGAGTAGAGCTTGTCTATGTCTGGGAGCAAAAACTGCCGGAATTCCAGAATTAATTGATAATGAGTGTATATTTAAAAGAGCAAGCTCTAAAGATATATATAATGTGATATTGAATATTATAGAAAAAGATTTAAAAAAATATGCAAAGAAAAATTTTAAAAAAGCAGAAGAATATCAAGTAGATGTTTTAGAAAATAGACGTATTAAATATTTTGAGATGATAAAAAAAGGTATAAAAATGAGGTGAACATAGTGAAAGTTGGGATAGTTATTAGTAATTTTAGTATGGGCGGTGCTCAAAGAGTAGCGATGACATTAAGTAAATGGCTAACTACTCATAAAATCTCTACAAATTTAATAGTACTTAAGCATACAGAAAAAAAAGAATATCCATATACTGATACATCGGTAATATACTTGAAAAAGAATAACAATTATTTATCTACTATTCAAGAGCTGTCGAGTATTGTAAAGAAAGAAAGCTTAGATGTTGTTTTAGTTATGGGTGTACCTATGTGCGTATATGTTATACCAGCATTAAAAAAATTAAATTGCAAAATAATAGTTTCAGAAAGAAATGATCCAAAACATTTTGCAGGTAAAAGAATTATAAAATTAATATCAAGATACTTAATGTTGAAAGCAGACGGACATGTTTTCCAAACAGAGGATGCAAGAAAGTATTATTTAGCTAAATTAAAAAAATCTAGTATTGTTATACCCAACCCTATTACTAATCAGAATATTCCCCATATTTATGAAAGTAATAGAAAAAAGGAAATAGTAGCCGTCGGTAGACTTGTTGATCAAAAAAACTACGGACTAATGATCTCTTCATTTAATGATATAAAAGCTGAATTTCCTGAATATATTTTGAAAATATATGGAGAGGGTGATAAATATTCAGAATTAAAAAAACAAATAGCTGACTTTGGTTTAGAAAAAAAAGTATTTTTATGCGGAGTTGTAGACAATATTTTAGAAAAGATTAGTAAAGCTTCATTATATATAATGAGCAGTGATTTTGAAGGGATGCCGAACTCTTTATTGGAGGCAATGGCAATTGGTCTACCATGTATTTCAACAGATTGCCCATGTGGAGGACCAAAGGAATTGATTATTGATGGAATAAATGGAAAACTTGTTCCGGTAAATAATAAAAAAGAATTGAGCGCTGCTATTAGAAACCTATTATCAAATGATGAATTACGAAAAAAAATTTCTCAACAGGCTTTGCGTGTTAAAGAAGAATATTCAGTTGATATAATTTGTAATCGTTGGCTTGAATATTTTAAATATATTAAAGGTGATAGATAATGCTAGATATTTATATTTTAAGTGTTTTTTTATTTATTAACCTTGGTTTGTTTTTGCTAAAAATTAGTGTAAGTATTACCACGAGTGGAATTTTTTCATTAATAATCTGTATTTACAGCATTATTATTGTTTTACGACATCAAAATAAGCGAGTAACTTTTTCCACTGTAGTATTGTTATATACTATTGCTACGCAATTTGGTTTAGTGATTCCATATATTATTTTTGGTAGGGGAGTAGTGCAAAATTATTCAAGTTATACTTTGAGATTTTTAGAGGGACCCAATATTATATATGCTATGTATATTGCTAACATAGCTATTTTATCATACACAATAGCTAATAGAATAGTTCCAATTGTAGAAATCAAAAGTAGTTCTATGCTTTTGACTAAGAGTTACGATGGGATGAAAGCTATGTTTAAATTAAAAATAATGTCTACTGCATTGTTGAGTATAGTATTATGCTTTTTTTTGTTTCATTTTTTTACAGGGGGTACAAGTATTGTTTCGACATATGAGGTGTTTAGAGCTAGCTCTGCGTATAATAGTTCCTTATATAGCTATATTTTAATCTTATTCTATGTAGGTACATTATATTTAGCATCTTCTGGAAAAATAAAAGATAATAAAATATCTTGGGGTATGTGGATTTTAATAGTATTAATTTTTTCACTCAATGGGAATAAGGGTGAGTTTATGTATGCACTTTTATCAGTAGTAGGTTTATACGGAGTAAAAGGTAATAAAATAAATATAAAAATGATATTACTGATCTTTTTAATTTTATTTGTTTTGATACCGTTTATAACATCCTTTAGAGATGTAGGGATTTTAACGAATATTAATAATATAGATATCAATTTTACTGATGCATTTGCGGAAATGGGCATGCAAATTCGTACAAGTGTTTATGTATTAGATGATATAGGCTCTGGTATACAGGAATTTCTTTTTGGAAAGTCATATTATTTGCCATTTATTAACATAATGTTATTTTTTATATCTGGAAAAAATGTTGCTACTTCTCAAATTAGTCTTCGTTTAGGAGGAATGGGTTTTTCACAAGTAAGTGAAAGCTATTTGAATTTAGGTATATTAGGCGTCATTGTTTTCTTCTTTTTTGTTAGCTACTTTTTAACTATTCTAGAGAATAAAGAAAATAATAATTATCAATTAGCTTATTTGGGCAGTATTACCTGTGTTTTAATAAATGCAACAAGAAATTATTTTGCATTTGTTCCAGGTCAAATATTGATAGTTACGGTTATTTACTTAGTTATAAAGAAATTTAAAATTAAAATATAGAATTATAATAATTCAGAAGAAATTTAATATTATACTAGTTACATATTAAAAATATTTCTTATGATGAATTTTAATGAGTATAAGGAGATCAAATGGAAACAAAAGTATTTTTTATTACTGGTTCAGCAGGTTTTATAGGTTCAAACTTAGTTATACGATTATTGAGTAGTTATAATAATATTAAAATTGTTGGTATTGATAATTTGAACGATTACTATGATGTTGCAATTAAAGAATATAGATTAGAGCAAATTAATAAGATAGTTAAAAAGACTAATAATCAATGGTCCTTTTATTATGGGAATATTTCTAATAAAGAATTAATCAATAAAATATTTAATAAACATAAACCAGATATTGTTGTGAATTTAGCAGCTCAGGCAGGTGTTAGATATAGTATTAGTAATCCTGATTCATATATAGAAAGCAATATAGTTGGCTTTTATAATATTCTAGAAGGATGTAGACATTCTTATGACAATGGTGATAAAGGGGTTGAACATTTAATTTATGCATCTAGTTCATCAGTATATGGTTCAAATAAAAAAGTTCCGTATAGTACTGAAGATAGAGTTGATAATCCTGTATCGTTATATGCTGCTACAAAGAAATCTAATGAGTTAATGGCGCATGCTTATAGTAAACTATATAATATTCCATCTACTGGGCTGAGATTCTTTACAGTGTATGGGCCAGCAGGTAGGCCGGATATGGCATATTTTGATTTTACAAATAAATTAAGAAATAATGAAGTTATAAAAATTTTTAATTATGGTAATTGTAAAAGAGATTTTACATATATAGATGATATAGTTGAGGGAATTGTAAGAGTGATGAAAAGACCTCCAGAGAAGAAGAGTGGTATAGATGGGTTGCCTATACCGCCATACAATGTTTACAATATTGGTAATAATAAGCCAGAAAATCTATTAGAATTTGTAGATATTTTACAACAAGAATTAATTAAAGCTGGAGTTCTGGCAGAAGATTTTGATTTTGAAGTGCATAAAGAACTTGTTGGAATGCAACCTGGTGATGTACCTATTACTTTTGCAGATACTACAGCATTACAAAAAGATTTTGGTTTTAAACCATCAACAAGCTTAAGAACAGGGCTAAAGAATTTTGCTGAGTGGTACAAAGAATTTTATTTAGGAGATAAATAGAAGATGAAAATAGCAGTTGCAGGAACAGGATATGTAGGATTAAGTATCGCTACATTATTATCACAACATCACGAAGTGATGGCTGTGGATATTATTGAAGAAAAAGTAAATATGATAAACAATAGAGAGTCTCCAATTCAGGATAACGAAATTGAGACTTTTTTAAGTACAAAAAATTTAAATCTAGTGGCTACACTAGATGCAAAGAAAGCATATATTGATGCTGACTTTATAGTTATTGCAGCTCCTACAAACTATGATACAAAGAAGAATTTCTTTGATACTAGTGCAGTAGAAACAGTAATCAAATTAGTAATGGAATATAATCCAGAAGCTATCATGGTTATTAAGAGTACTATCCCAGTAGGATATACTCAAAGTATTAGAGAAAAGACAGAATCTAAGAATATTATCTTCTCTCCTGAATTCTTAAGAGAATCTAAAGCTCTTTATGATAACCTATATCCATCTAGAATTATTGTAGGAACAGATATGAATGATCCTAGATTAGTAGAAGCTGCAAATACATTTGCAGGTCTACTACAAGAAGGTGCTATTAAAGAAGATATCGATACTTTAATTATGGGATATACAGAAGCAGAAGCAGTTAAGTTATTTGCTAATACTTATTTAGCTTTACGTGTATCATACTTTAATGAACTAGATACTTATGCTGAAATGAAAGGGTTAGATACCCAACAGATTATTAATGGCGTATGTCTTGATCCAAGAATAGGTAGTCATTACAATAACCCGTCATTTGGATATGGAGGCTATTGTTTACCAAAAGATACTAAACAGTTATTAGCTAATTATCAGGATGTACCACAGGAAATGATGAGCGCAATCGTAGCTAGCAATAGAACTAGAAAAGATTTTATTGCTGATCGAGTATTAGAAATAGCCGGCGCTTATGAAGCTAATGATTCATGGGATGAATCTAAAGAAAAGAATGTAGTTATTGGTGTATACCGATTAACGATGAAATCCAATAGTGATAATTTCAGACAGTCATCAATTCAAGGGGTTATGAAGCGGATTAAAGCTAAAGGTGCTGAAGTAATTATTTATGAACCAACTTTGGAAGATGGAACAACTTTCTTTGGAAGTAAGGTAGTAAATAATTTAGATGAATTCAAACAACAGTCAAATGCTATTATAGCTAATCGATATGATAGCTGTTTAGATGATGTTATAGATAAAGTATATACAAGAGATTTATTTAGAAGAGATTAACATAAGTAGATGGACATATGATTATTTGAGATTATACTATATTTAAAAATATAAAAAATATTAGGAAAGTCATTTATTTATAATAGGAGGTAGAAATGAGTAGTAAAGAAGATCATGAAGCAGTATTAGTAACAATATTATGTACAGTATATAATCATGAGAAGTACATTAAAAAAGCTTTAGATGGGTTTATAATGCAAAAATGTACATTCAAATATAAAGTATACGTACAAGATGATGCTTCAACTGATAATTCAAAGAAAATTATTCAGGATTATGAAAGAAAATATCCAAATATTATAAAAGGGTTTTATTTGGAAAGAAACCTATACAGTAGAGGAATAAGTCCACTATTTAATTTAGTGAATAAAGTGAATAGCAAGTATATTGCGATATGTGAAGGAGATGATTTTTGGATGGATGAATATAAACTTCAGAAACAAATTGACTTTCTAGAAAAAAATCTTGATTATATAGCTGTATATCATAACTCATTTGTTGTAGATGACGAATCTAATTTATTCGCAAATTCAAAAAAAATATTGCCATTATATAAAGAGCATGATTTTACGACAAAAGATATTTTATATACTTCAGCATGTTGTAGCCAATTTGCATCACTTGTATTTGTAAACTTTTGGAAAAATTGGAGCGTTGAAAATAAAGATATATTTTTACAATGTAATGCAAATGGTGATATAAAATTAAATTTAGTGCTCACTTTACTAGGCAAGATAAAGTATATGGAAGACATAATGTCATGTTATAGAAAATCATATGAAAATGACAGTTGGTCCGCTAAAGTAAAAGACAAAAATAATATAATTTATTATCACAATTCTAGAAAGTCTATGGAGTTGATGGTAAAAAAGATATTTGATAAAAATATACAATTTGATACAAGTAAGTATTTTATAGGTGCATTAAGCATTTTTATTAAAAATCCTAATTATGTAAATTTGAAGATATTAATTAGTTCAGGGAAAATGACAGGGCTAAAAAAAATATTTAAAAAATTAATTTTTCAATTTAAAAATAAAATAGTACATATAGAAACAACGTCATATTGGCCATTATTAAACTATTCAGATGCAGAAATAGAAGGAATTTTAAATGAATAAAGTATTATCTGGTTTATTTTGGAAATTTGGAGAGCGAATTTCTGCGCAGTTAGTAACATTTATTGTTTCAATAGTTTTAGCTAGATTGTTATCACCTGATGATTATGGAAACATTGCTTTAGTTACTGTGTTTATTACTATTGCTAATGTCTTTGTTGTAAATGGTTTTGGAAGTGCATTGATTCAAAAACAAGAAGCTGATAATGTTGATTTTTCATCGGTATTTTATGCCAATATAGTTTTTTCATGTTTTTTATACGTTATTATTTTTTTAGTCTCACCTGTAGTTGCAGATTTTTATGCAAGCCCTATTTTATGCCCTGTACTTAGGGTTTTAGGGCTTAGAATTCCAGTTGCTGCAATTAATTCAGTACAGCAGGCATATGTATCACGACATATGTTGTTTAAAAAATTCTTTTTTTCAACTTTATTTGGGACATTGTTATCTGGCGTTGTGGGTTGTGTAATGGCATATATGGGATTTGGTATCTGGGCATTGGTTGCTCAGTATCTGGTTAATACGTCGGTAGATACGATTGTACTCTGGTTTACTGTTAGATGGCGACCTGATTTTGTTTTTTCTTTTAGCCGGGTTAAGGTTTTATTATCTTACGGATGGAAACTGTTATTGTCTGGACTGTTGGATACAGGCTATACCCAGCTTAGAAGTTTGATAATTGGAAAAAAATATACATCAGCTGATTTGGCTTATTACAACCGAGGACAGCAGTATCCTCAATTGGTAGTCACAAATATTAATACATCGATTAGCAGTGTTCTTTTTCCAGCTATTTCTAAATGTCAAGATGACCTATCAAGAGTAAAAAGCATGACGCGTAGGGCTATCAAAACAAGTTCCTATATAATGTGGCCTTTAATGATTGGATTGGGGGTAATTGCAGAACCGCTAGTATCTTTTATGCTTACTGATAAATGGTTACCTTGTGTACCTTATCTCCAGATTGCTTGCTTTACTTATGCATTTTGGCCGATTCATACCGCTAATTTAGAGGCCTTAAAGGCAATTGGCCGAAGTGATATATTTTTGCAGTTAGAAATATTGAAAAAGGGAATAGGGTTAGTACTTTTATTTTTAACAATGAATTATGGAGTAATGGCAATTGCTCTAAGTTTGGTTGTTTCAACAATCATTAGCAGCTTTATTAATGCTTCACCAAATAAGAAGTTGCTTGGATACAGTTATTTTGACCAGATCAAAGATATGGTTCCAAGCTTTTTATTGTCATGTGTAATGGGAATAATCATATACCCGTTATCTTTTTTTATAAGCAATTCATTGCTGCTTATTAGTACACAAGTATTACTAGGTGCAGTTATTTATATAGTATTATCTAGAATATTTAGATTAGAGTCGTTTATGTATATATTAGGAATCATTTCTAGTAGAAAGAGAGGGTAAAAGAAATGAGTGATAAGATTTTAGTAACCAGATCTTCAATGCCTTCATTAGAAGAATTTGAAGATGAGATAAAGGATATCTGGGATACTCATTGGTTAACAAACATGGGACCTAAACATAAGGAATTAGAAAAACAATTAAAAGAATACTTAGATTTAGAATATATGGATATGTTTACTAATGGACATATGGCTTTAGAATTATCTTTACAAGCATTAAATTTACAAGGAGAAGTTATTACTACTCCTTTTACTTTTGCTTCAACAACGCATGCAATTGTGCGTAATGGATTAGAACCAGTATTTTGTGATGTTGATGCGATTACGTTTACAATGGATCCAAGTAAAATAGAAGCTTTAATTACTGATAGAACATGTGCAATAATGCCCGTACATGTTTATGGAAATGTATGTAACATTGATGAAATTGAAAGAATTGCAAAAAAGTATGATTTAAAAGTAATTTATGATGCTGCTCATACATTTGGTGTGAAGTATAAAGGTAAAGGTATTGGAAGTTATGGTGATGTATCTTGCTTTAGTTTCCATGCTACCAAGGTATTTAATACTATTGAGGGTGGATGTGCATGCTTTCATAATCAAGATTTCGGAAAAAGATTATATCAATTAAAAAATTTCGGTATTAAAGGACCAGAAGATGTAGATGGTATTGGGGCTAATGCGAAAATGAATGAATTTTGTGCAGCTATGGGACTTTGTAATTTAAGACATGTTGATGATGAAATTCAAAAACGTAAATTAGTAGTAGAAAGATATATGAAACATTTAGGAGAAGTAGAAGGTTTACAAGTTAACCCTGTTCAGGAAAATGTTGAACCTAATTATGCATACTTTCCAGTGTTCTTTGATGAAAAATTATACGGAGCTACTAGAAATGAAGTATTTGAGGAATTAGCAGAAAATGGTATTGGTGCAAGAAAGTATTTTTACCCTTTAACTAATACATTTGAATGCTTCCATAGGAAATATGATGTTAATGAAACTCCGGTAGCATTACATCTAAGTAAAAGAGTGTTAACTTTACCTTTATATGCAGGTTTATCATTAGAAGATGTAGATAAAATTTGCAAAATAATTTTAGGATGTGCTACAAATGAATAAAACTCCAATTCAATCAATTAAAAGCATTAATAATAATAATGTATTTATAAAAAGGGATGACTTATTGGGAGAATCATTTGGGGGAAATAAATATAGAATAGCGTATGAGTTTTTTAAAGATATGGAAACTAGAAATAAAGATTTAATAATAGCTTATGGTAATAATAGGTCCAATTTATGCAGAGTAATCTCATATCTGGCTTATAAAAAAAGAATTCCGTGTTATATCGTTTCACCAAGTGATGATAGTGGGGATAGAATTGATACATTTAATAGTTTTTTAGTTAATCTAACTAAAGCGCATTATGTATTTTGTAATAAAAATAATGTTGCAGATACAGTAGAAAAATTAATATTAGACTTAACTTCAAAGGGTTATAAACCATATTATATAAATGGAGATAAATACGGTAAAGGTAATGAAAAGGTACCAGTACATGCATACTATAAAGTTGTTGATGAGATAGTGGAACAAGAAAAAGCAATTAATGTAAATTTTGATTATATCTTTTTTGCTTCAGGCACAGGTATGACACAAGCAGGATTGATTGCAGGAAATATTAATCATGGAAAAAAATTTAAAATTGTAGGTATATCGATTGCGCGAAATGTAAATAATCAAATTTTAAAATTAAATATTTTTTTAAATCAATATTTTAATACAAACAACTATGATTACTCAAATAATATAATTTTTGACGATAATTATCTTTTTGGTGGCTACGGAAAATATAATAATGAAATTAGAAAAGAAATAATTAATATGTATAAAGAAGACGGAATACCTTTAGATCCTACTTATACAGGAAAAGCTTTTGTTGGAATGAAAAATTATCTTTCAAAGAACAACATTGAGAATAAAAATATTTTATTTATTCATACTGGTGGAACTCCACTATTTTTTGATTTTATTAATTATATAAGTGAAAAATATTAAGCTGAGTCGAAAAAATAAATAGAAAGGATATTTTATGAAAGAATATAATATATTGGTATTCGGGAGTCTACCTATTGCAACGAAGATTGTGAAATATATAAATTCAATTCCTAATTTTAATTTATTAGGTGTGGTAATCGGAGATGAAAATCCTAATGATAATGATCCTTGGACAGATGAGTTATGTTTAGGGGAATATGCTAGAATTAACAATATTAAAAAATTGGAATTAGATGAGTTAGTTAATTTATATTCTAGAAAAGAAATTGATTTAGGTTTATCGTGTCGTTTTAGTAAAATAATCAGAAAACCTATAATTGATTTGTTTTCGAAAGGAATTATAAATATGCATGGCGGTTTATTACCTGAATTTGGGGGGCTATATAGTTGTAATTATTCCATTTTATTTAAGTCTAAAGTAGGTGGTGGAACTTTACATTATGTTGATGAAGGAATAGATACAGGTGATATTATAAGGAGATGTGAGTTTGAAATTGAAGAAATTGATACAGGATATAGTGTTTTTCAGAAAACTCAATTAGCATTATATAACAATATGGTGGAGATAATTCCACTAGTTCTTAATAATCAAATCAAAAGTATTTCAATGAAAGAATTAGTGGATAAAGGATATAAGCATAGGTATTTTAATAAGAAAAGTATTTTAGATTATAAAGAGATTAATAATTCGGATTTTGAAACGGGAGATATACTATATAAGATAAGAGCTTTTGATTTTCCTGGATATGAACCTGCTTATTACAAATTTAATGGTAAAAAAATTTATATGAGAATGTCATATAAGGAGGATGAATAGATGAATATATTATTTACATCAGTAGGTAGAAGAACATATTTAGTTGAATATTTTAAAAATGCACTTAAAAATGATGGAAAAGTTTATGTTGCTAATAGTGATGCGAATTCTACTGCATTTTTAGTAGCTGATGAATCTGTCGTTTCACCATTAATATATGATAAAAATTATATTCCGTTTTTGCTAGAATTTTGTAAGAAAAATAATATAAATGCAATTATTTCTTTGTTTGACATTGATTTGCCAATTCTATCAAAAAATAAAGATTTATTTAAGCAAAATGGAATAACTGTTGTTGTCTCAGATGAACAAGTGTTAGAGATATGTAATGATAAATACAAAACTTATCAATTCTTAACTGAAAATGGTTTTAATGCACCAAAAACATTCATTGATGTTATAGAAGTGAAAAATAAACTTCAAGCTAATATTATTGAATTCCCTTTAATTTTAAAGCCTAGATGGGGTATGGGATCTATTGGAATTTATAAAGCTGACAATCTAGAGGAATTAGAAGTTTTCTATAAAAAACTTAGTAGAGAAATATTTAATACATATTTAAAGTATGAATCATCAATTGATGTAGAACATGCTATTCTTATCCAAGAGATGATAGATGGACAAGAGTATGGATTAGATATTATTAATGATCTTGAATGCAATTATCAAAATACAATAGTAAAAAAGAAAGTTGCTATGCGTTCTGGAGAAACAGATTGTGCAGAAACTGTCGATTCACCAGAGATAAAGCAAATTGGAGAGAGACTATCTAAAACAATTAAACATATTGCTAATCTCGATTGTGATATATTCGTAACCGAAGATAATACTATATACGTATTAGAAATGAATGCACGCTTTGGTGGGGGATATCCTTTTAGTCATTTGGCTGGTGTTAATTTACCAATGGCAATAATTAAATGGTTAAAAAATGAATTTGTAGATATTAATGATTTATTAACTGCAAAATCAAATGTTTATGGTCAAAAAGATATCAATATAGTTCGAATTAAATAAATTATTTGGAAATAAATAGTAATTTAGAATTACTTAGAATAGTAGCTATGTTATTTATAATAATGTATTAATTTAGTTGTATTGGATTGTTTTGAATACAACAAGTAATATGCTATACCTACAACAAGTAGGTGTATATAGAAAACAACAATCAATGTGTTTATATTGATTGCCAGATATTTTATGTATACAAAAAATTTTAAAATTGAGGTTACTAATAAAAGCTTTGCAAGTTTATTATTTTGGTTATTCTGGCAATAATGGGATTGAATACCTAGCAAGCCCATCTCATTTTGTTTCTAATGCAAACAAGTTGTTAGCATTGGCTTTTTTAATTAGTATATTTTTACTCTTTAAAAATATTAACATTGGAAATAACAAGATTATTAACGCAGTATCGACAACTACTTTTGGTGTTTTACTGATACATACTGACAGTAATGCGATTAGACAGCTTTTATAGGGGATGTGTTTGATGTTAGTTCGATGTAAGGTAGTAATTTATTAATAGAGCATACATTATGAGTATTATTACAATTTTTTTATGTTCAATAGTTGAATATTTAAGAATTAAATATTTAGTAAAGTCATTTTTTACATGGCTTGATAAAAAAGAAAAATACATAGAATTATGCAATAAATACAGTAAAATATTGTTATGATTATTTTTATGAATTATATATTTGTTTATAAAAAATAATATTTCACAATATTGGCTATGTAATAACTATAAAATCTTTCTCATTATGATGGTAGTTATAAATTGTTTAGATTAAAGTAATCTTTAATTAAAGAAGATTATCTTATTAATTTAATAGTAACATCTTAGGATAAAGGACAGAATGATTTAAATCATTCTGTCCTTTATGTTTTAAGTGTTAGATATTTTAAATAAGAGATTGTTTTATTTATTTGTTGTTTATACCAGGTATTATCTAACTCCTTAAAAGAAATACAGGCATTATAAATACGCCCACGAGAAAATTCTAGAATATCCCAAGTTATATCTTTACAATCAGCTTTTTTTGTATAATCAATAATCTGTTGGTTTAGTAAAATAAAGATTGGCCGTTCTTCTGAAAAAAAGTACTCATCATAATGATTTAGGTGGCATTTATAAATAGTACGATCAAAATTTATGTTATCAATGTCAACCATATGATAATAGGTATCTAAGATCTGATAGATATTATCAAGTGGATCATTAGTTAGTTTTAAATTTCTAAACTGCTCATCACATTGTTGATAAATATATAAAATAGCTTCCTCTTTACTTTTAAAATATAAATAAAAGGTTCCTACTGAGATATTTGCTAATGTACATATATCCCTTATTTTTATATTGTCAAGATTTTGATCCTTAGATAACTGTTCTAAAGCCTTAATAATATTAGTTTTAGTGTTTTCTGCCTTACTTGTTTTAATGTTATTCATAATTAATCCTTTCATTATACATTTTATCTTAAAAACATTGTAAGCGCAAACAATGAGTGTTAAAATATAAATATGAACAAGTTCAGTTTTGAAAGGAGACTACTATGAAAAGTATTTATGAACCATTATTTGAACCGCTAAAAATTGGGGATGTTGAGGTGAAAAATAAGTTTTTTATGGCACCGATGGCAACAATCGTAGATGTTGATGAAGATTATTGTTATACCCAACAAAGTATTGATTATTATGTTGAAAGAGCAAAAGGTGGCGTAGGTTTGATTATAACAGGAGCTAACTGGGTTGAAAATGACGTGGAACCTCATGCTCGCTGCAGTTTTCCTTGCCCAAATATGTTACCTTTAAAATACGAACATAAGGCTAAGGAAATGACTGATCGTACTCATGCTTTTGGAACAAAGATATTTTTACAATTAACTGCTGGTTTAGGTAGATCGGCGCTGCCTAATTTCGTTGATATGAAAGATTTTGTTGCTCCAAGTCCAACAACAAATCGTTGGATTCCTAATGCACCTTGCCGTGAACTAACGACCGAAGAAATTGAACATATTATTGAGAAGTTCGGTGATGCAGCAGTTATTGCTAAAAATTCAGGTTTTGATGGGGTCGAAATCCATGCTGTCCATGAAGGATACTTATTGGACTGTTTTACAATGACTTTGTTTAACCAAAGAACCGATAAATACGGTGGAGATTTAAAAGGACGCTTACGCTTTGCTACAGAAATTGTTGAAACAATTAAAAATAAATGTGGTAAAGATTTTCCAGTTATTTTGCGTTTTTCAATTAAGAGCTATATTAAACAATTACGGCAAGGTGGCTTACCAGGTGAAGATTTTAAAGAGTTAGGAAGAGATATTGATGAGGCTATTGAAGCTGTAAAAATATTGCAAGAAGCTGGTTATGATGCTTTTGATGCAGATGCTGGTACTTATGATTCTTGGTATTGGGCTCATCCACCAATGTATTTTGAAAAAGGTATGTATCTACCATTAGTTGAAAAAATTCGTGATGCTGCAAAAGTACCATTATTGATTGCTGGAAGAATGGATGATCCAAAAATGGCTGTTGATGCTCTAAACAAAGGAACTATTGATGGAGTTGGATTGGGACGTCCTTTATTAAGTGATCCTGATTATGTAAATAAATTAAAAGATGGATTAGAGGCATTAATTCGCCCATGTTTAGGATGTCATGATGGCTGCTTTGGGCGTTTATTACAATCTGGGTTAGGTAGTTGTGCGGTTAACCCTGAATGTGGACGAGAAGATACTGTGGGTGTCGCACCAGCATTTGTAAAGAAAAATGTTGTTATTGTTGGTGGCGGACCAGCAGGATTAGAAGCAGCTCGTGTATCTGCTCTTCGTGGTCATAAAGTTACTTTATTTGAAGCAGCAGATCGCCTTGGTGGTGAATTATTAGTTGGTGGTATGCCTAAGTTTAAAGAAGATGATTTAGCGCTAGCTTCTTATTATACAAATGAATTAGAAAGATTAGGTGTAGATGTTAAACTAAATACTTTAGCTGATGAGGCGGCGATTGATGCATTAAAACCAGATAGTTTATTTATCTGTGAAGGTTCTATTCCAGTGATACCTCCAATTGATGGTGTTGAAAATGCGGTACTAGCTAATGAAGTATTGACTAATAAAGTAGCTGCAAAAGATAACGTAGTAGTTATTGGTGGTGGTCTTGTTGGATGTGAATTAGCGTTACATTTGGCACAAAATGGTAAGAAGGTAACAATTATCGAAGCCTTACCAGATATTTTAAAATCAGGTATTGCTTTACCGCCAATGAATGAATGGATGCTTCGTGATCTATTAGCATTTAATAATGTTCGAATTGTGGGAAATGCAAAAGTTAGTAAAATCGGTAATCAAGAAATTAAAGTTCTTCAAGATAATAATGAAGAAACTATTGCTACTGAACAAACTATCGTTGCAGTCGGTTATAAATCTAAACATGATTTATTTGATAAATTAAAAAATAAATACACATATGTATATAATTTAGGTGATAGTAAAGAAGTGAGAAATATTCGTGGTGCTATTTGGGACGCTTATGAAGTAGCACGAAATCTTTAATAATAGGGCAAATGATAAAAAGATTTAGGTTATTTAATTAGTACTTTTTAAGATGGGAGTTTCAATATATAATTGAAACTCTTTTTTATTTTCATATTAGTATGAATTGAGGAAAAATAAATTAGTAAGTAAGAAGATATATAGAAGAAAGATAAAATAATTTTAATTATGCAATTATTTCCACTAGCCAAGGGAAATTTTAACTATTCAAATAAACATACTTTCTCTTTATTATTAGATTGTACAAAGAAGAGCGCTCGTGGAAATGAGAGGAGAAAAATAATGAATAAAATATTAATGTTTGTTGAGGATAAACTAGTACCACCATTAAATAAGATGGCTAATCAGCATCATTTGAATGCAGTTAAGAACGGTATGATGGTTACAGTTCCATTAACAATTATCGGAAGTATCTTTTTGCTAATTCCCAATATTCCAATTGATCCGATTCAATCATTTTTTGAACCATACGCTGCTATGATTACAACAGTTAATACAATAACGATTGGGATTGTTGGGCTGGTTGGAGCTGCTAGTGTAGCTTATTATTTTGCTTTAGGCTATACGGATATTAAAATTGATCCATTAATTACAGCATTTGTTTCTGTTGCCGCGTTTTTATTGGCGACACTAACAGATGAGTATGCGATTAATCTTGAATTATTTGGGACAAAAGGATTATTTACAGCTATTTTAGTAGCATTAATGTCAGGAATGATTATGCATTTTTTTCAAAAGAGAGATCTTGTGATACATTTTCCTGATACAGTACCACCTCTAGTATCAAAATCATTTATGTCATTGGTTCCAGCATTTGTCATTTTGACAATTATATGGATAATTCGTGTAATTTTAGGTATTAATGTTAATCAAATTTTAATGGATTGTTTCTCACCATTTGTTTTTGCATTAAATACTCTACCGGGATTCTTGGTTTTCATGTTTATTCGCTCAATGTTATGGAGTGTTGGTATTCACGGTGGAGCTGTTTTGGCTGTAGCTGATCCATTTTTTCTAACTATGTTTGGAGCAAATGCTGCTGCTTTTGCAGCTGGAACTCAGCCACCTTATATTACTGCCAGTGGATTTACTATGTTTGTTTTCTTAGGTGGAGGTGGTGCTACTTTACCGCTTGTCTTGATGATGATCCGTTCAAAAGAAAAAGGATTCAGTACATTAGGAAAATTATGTTTACCAGCAAGTATATTTGAAATTAATGAACCAGTTGTTTTTGGGGTACCATTAGTTATGAATCCATACATGATGATACCCTATACTTTGTCAACATTAATTTTATCAGCAGGAACATATCTATTAATGCTCTTCAATATTATAGGAAGACCAGTAGCTAATATTCCATGGACAATACCACCATTATTTTCACATTATTTAGTTACTGGTGGGAATATTCCTGCTGTTATTTGGGGAGGTATTTCACTATTAATAGCAGGATGTATATATTATCCATTCTTTAAAGCAATGGAAAGACAACGTTTAGCAGTAGAAAAAAGGATAGGAGCATGAGTATGAATAAAAAGTTAAAAATTGCAATTGTTGGAGCAGGGAGTTCGTATACCCCTGAATTAATTGAAGGATTATCGGAACACCGTGAAACATTACCAGTAAAAGAAATTGTTTTATTAGATATAAATGAAGAAAGACTTTCAATTATGGAAGGGTTTGTAAAAAGATATGTTGGTTATTTGAATTATGATGTGAAAGTATGGAGTACAACATCAAGAGAAGAAGCATTCACTGATGCTGATTTTGTTTCAACACAAATTAGAGTTGGGGGAAATAAGGCGCGAATAAAGGATGAAAAAATACCACTAAAATATGGCTTGATTGGACAAGAAACAACTGGAGTAGGAGGAATGTTTAATGCATTTAGAGTAATTCCAGTTATGATTGAAATAGCTAAAGATGTTGAAAAATATTGTCCAGATGCTTGGATTATCAATTATTCAAATCCAACAGGATTAGTAACTGAAGCACTAAATAAAGTTTGTAATGTTAAAGTGGCGGGATTATGTGCTGGAGGAATGCGACCAAGATGGTGGGCTGCTGAAGCTTTAAATATTCCAGAAGAAAAAATCTATTATGATTATTTAGGATTAAATCATATGAATTTTTCTTATAATATGACTATTGATGGAAGACCGATTACTGATGAAGAATTTAGTAAAGTTATAAAAAAATGTACAACTGTTTCACAAGAATGGATGGAAACATTACACTTAATTCCGAGTCAGTATACACAATATTATTTTCATACGAAAGAAAGAGTACAACAATTAAAAGAACAAGACAAGACTAGAGGTGAAGCTATTCTTGAATTAGAAAAACAAATATTTAGGGAGTATGCAGACGAATTAAATAATCAAAAACCAAAAACTTTAGCTAAACGTGGCGGTGGTGGATATTCCAAAGTTGCGATTGGTGTTATGGATGCGATTTATAATGATAGTGGAAAATGGATGGTTATCAATGTTGCTAATAATGGAACAGTTCGTTTCTTAGATGATGATGCTGTTATTGAAACAGCTTGTTATGTAAGTAAAAATGGCATGAAACCATTAACAATTGCTCACTATCCTAAAGCTGTTATCGGACTTATTAGTGCAGTAAAAACATATGAATCATTAGCAGTTGAAGCAGCGATCACGGGAAATAAAAAACTAGCATTAGAGGCTCTTGTTGCTCATCCATTAGTAAGAGATTATGATGTAGCAAAACCACTTTTAGAGGAGATGCTGGAAGCCCATAAGGAATATCTTCCACAATTTTATCATCATGGAAAATAAGATGTGGGGCTATATTGATGAGCAAAAAGTTATTTTGGAAAATATTCTTTCTTTACAAAGAGATACATTTTCTACTCTTTCTAAGACATTTATAAGTCCTAAAGAAATTATAATTACTGCATCAGGTACCTCATTAAACGCTGCAATGTTAGTGAAATGTTTGATTGAAAAAGAAGCGGATTGCTCGATTATAGTGGAAAATCCTTTTCAGTTAAGATATTACTCAAAACATTTATATAACCCCCAAAATATACTTATAGTTATATCTCAAACAGGGAAAAGTACGGGTACATTAGAATGTCTACAAATAGCTAAACAGCATCATATACCAACCGTTTCAATAACGGCTAATGGTGATAGCCCAATCGCAAAAAAAGCCAATATTCATATTGATATGTTGTGTGGAGAAGAAAATGTTGGTCCTAAAATTAAAGGATATAGTGCAACAGTACTAACTTTGCATTTGCTATTGTTGAAAATAACTCAAAATCCACGGTATCAATCTATCACTCAAGAATATTATCAAAGTATCCAAGAATTACCTCAAAATATAAAAGCTTCCCTTTGCTGGTGCCAAAAAAATAAGCATTGGGCTTTAGCAAAAGCAATGAGTATCGTTGGTTTTGGAGTGAATTATCCAACTGCTAGAGAAGGAACGCTAAAGATTTTAGAAACAATGCAAATTCCTGTGATGAATTTTGATATGGAAGAGTTTATGCATGGTCCGCATAGAACGATTATTAAAGATTCTTATATTGTTCTTATTGATACTGATGGATGTGGAAAGATTTTGATGAATAATTTTATTGATTTTATAAAAACTAAAACAAGCAATTATCTTATTATTTCAACTTTAAAAACAAGTAATGAAAATATTATTCACATTAATCAGCATTCATATACATCTTCATGGTTAAATGCTGTGATACCTTTTCAAATTATGTGTACTTATTTACCAGAATGTAATGGGATTAATTCATCTGATTCTGTATACGGTGATTTTGCTACTACAGTAGGGACACGGATTGAATAAAATAGATCAGCCATTAAGGCTGATTTATTTTGTCTATCTGTTATTTTACAAATAAATAAAACTTATTATATAATTGAAATAATAGAAGGAGGAATTAAATATGAGTGTTGTTACTAAGAGACAATTAAATCTTTTGCAAGTATTTATGGATTCTAATAGATATTTAACTGGACAAAAACTATCTCAATTATTGAATGTGAGTTCTAAAACTATTAGAAATGAAATTAAAATACTTAATCAATTGATGAATAACTTTGCACTTATTCAATCAATTCCTTCTCATGGTTATCAAATTAGTATTTTTGATGATGATTTGTTTAATTGTTGGATTGATAAAGTATCTAAGCAATGGAGTTATTTTATTCCTACAAATCCTTTAGAAAGGGCTTATTATATTTTAGGTTTAATGCTCGAAAGTCAAGAGTTTATTAAAATCGATGATATATCTGATATTTTATTTATTGATAGAACTTCTGTTAGTCGAAGTTTAAAATACATAAGAGAACGGCTAAATGATTTTGACTTAAAAATAGTGCAAAAAACCGGTAAAGGATTAAAAATAGAAGGTGAAGAATTTCGTTATCGATTATGTATGGCGGAATATATTTATCATAAGATAGGGATGTTATCAACGAAAATTGGTGAAGATCATGAATTTATAGATGAATTAAGAAAAGTTATTTTTAATGATGGTATTACGATGCCCCAAAGGGTATTTCAAAATTTTATTATACATATTCAAGTTCAATTGAATCGTATTCAAAGAAAATGTTATATCTCATTTAATGATAATGAGATTGAAAAAATGAAAATGGAATATGAGTTTTTAGTAGCAAAGGATGTTTCAAAAGTTATTAATAAATATTTTCATATTGAATTATCAGTAGAGGAACAATGCTATTTAGCTATTCATATTTTAGGAAAAAAAAGCAATTCAACTAGTGCAATCGAAAGCTGTATCAATGATCAATTAAAAGAAGAAATTGATATAATTGTAGAAAAAATGTTCAATCAGGTTAAAAAAGTCTTTAATATTGATTTTCACAATGATATGTACTTAAGAAAAGCATTGGGGATTCATATCAATCCAATGGAAAATCGTTTGAAATTTAATACTTATTCACGAAATCCGCTGATTTATGTTATTAAAGAAAATTATACTCTAGCATATATCTTGAGTATGGAAGCATGGCTTGCTATTTATAATAATGCAGATTATATAAACGTTGAAGATGAAATAGGCTATATCGCTATTCATTTTCAATATGCTTTAGAGAGAAGGAAAAGAAATATTGCGAAGAAACGGGTTTTATTAATTAATGAGTACAATGTGGCAATGAGTGAATTATTAAGTTTCTCTATTTTAAAAAGATATAAAGATTCATTGGTTATTGAAAAAACAATCTCTGCTGGGGAACTTAGTAAATATCATTTAGAAAGTTATGATTATATTATTACAACTGTACCACTTGATGAAAGCCTTGATATTCCTGTTATACGTATTCATCCTATAATAACTACTCATGATTTTGAAGTTTTAAATAAGTATTTTCGACAAATTAATGAGTATAAATTATCTGATTTTTTAAAAAAAGAAGATACTTATTTTATTGATTGTGAAACAAAAGATGATGTTATTTCATATATATTTGAACATGAAAGTGTCTCATTTGAAACATTTTATCATACAAATCCATTAATTGGTTTTGAAACAAGTTTACAAACTGTTATTCATTATATGCCTATCTATAATCAAAAGAGTTCAATAAACGCTTATCTTTTATCGAAACCGATTGTATGGAAAAATAAATTAGTTAAAATTATTTTTGTATTGAAATTAGGAATCGATAGTGAACAGCTTTTACAAAGCTTACAAGAATTCTTCTTTCAAAAAGAATGTATGGATACATTTTTAAATAATATGATTTTAGAAGAAGGCGGTGAACATAATAAGTCATAATTGTAAATGTTTATACGATACACATAAATATAGTTATGGTATAAAGTAGTTTACTTTTAATCGAATTGAAATTATATATAATTGAGGAAATAAACTGATTTCCTTTTTTTATTATTGTTTTTAGTGAATTTAAAGGACGTAAAAAATTGGAGCGACTATGCTGTTTGTTTATAAAAAATGATTATAATGGTATAATCAGAGACGAAGAGAAAAAACATAAATGATAACGATGTAGGATCAATTTAAAAATGCGAGGAGATATGAGAACTAGCGAAGCAGAGAGAGTCAGAGCTGATAAGTAAACAGTTAGATATGATAGCCGGGGTAGTGTTTGAAATCGATAATTTTGATATATTAAAGAAGAAAGTTGAAGTTATTGTGGTACGATATTTATAATAGAAGTTTTTGTTAAAGAGGTGAAGGTAGAATGATAAGAAGGCATTATTTATTTTATGGTCGTGTCCAAGGTGTAGGATTTAGGTTTACTACCTATCAAAAAGCAAAAAATCTTGGATTAACTGGCTGGGTTTGTAATTTATCAGATGGTTCTGTAGAAGCTTGTATTCAAGGTGAGGAGAAGTTGATTGATTATTTGATCAATGAATTACAGCATGATCGTTTTATTAGAATAGATTCAATTAAGATGGAAGAAATAGCAGTTCTAAAACATGAAACTTCATTTGGAATGAAAAACTAAATAATTTTAAAGGACCGTTGGAATTGATATATGCCAATAGTCTTTTATTGTAGAAGCCTTCATTAAATATACTTAATATATAATAATCACTAAAATAGGATGATAATAAAACAGTTTAAATATCTAGAAAATGAATCTAATATAGATGTTCTAGTACTTAATATTGTTTTGATACCCAATCTTTATATAGATGAAGTAGATATTTTATTTAATATAGAAGTCAAAAACTAGATGATTTTACTTTAACTAATTAATTTATTGAAAATGATAAGATAAAGTGAATAAAAATATTTTTAAATGAAAGTAGAGCAAAAAATATGAAAATAAGATATTGTCAAAAAGAGGATCTGGAAGCTATTTATAAACTGATTTGTGAATTAGAGGAATGTAATTTAAATCATGAACAGTTTGCTCTAGTATATGAAAATAAACTTAATGATGAAAAGAGTCACTATTTAGTAGCTGTATCTGATGATATGATTGTTGGATTTGTCAGTGTTAATATCGATTATCAATTACATCATGAGAATAAAGTTGCAACAATCGAAGAATTAGTTATAGATAACAGTTATCGTGGAAATGGTATAGGTAGATTATTAGTTGATTTTAGTACAAAATTAGCTTTGGAGCATCAATGTGAAGTAATTGAACTTACTAGTAATTTTAAACGTATAGAAGCACATCAATTTTATCAAAAGAATGATTTTATTAAATCATCATACAAATTAATAAAAGTTTTAAAGGATAGTGATCAAGTAGGGATATAAATATCCAATTTGGGATTGGAATTGTGGATAATTTTGTTCGTAGTAAAGTAGCTTTAGCTAAACAAGATTATAAAAATAATCATTTAAACTAAGAAGATGTTTTATTTGTCGGTGATACAATTCATGATTATGAAATGTCAAAAGTATTAGGATGCAATTGTGTTTTAATTCCTCGTGGTCATCAAAATAAGAAAATTTTAAATTTAAATACTATGCTGATCGATAATGATTTCAAGGAATTAATGATAAATATTACAATAATGTAAGATTTTGTAATGTAAATCAATGGAATAACCAACCAGCTTAGGCTATGATAGAGGTGTAAAATAAGGAATAGAGGGATGTATATGAAAAAAGTAATATCACGTCTAATTATTATTCTTTTCTTAGCTGCCTTAACCTTTTTAGGATATTATGGCTATCGTGGCTATGTGATGTACCAAGATACAATGGAAGAAAAGAGTTTAACAGTGCGAGTTGAAGAATTAAGAAGTAAAGATAACTATGTTAAATTGGAGCAAATATCAAGTATATATCAAGAACTAGTAATAGAAAGTGAGGATAAGCGTTTTTATCAACATGGCCCAGTTGATTACATTGGATTAGCTCGAGCAATGGTAACGAATGTAGTGACGATGTCGTTTAAAGAAGGCGGTAGTACGATTACTCAGCAGTTAGCTAAAAATCTTTGTTTATCTTTTGAAAAGAGCTTAGACCGGAAAATAGCTGAAGTTTTTATTGCTCAAAAATTAGAAGATGATTATACGAAAGATGAAATTCTTGAAATGTATTTGAATATTACATATTTAGGTGAAGGAAATTATGGAATTAAAGAAGCTAGTAATTATTATTACAATATTGAGCCTATAGAACTTAATGAGGAACAGGCAAAAGTATTGGTAAAGACATTGAAGGCCCCTAGTGTTTATAATCCTTCTAAGTTAGCTGAAAATTAAAGTGATAGTGATGAAGTGAATTTTCTATGTTGAATTAGCAATGAGGGTTTGCTTCATATTGAAATCACTTTTTTTATTTTCTAAATAAAAAATACTTGTCTTAAAGTGTACTTTAGGGTGTATAGTGTAGTTGCGATCATAGCATGGTCTAATTAGTAAATAGATGGGGATTGTGATATTATTATGTATAAAGGTGAAGAGATGAGTAAGTTAGATAAATTAAAAGAATTATTAAAATCTTATCAAAAAGTTGCAATTGCCTATAGTGGTGGCTGCGATTCAAATTTTTTATATCAGGTAGCATTACAAACCTTAAGTAAAGAAAATGTTCTAGCAGTATTATGTGTAGGGAAAATGATGTCCAAGGAGGACATCGATAGTGCTAGAATGATGGCTGGTAAAGGTCAATTTATAGAAGTGCCGTTAGATGTATTTACAATCGAGCAATTTACAAATAATCGTAAAGATCGATGTTATCACTGTAAAAAACAAGTAATGGCAAAAGTAATTGAAGCAGCTCAAAGCCATGATTTTAAGATAACCCTTGATGGTAAAAATGCTGATGATGAAAAAGTTTATCGCCCTGGAATGAAAGCTTGCGAAGAATTGGGAATTGTATCACCGTTAGCATTAGTTGGTTTAACAAAAGCTGAAATAAGACAGTATTCAAAAGAATTACAGATTGAGACATATGATAAACCGGCAAATGCTTGTTTAGCTTCACGTTTTCCTTACGATACTCATCTCACTAAAGAAAAATTAGAAGTGGTCGATCAAGCTGAGGCTTTACTTCATCAAAAGGGGATTTATTACGCTCGTGTTCGAGTTCATGATAAATTAGCACGGATTGAAGTTGAACGAAACAATTTTAATCTAGTTAATGATGAAGAATTAATCTTAGCAATAAAAGAACTTGGATTTGATTATGTAACATTAGATTTGGAAGGCATAACTAGTGGAAGTTATGATAGGTAGTGAAATGGAAGTTGTAGTTATTGATGGTCAAGGTGGAGGCATTGGCCGAAGTGTAATTGAGGCCTTAAAAAAAGAAGTTAGTGGTACTTTTATTATTGCGGTAGGAACAAATAGTACTGCAACCAATAATATGAAAAAAGGTGGAGCTGATGCTGTCGCAACGGGAGAAAATGCAATTATTTATAATGCTAAAAACGCTCAGATAATTATTGGACCAATTGGTTTTGTTTTTGCTAACTCGATGTATGGTGAAGTTTCACCAGCAATGGCGGCAGCAATCAGCTGTAGTGAAGCTCAAAAATATTTTATTCCAGTTAGTAAATGCACTGGACATGTCTTAGGTGTTGAGCCAAAATCAATTCAAGAATATATTAGAGATTTAGTTAATATTTTAAAATAGATCCCAAGTACAAGAAGTACTAGAAGAAGCACAGTAGTGTTTGTGGAAAGGGAAATTATGAATTCAGTATTAATGCATATGGCAGATGGTTTGATTTCTGTTAATATTGGGGTTATTTTCATGATAATTAGTTTTATCATGATCGGTTTTTCAATTAAAAAAATTAATCAAGAACATGATGATCGAAAGATTCCTTTAATGGGAGTAATGGGAGCATTTATTTTCGCTGCTCAAATGATCAATTTTACGATTCCGGGAACAGGAAGTAGTGGTCATATCGGTGGAGGAATTTTATTGTGCCTTATTTTAGGACAATATCCTGCCTTTTTATCATTATGTTCTGTTTTAATTATACAATGCTTATTTTTTGGTGATGGTGGTTTATTGGCGTTAGGATGTAATATTTTTAACATGGGGATATTACCATGTTTTGTAGCTTATCCATTAATTGTTAAGCCACTATTAAAGAAAAATATAACTTCTTCAAGAGTATTACTGGCAAGTATTTTAGGAGTAGTAGTGGGATTAGAAATGGGTGCTTTTGCAGTGGTCTTACAAACTCTTGCAAGTAATATTACGGAATTACCATTTACTTCATTTGTTGTATTAATGTTGCCGATTCATTTAGCAATTGGTCTAGTTGAAGGCTTAATCACTTCAACAGTTGTCTTATATGTATTAAAAGATAAACGTGAAATAGTTGATCATGCACTTAATGACAAGCATTTTGGAACATTGAATATAAGAAGACAGGTTGCGGTTTTTGCTGTTTTAACAATCTTAGTTGGTGGAGTTCTTTCATTATATGCATCAAGCAATCCTGATGGTTTAGAGTGGTCTATTGAAGGAGTCACAGGAACCGACGAAATTGAAGCAAGCGGCAGTACAAAAGATACTTTAGCAAAGGTTCAAAGTTCAACTTCATTTTTACCAGATTATAATTTTAGTGGCAGCGACAGTAAATTAGGTGTTTCAGTATCAGGGATTATTGGTGGTGCAGCAACTTTAATTTTAATTGGTGGAATTGGATATATCGTAGTAAAAAAGAAAAAATATGAATAAACTTAAAGGCTCACTTTTAAAATTTGGCTATATTGAAAAGTTAGCTAATGGTGATTCACTGATTCATCGTTTAAATCCACTTTTAAAGATTATTTTAGCACTAATGTATATAATTTTTGTTATTTCGACCAGCTGCTTAGATTTTTTTGAATTACCCTTATATTCAATAATAATTGGAATAATGATTTCACTTAGTAAAGTATCATTTATGGATTTATTTAAACGAAGTTTAATTGGATTACCTATTTCTTTGTGTATTGGATTTTCAAATTTACTATTTTCAACCACAATAATTAATTTTTATGGTGTTAATATATCAACTGGTGTACTTTTATTTATTACGATCATTATAAAAAATATCTTATGTTTGATGGCAGTTTTTTTACTAATGGCAACAACTAAGTTTGATAGTATTACTTGTGAATTAGTGCATCTTAAAATACCTTCAATTTTTGTTTTACAATTAGTAATGATCTATCGTTATATTTTTGTTTTGGTTGAAGAAGCGCTAACAATGATTCAAGCTTATCAATTAAAAAATCCCCAGTCTAAAGGAATAGCTTTTAAAGATATGGGTAGTTTTGTGGGAAGTTTATTAGTTCGGAGTTTTGAACGAAGTAATGAAGTTTACAATGCAATGAAATGTCGTGGCTTTGATGTTAAACAAGCGTATTTAAATTATGTTGATTTTGAGATTGAAAATTATTTTTTATTAATGATGGCAGTAGGAGTTTTAATGATGGTAAAGGTGGTATTTTAGTGATTGAGATAAATAATTTAAATGTTCTTTATAATAATTCAATTAGAGCTCTTGATAATGTGTCGATAAAGATTGAACAGCAGAAGTGTATTGCTATTGTTGGAGAAAACGGCTCGGGGAAATCAACTTTATTATCAAGCTTATTGGGGCTGGTGGAAACGCAAGGTGAGATTAAAATTAATGGAGTTATGTTATCAAAAGAAACATTGATACAAATAAGAGAGGTAGCAGGTCTTGTTTTTCAAAATCCAGATCATATGATTTTTTTACCTACAGTTCGTGATAATTTAGCTTTTGGGTTGATAAATCAAAAACTGGATAAAATTGAAATTGATAAAAGAATTGCGGAATTTGCGAAATTATTTAAGATTGAAGATCTGCTGGATCGAATGGCTAATCATCTTTCTGGAGGACAAAAGCGAATGGTAGGCTTAGCTAGTGTGGTGGTAATGAAACCAGAGATATTATTATTAGATGAACCATCAGCATTTCTTGATCCGAAGAGTCGAAGGATCGTTATTAATATGTTAAAAGAATTGCCCCAGCAAATTATTTTTGCAACCCATGATTTAGATATGGTATTGGATTTGTGTGATGAAATAATTTTATTAAATAATGGAAAGATAGTATCTAGTGGTAATCCCTGTGAAATTTTAGCTAATCAAGAGTTATTGGAGGCAAATGGGTTAGAGTTGCCACAACGATATCAGAGGTAGACGATGAAAGTAAAAGAAATATTAGAAATGGTAGAGAACCATGAGATTTCTGTTGATGAAGCAGCTATTTTGATTGATAATCCAATTGATTATGCGACGATTGATTATAATCGTAAACGTCGTACGGGAACACCGGAAATCATTTATGGATCTGGTAAAACGAAAGAACAGATTGCTGGTATTATAAAAAATATGTTAGAACATGATCAAATTGATATTTTAGCGACTAGAGTTGATGCAACAAAGGCGGCTTATTTAAAGAAATTATATCCAAATTTTAATTATGATAAAGAAGCCAAAACTTTTATTTTAAAACAATCGGAAACTATACAAAATAAAGGAATGATTGTTGTTGTTTGTGCAGGAACATCAGATATTCCAATTGCTAGAGAGGCTGTGTTAACAGCTGAGTTTTTAGGAAATGAAGTTAATTTGATTAGTGATGTTGGTGTTGCTGGGATTCATCGACTATTTAATAAGATGGATGTGATCAAACGAGCAAATGTTATTATAGTTGTAGCTGGTATGGAAGGGGCTTTAGCATCGGTTGTTGGAGGGTTAGTTGATAAACCAGTCATTGCAGTGCCAACATCAATTGGTTATGGTGCTAATTTTAATGGTCTTTCGGCATTATTATCGATGTTAAACAGTTGTGCTAGTGGTGTTAGTGTAGTTAATATTGATAACGGTTTTGGAGCTGGGTATATGGCTCATACGATTAATTGTTTAGGAGGAAAACGATGAAAGTATTATATTTTGATTGTAGTAGCGGAATAAGTGGTAATATGACTTTAGGTGCATTAATGGAACTTATTGATGAACCTGATTATTTACAAAAGGAATTAGCTAAATTGAATATAGATGGCTATCATTTACATGTTACTAAAACAAAGAAAAATGGTATTACTGGTACTTATGTAGATGTTCATTTAGAGGAACATCCACATCATCATGATCACGAACATCACCACCATGAACATCACCACCATGAACATCACCACCATGAACATCATCACCATGTTCATCGTAATTTATTCGATGTTAATAAAATTATTGATGATAGTGGGATTAATGAAAGAGCTAAAGCATTAGCAAAAAGAATCTTTTTAAGAGTTGCGTTAGCAGAGAGTAAAGTTCATAATGAAGAATTGGCTAATGTTCATTTTCATGAAGTAGGGGCAATTGATTCTATTGTTGATATCATCGGAACAGCAATCTTAATTACTAAGATTGCACCTGATAAAATATATAGCAGTATCGTTAATGATGGGCATGGTTTTATTGAATGTGCTCATGGAACAATTTCAGTTCCGGTACCAGCGACATCGGAAATTTTTGCTGCTAGTAATGTAGTAGCCCGTCAGATTGATATTGATACAGAATTAGTGACACCGACAGGGGCGGCTATTATTGCTGAGCTGAGTTCATCGTTTCAACCGATGCCTCCTATGAATGTTCAAAAGATTGGTTGGGGTTGTGGAACTAAAGAATTAAATATTCCTAATGTTTTGAAAGTATCTTTAGGAACAATCGATAAAACTAATGATGAAATTATTGTAATGGAAACAAATATAGATGATTGTTCGAGTGAAATACTTGCTTATACTGCTGAAAAGCTTTTTGAAAATGGAGCTTTAGATGTCTTCTTTACACCGATTTATATGAAAAAGAATCGCCCAGCCTATCGATTGAGTACAGCATGTAAAGAAGATAAATTAGAATTATTACAGAATATTATATTTAGAGAAACAACAACAATTGGAATTCGTTATCGTCGTGAAGAAAGAAAAATTTTAGCTCGAAAAGCAATTGAGCTGGATACACCATATGGAAAAATTGCTGCTAAAGAAGTAACTAATAATGATGAGACTTATGTATATCCGGAATACGAAAGTATAAAACGATTAGCTAAGGAGCATGATCTTGCAGTCAAAGAAATATATAAACTAATAAAATAATAGATTTTGATCCTCCGATTTAATTATGAATTGGAGGATTTATTAAATAAATTTAATTTTAGCACTAAGCTTTTGTTTGGGGCTATCTATCTATATTAAAAAAGTGTATAATAGTATATACAATTAAAGCCATTTAATGGTCTTTTTTTATTAGATTAGGTAGGAGTGAGATAGTGGGAAAATATCGTCAACAAATTAAATCGATTTGTTTTTTAGCCTGGCCGGCGGTAGTTCAAGAGGCCATGAATGTTGTCGTTACATATGTTGATACAGCGATGGTAGGGGCATTAGGAGCTGGGGCATCGGCTGCAGTTGGATTGACCTCAACGGTTGGATGGTTAGTGTCTAGTATTGCTGTTGCTTTTGGAATTGGGATTTTATCAGTTTGTGCTCAAGCAGTAGGAGCAAATAATGATAAAAAAGTAAAGCGGGTAGGGCAGCAAGCTCTATTTTTGACATTAATTGTTGGGATAGCTTTAACTATAATGTGTGTTTTAATTGCACCATATTTACCAACTTGGCTAAATGGTGATAAAGCAATTAGAGGTGAAGCGGCATCATACTTTATGATTATTTCAATTCCATTATTATTTAGGACAGCAGCTTTGATTTTGGCATCGGCTTTACGTGGTGTCAGTGATATGAAAACACCAATGCTAATAAATTTATATATGAATATTATTAATATAATTTTAAATTTCTTGTTAATTTATCCGACACGAGAATTATTTGGAATTATAATTCCCGGTGCTGGACTGGGGGTAAATGGAGCAGCGATTGCGACGGCTATATCATTTGTTGCTGGAGGAATTATGATGTTCTTACGTTACTATAAAAATACACTATTTGATTTAAAAAACAGTGGTTTTCATTTTTATAAAAAAGAGTTTAAGGAATGTTTGAATATTGGGATTCCAGTAGTATTGGAACGTAGTGTTATTTGTTTAGGGCACGTAACTTTTGCTTCCTTGATTGCGAAGTTAGGAGTAGTACGATTTGCTGCTCATACAATTGCAATTCAAGCAGAACAAGCTTTTTATATTCCCGGGTATGGTTTTCAAACGGCGGCAGCAACTTTAGTTGGAAATGCAGTTGGACAAAAAGATGAGCATAAAGTTAAAGAGGTAACTTATTTGATTAGTGGTATTACAATGTTTTTAATGATAATTTGTGGGATTGCATTATTTATATTTGCTGAACAGTTAATGGGGATATTTACTCCTGACCATGAGGTTATCACTTTGGGGGCTCGAGTATTGAGAATAGTATCTATTTCAGAACCGCTTTATGGAATCTTAGTAATTCTTGAGGGAACATTCAATGGGATGGGTGATACTAAGGCACCATTTGTTTTTTCATTATTTACGATGTGGGGAATTAGGGTAACCGGTTCTTGGCTAATGATCAATGTTTTCCATCAAAGTATTGAAGCAGTTTGGATTATGATGGTATTTGATAATATAGCCAGATGTCTCTTATTATCGCGAAGATTTTTAAAAAATGGCTGGAAGTACCGTCTTAATAGTTGATTAAAAGCGGGTGTATCTTATTCGATATACCTGCTTTTAAATATACATGAATTTAGATTTCATAGTAAATATTTAATATAAGAAAATATGAATTTGAAAAAAGTAAAAATTTTAGATATTAAATAATATGATAATTATAATTTAGAACTACTTTTTAAGCGATATTCTTAAATTTAAAACTATACTTTACCATAAAAAACGATTTTCCAATTATTTGATTTTTTGGCAGTTCACCGTGTGCTGATTTTTTATAAAATTTTGTATGGATTAACAATATGCTGGTAAATACATTTGGGGATTATCTTTGTATTTTTCAGCTTCTTCTTGACTTAGAAAAACAGTCAAATGTATTTGACTTGAAGAAATTATGTGAGGCCCAGCACATCCAGCATAACCTTCAATACTAAATTCATAATTATCATTATTACCACTAATATCAAAAACCTTTCCAGACATCACATAGCCATTCATCAAAAAATATACTACTGTTCCTTTTTCTAACATATTTATACCTCTTTCTATAAAATTGATATATGATAGTTAATATTTTGTTTTAAATGATTTACCTCATTATTAGTATGTAATTTTATTGTTGTAAATCTACAAAATATTTTAATTTTCTTACTACAACTGGATTATAGATCGAGCTTATTAAGTTATCAAATCATATGCATTAAATAAAAAAGAATTGATCTATATGATTATCTGGATCAATTCTTTTAAGCATCATTATTTGATTTAGGAAGTTCAATTTTTCTGCGTTCTTTATGACAATGCTTTTCAAAATCAATAGCAAGTTGATTCATGGCTGATAATTCTTGAAAGCTATAATCAACTTTAATTATTATTTGTTCTTGGCATCGATAGTAATAGAGATGATCGACACAATTAACAAAGATATGCTGATAAAAACTGTTAGCTAGATTTAATTGATTAAGAAAGTCATAGAGCATATGTTCAGGGAGATTGTGACAGTGTGAAAAAATATATAAACCATTATCTAAATAAATCTCATAGTTTTTGCTCTTTTGTTCTTTTCGCTCAAGAGCATTATCTATTTTATTGATTACGAATTCTAAATTTTTTTCATCATGGTCGAAAGGATTTAATTTTAAAGTACTATATAAAGGTTTTTTTATGTCAGCAACTGCTTCAGTTGGAGTTAATGCTTGAGTTACTTCAATTCCAAAATTACGTTTTGGAATGCGAAGGTCAGGACGATCAGCTTGAATAATATTATCAGCTGATACATCTAATACTTTTGTTAGGGTTAATGCAGCATATTTTTCAAAATAATTCTTACTATATGTCTCTTTCATTAATTGACCTCGATTTTTAAAAAGTGATAATCATTCATTGATTATCACTTAGTGGGTTTTATACTGTCTTCTTTATTCATATTATAGCATGGTTTATTTTATTTTCAAAGTAAGTAATAAGGATATTTGGATATTCATTGCGATATATTTAGATAACTGTTATACTTTTATAAAGGTTTTTTAGATAAGGTGGTATTTATGGTTGATTATAGTATTAAAAAGTATAATCGTAAGATTGTATATCAGCTGATATATCAAGCTAAGCAAATTACAAAACAGGAAATTGCGGAAAGATTAAAATTATCTTTGCCCACTGTTTCTAGTAATCTCTTGGAATTAGAACAGGCTGATTTGATAAAAAAAGAAGATATTAATGAGTCTACGGGGGGACGTAAGCCGTTAGCAATCTCTATTAAGGAACAATCTAGAATTGCAATTGGTGTCAGTATTTTAAAAGAAGGAATAACTTTTGTTGCTTTAGATTTGTATGCTCAACTGATTCGTAAACAAACAGTTGCTTTAGTTTATGATAATAGTGAAAGTTATTTTAAACAATATGGACAGGCATTAAATGAATTTATCGATTGTTTACAAATTAAAAAAGAAAATTTTTTAGGGATCACTATAGCTATTCAGGGGATCGTATCTCAGGATGGAAAAAAGGTTATTTATGGTCCAATTTTAAATAATCAGGGATTAACGTTAGAAAAGTTTGAAAAATCTAGTGATTTACCAGTTAAAATGATTCATGATTCTCATGCTGCTGGACTTGCTGAATTAAATTTCAGTGAAGATAATAACGATGCTATTTATCTATCTTTAAATCATAATCTAGGTAGTGCTGTATTTATGGCTGGAAAGGTTTTCCAGGGAAATAATTACAGTTCGACATTTGAGCATATGACATTAGTAGAGAACGGACGTCAGTGTTATTGTGGTAAAAAAGGGTGTTTTGAAGCTTATTGTAATGAAGATGCTTTATTAAAAAATCATACAAATATGACATTAGAAGAATTTTATAAACAATTACGGCAAAAAGACCAAACTGCAATGCAATCATGGAATGATTATTTTCATTATCTAGCATTAGCAATTCATAATTTAACCATGGTTTTAGATGCATCAGTAATTATTGGTGGTAAAATAGCTTCATTGTTTGAAAATGAAGATCTTGATCTATTAACAAAATTAGTTAGTGATTTGGATCCATTAAAGTTTACTGTTCCAGATATTAAAATAGGTCAATGTTTAAAAGAAACAGCAGCAATTGGAGCGGCTTTGACAGATATTAAAAAGTTTGTTGCAGAAATATAAGGAGAAGATAATGAAAAAAGCAGTTATATTTGATATGGATGGTTTGATGATCGATAGTGAGCGAGTTACTTATGAAGAGTATTGTCGTAAATTAGAACAATTAGGATATTCTTTTGATGAAGCTGCATATCGCTTATGTTTGGGGAAAAATAAGCAGGGAATATGTCAAGTATTTTATGATCATTTTGGAACTGCCTTTCCAATGACTGAAGTATGGGATGATGTACATATTAGGCTTGATGAACGTTTAGCAAAAGAGGTTCCTCTTAAAGCGGGATTATTAGAATTATTAAAATATTTAAAGGCAAATAATTATAAAACAATTGTGGCAACTAGCAGTGCACGGGTACGTGTCGATGTTATTTTAAAGAATGCACAAATTGAACAATATTTTGATGATACGATCTGTGGTGATGAAGTGATTCATGGAAAACCTAATCCTGAAATTTTTTTAACAGCATGTAAAAAACTTAATGTAGCACCAAGTGAAGCATTAGTGTTAGAAGATAGTGAATCAGGAATCTTAGCAGCCTATGATGGTAAGATCGATGTCTTATGTATTCCTGATATGAAGTATCCAGAAGCTGATTTTGCAAGTAAAGCAACTAAGATCATCTCATCATTAAAAGATGTAATTGAATATTTAAAGTAATAGTGAAAAGTTTCTATCATTGATTTGATAGGAACTTATTTATTTTTGAGAAGTTTTTGTTAAAAAAAAATACGAATATTGTTATAAAAATCAAAGGTTATATAATTTTACTAAGTGGAGGTATTGTGATGAATAAACTAACAAATATAAAAGCAGTAATGTGTGATGTTGATGGAACATTGTTAAATCAAGATGGTATTGTTTCACCTGCGACAGTTGAAGCAATTAAGAAAATTAGAGAAAAAGGAATTTTATTTGGTTTATCAACAGGGCGTGATGTTCATAGCGTTAAAACACTTTTAACTGTATGGGGAATTAGTGGCTTGGTTGATGCAATCGTTGGGACTGGAGGTGCTGAAATATATGATTATCAATTAAATATTGATAAATCAAGTTATCCGCTGGATGGTGAATTAATAAAAGATATTATTAAACATCATGAAGGAATGGATCTTAATTTTGCTATTCCGTATGAAGGGACATTATATGCACCTAAAGATGATGATTATATTCGTGATTTAGCACGTGATGATCGTGTGCCATATAAAGTTGTAGATTTTGATGTCTTTTTAAATGAGCCACGGGCCAAATTAATCATTGTTTGTGCACCTGATTATATGGATAAAGTTATTGAAAAAAGTAAAACTTTTTCTAATCCAAACTATAAATCAGCTTCTTTAAAAACAGCAAGTATTTTATATGAATATATGGATCCTCGGGTTTCTAAAACGCATGGATTACAAGAAGTTATGGCAATGCATAAAATTGAAATGACAGATTTATGTACTTTTGGAGATGCTGATAATGATTATGATATGACTTTAAATGCTGGAGTTGGAGTAGTCATGGCTAATGGAAGTGAAAAAACTAAGAGTGTTGCTGATTTTATAACTGATGATAATAATCATGATGGAATTGCAAATTTTATTAATAAATATATTTTATAGAGTCTGGTGATTGAAGTGCACTATATTGTTTTAATATAACCAATATAGTGCATTTTAGAGTTGGTTTTTTTATTTAGAAATAATAATTAAATTAGTTTAAAAATATTATCTTTTCGATAAACTATAGTATTGGAGATAATATAAATGTATGGATTGATTAATTCATTTTTAATTTTTGAATTAGGAGTCATCGTGGGGGCTCATGTGTTTGTTTCAAATAGCTAAATCAAAAGATTAAGTCTAGTAATAGACTTTTTATTTTTTTGGAATGATGACGATAAAAGCGGGAATTATTCAATTAGGAGGTATAAGAAGTGAACAAGATAGAATTAAGTAAAGTAAATGAAGAAGGGTATTATGAAATTCGTTTAGAAAGTGTTGGTGGGTTAGGGGCTAATTTATGTGGAAAATTATTAGGTGAATTAGGTGCGGCTTATCTAGGATTTAATGCTTCAAGCTTTTCTAGCTACGGTTCAGAGAAACGAGGTTCTCCAGTTAAGGCGTTTATTCGTTATTGTGATGAAGATAAAGAAATTACTGTTAATACTCCCGTTACGCGACCCCATTTGCTTGGGCTTTTTCATGAAGCGATGATAGGAAAGTTACAAGTAACAGCAGGAGTCGATGAAAATAGTTGTATTGTCATCAACAGCGGTGAGCAACCAGATGTAATTAGAGATAAATTAAAATTATGTGCTGGAACGATATATTGTATTGATGCAATTTATTTAGCAATGAAAATAAAATGTAAAGTCAATATGATCATGCTGGGGGCACTAGCTAAAGCGAGTGGCTTTATTCCTTTAGAGACAGTTTTAGAATTGATTGAAGCTACTTTGGGTAAAAAATATCCTCAGCTATTACAAAAAAATAAAGAAGGGATAATTGAAGGTTATAATGGTGTTGTTAGTAAAACGTTTAATGATGATGGTAAGTATCCGTTCATTCCTTATCGTGAAATAGAAAATGACTGGGGTTATCAAAATGCACCACTTGGTGGTGTGAATCCTTGTTTTGGAAGTACTATTTCGAATGATTTAAGTGCATCACGGGAAGGCTATATACCATTGTTTCTCCAAGAAAAATGTATTCAATGTGCACAATGTTATATTACTTGTCCGGATATGGTTTTTCAGTTTGAACCGGGTATTTATAAAGGACGTAAGATGATGGTAAATAAAGGTTTGGATTATCATCATTGTAAAGGATGTTTACGGTGTGTTGAAATTTGTCCAACTCAAGCACTGGTTAGTGGAGTCGAACGCGAACATTCAAATTTAAAATGGTTTATTCGTAACAAAGATTTAATTGTTGAGCATATGGATTATGAAGATGTGGGAGCAAATTCGTGGATAACGAGTGATTCGTTTTTGGAGGTAGAAAAAATAACGGAGGTAAAAAGTGATGGAAAAACAAAAGATGGTATTTGAAAGTGGGAATGAATTGGCAGCTTATGCCGCTAAACAGATTAATTATCATGTAATGGGATACTATCCCATTACACCATCAACGCAGATTGCTGAGAATTTAGATTTAATGAAAGCTGAGGGTAAGCATGAGATTGCTTTAATTGCTGCTGAAGGTGAGCATAGTGCGGCTGGAATTTGTTATGGTGCAAGCGTTGCTGGGGCAAGAGTTTTCAATGCGACTAGTGCCAATGGTTTGTTATATGCATTAGAACAGTTTCCAGTTCAATCTGGAACACGATTTCCGATGGTAATGAATGTAGCTTGTCGAACAGTTTCTGGTCCACTTTCAATCAAGGGTGATCACAGCGATATCATGTATATGTTAAATACTGGATGGATTATTTTATTTGCTCATAGTCCCCAGGCAGTTTATGATATGAACATTTGTGCTCTAAAAATTGCTGAAAAAGTTAAATTACCAGTAGTTATTGCGTTTGACGGTTTTTTTACTAGCCATCAAAAAAATAAATGTCAAGTCTTTGAAGATGATCAAGTTGTCCAAAATTTTGTAGGTAAATATCTGCCTGAATATCAAATTCTTGATTTTGAACATCCAGTCACAGTTGGCTCTTATATGAATGAACCGGATTTAATGAATAATAAATACCAGCTTCATCTTGCAATGGAGGAAGCTCGAGAGGTTATTCCGGCTATTTTTAAGGAATATGAAACAATTTCTAATCGGGCTTATCAGTATGTAGAAAGTTATCAAAATGAAGATTGTGATGTCTTAATGTTTGTTCTAGGTTCTGGATTTAGCAGTGCAAAACGAGCTGTTGATGAATTACGCAAAGATGATAAAAAAGTTGGAGTAGTTACAATCAATGTACTGCGTCCATTTCCAAGTAAGGAATTAATTAAGCATTTTAAAGTGCCTAAAACAGTGATTGTTTGTGATCGTCAGGATAGTTATGGTGCCAATGGTGGAAATATGTCTTTAGAAATAAAGGCGGCAATGCAGGAGGCAGGAATCACTACCCGTGTAATTACGAGAATTTATGGCTTAGGTGGCCGTGATTTTTATAAAGATGATGCAAAAGCATTATTATTAATGGGATTTCAAAAAGATGTAAAATTATTTGATTATTTACATATTTATCCCGGTAAAATTGAACAACCAATAACTCAATTTTTTAAACCAATCAAAGAAACTCCTGATGACTTCAAGTGTGTTTATAATGAAGAAAAACAAATAATGGAAGTTAAGCCGTTTACGCTTAATCAAATTGCAAAGATGCCCCAACGTTTATCTGGGGGTCATGGTGCTTGTCCAGGATGTGGGATTCCCGTCAATGTCAATTTATTATTAAGTGCAATCAGTGGAAATGTTGTTTTATTATTTCAAACAGGCTGCGGAATGGTTGTAACAACTTCCTATCCAAAAACTTCTTTTAAAGTACCGTATGTTCATAATTTATTTCAAAATGGGGCAGCGACACTTTCAGGAATCGTAGAAGCGTTTAACCAAAAAGTAAAACGACATGAATATCCCGAAGGAGAAATTACTTTTATCATGGTTAGTGGTGATGGAGGAATGGATATTGGAATGGGAAGTGCACTAGGTGCAGCTTTAAGAAACCATCACATGATTATTTTTGAATATGATAATGGTGGTTATATGAATACAGGTTATCAATTATCATATTCAACACCATTAGGGGCTAAAAGTTCGACTTCTCATCTTGGTCAAGATCAGTTTGGAAAATCATTTTTTAATAAAGATATGCCAGCAATCATGGCTGCAACAAATATTCCATATATTGCTACTGTAGCTGAATCTAATCCAATAGATTTTGTTAGAAAAGCGATTAAAGCTAAGGCTTATGCTAAAGAGTTTGGGTTAGCATATTTGAGAACTTTATCTGCTTGTCCGTTAAATTGGGGTGATCAGCCAAATTTAGAAAAAAGTGTAATTGAAGCAGGGGTAAATAGTTGTTATTTTCCTTTGTTTGAAATTGAGCAGGGTAAGTATAATCTTACATATGATCCACAGAAAGCAAAGAAAAAGATTCCATTAATTGATTGGTTTGCAATGATGCAGCGAACTAAACATTTAAGTGATCCAAAGTATACAAAAATTGTTCAGGCTGCTCAAGATGAAGTTGATCGACGTTTTGAAATTTTGAAAAAGAGGGCAGATGATCAAATTTAATAAATAATATAAAAGGTTATTGCTTGTTGTGTCAATAACCTTTTATAATGAGTAAAAGAAGGTGATTAATTGTGGAAGTAACTGAATATACTAAAGATTTATATATTTTAGATGATGGTCAGGTACGAGAATTTCTAACTATCGGTAGAAATGAAGCGATATTGATTGATACTGGTTTTCCTGAGACGAAGATAATTAATGAAGTTCAGAAACTTACTAGTTTTCCGCTTAAAGTACTTTAACTCATGGTGATGGAGATCATTGTGGGGGACTTGATAGTTTTCAAGAATGTTATGTACATCAGGGAGATAAGGGTTTAATTAAAACAACAATAAAAATTAATTGTTTAAAAGAAAAGGATTTGATTGAAATTGGTGATTACTGTTTTGAGGTAATTGAGATACCTGGACATACTTATGGAAGTATTGCATTTTTAGATATTCAGAAGAAATTATTAATTGTTGGTGATACTGTACAATTAGGACCGATTTATATGTTTGGTGAGCATCGAAATTTAGATTTGTATATTCATAGCTTAGAAAAATTAAATACATATCAAAATCAAATTGAAACAATTTTGCCTAGTCATAATCGGTATCCATTAACTAAGGAGTATATTGGTCATTGTCTATCAGATGCTAGATTGTTAAAGGCACATAAACTTTTAGGTGTTAAACATCAATTTTTACCATGTCGGGAATATCGTGGTAAAAAAATTTCGTTCTATTATTAGAAATAATAACTTTCGTTTTGAGAATAATATGATTGAAACGAAAGTTGTTTTTATTGTATTTGAAATATTAATATGATAAGGTAATAAAAGAAAAGAGCGGTGATGAGGATGGTTAAGATGTTGGCAAGACATACAAAAATACTAGAATTAATAACAGAGAATAAGAAAATGGAAGTAACTAAACTTTCTCAGTTACTCAGTGTTTCACAAGTAACAATTAGAAAAGATTTAATTCAATTGGAAAATAGTGGATTGATTGTTCGTGAGCATGGATTTGCAACTTTAAATTCTAGTGATGATATAAATAATCGTTTAGCTTATCATTATGATATTAAGCAAAGAATTGCTAAATTAGCGGTAGAATCAATAGAAGATGGTGAAACCGTAATGATTGAGTCAGGTTCTTGTTGCGCATTGGTTGCTTTAGAAATTGCGCAGACCAAAAAAGATGTTACGATTATTACTAATTCTGCTTTTATCGCCGATTATATTCGTAAAGTTGCTAAAATTAGAATTATTTTACTTGGTGGTGAATATCAAAATGAATCACAAGTAATGGTAGGACCGATCACAAAAAAATGTGTTGAATCTTTTTTTGTTGATAAACTTTTTATTGGAACTGATGGCTTTACTGAAACCTCAGGCTTTACTGGGAATGATTATATGCGTAGCGAAACAGTTAGAGATATGGCAAAACAAGCTGATAAAGTTATAATTGTGACAGATTCATTTAAGTTTTTGCAAAAAGGGGTTGTAACTTTGATTCCTACTGCGGAAATCGCATGTATTGTAACTGATACTCATATTCCAATAGAATGCGAAAATTATTTATTAGATCATGGAATTGAAGTTAAGAAAGTAGAAAATTAAAAAAGCTTATTTTATAGTAAGCTTTTTAGAAAAAACACTTGATGTCTTCATTGATAAAAATATTTTGATATTCTTTTAAGTCTTCTTTGTGGAGGGCTTTTTTATTTTTTAAACTATATTCTAGATTGAGCATTTCATATTTTTTTTCACCAAATTGATGAAATGGTAATAATTGAACTTTTAAAACACCGATATTTTTTAAGAGTCTTGCTAGTCCTTTGGCATCATTTAATGAATCATTAAAATCTGGAATAACAGGAATTCTTGGTAATACTTCTATTTTGTTTTGTAATGCCCACTTTAAATTTTTAATTATTAAATCATTATAAACACCTGTACCTAAAAAATGCTGCTCACGATCATAATGTTTAACATCAAATAATAACAGATCAAATAATGGAGCAAGTTTAGTAAAAAGCTCATGTTCAATATATCCGGTTGTTTCAATTGCTAAATGAAGCTGATGTTTTTTTAGTTCATTAACTAAGTGAAATAAAAATGCTGGTTGTGACATTCCTTCTCCACCGGAAATAGTAATACCTCCATTAGATTCTTCATAAAAATCTTTATCTTGAAGACAGGTTGTCACAATTTCATCAATTGTTTTATACTCACCTTCATTTTTTAGGGCAATTTGAGGACATTTATTAACACATCTCAAACATCCATTACATTTATTTTGATCAATAATAATTTTATCTGCAATTAATTTAATCGCACCTGTAGGACAATTATTGATACAGGTCATGCAATGCGTACATTTGTTATGATCCCACAAAATTTGAACTGCTTTTAGTTGTGATTCAGGATTAGAACACCACTTACATCTTAATGGACAGCCTTTAAAAAATATAGTTGTTCTAATTCCTGGACCATCATGAATACTAAATTTTTGAATATTAAAAATTATCCCCTTATTTTCCATTATGAATATCTCCTTATCTTTTCATTATTTATAATATCATGTTGATTGCAAATTGTAAATGTTTATATTTCATTTGAAACCAATATATACTGCTTTTGAAATAAAAATATTGACTTATTGTTCGTATATGTTAATATATAGGTGTAAATGAAGTGAATTTATGTTATGAACGAAACTTAATAATTTATTTTAGTAACTTTGGAGGAAAAATATGAAAAACATTGAACATTTTGGTGATTTAACACCTAGAATGAATGATTTTAGAGAAAAGGTTTTAGATAAAAAACCGTATATTTGTGCAGAGAGAGCATTATTAGCTACAGAATCTTATAGATTATATCAAAATCAGCCACCGGTTATGAAACGGGCACTAATGTTAAAAAATATTTTAGAGAAAATGTCAATTTATATTGAAGATGAAACTTTAATAGTTGGGAATCAGGCTGCTTCAAATAAAGATGCTCCAATTTTTCCCGAATATACGTTAGAATTTGTTATTGATGAATTGGACAAATTTGAAAAAAGAGATGGTGATGTTTTTTATATTACTGAAGAAACAAAAGCAGCTTTACGTTCAATTGCACCATTTTGGGAGAATAATAATTTAAGAGCTAAGGGGGAAGCTTTACTACCTGAAGAAGTAAATGTTTTTATGGAAACTGGTTTCTTTGGAATGGAAGGAAAATTAAATTCTGGAGATGCTCATCTTGCGGTTGATTATGAACAGTTACTAAAAATAGGATTAGTCGGTTATGAAAAAAGAGTGCGACAATTAAAAGCAGAGTTGGATCTATGTGTTCCGGAAAATATTGATAAATATGTTTTTTATAAAGCTGTATTGATTGTAATTGAAGCAGTTAAAACTTATGCTGATAGGTTTAGTCTTCTTGCTCAAGAAATGGCTGAAAATGCTCAAAGTCATAGAAAGGATGAGTTATTAGAAATTAGTAATATTTGTTCTAAAGTGCCTTATGAACCAGCTTCATCTTTTAAAGAAGCGATTCAATCAGTTTGGTTTATTCAATTGATTTTGCAAATTGAATCTAATGGACATTCATTATCATATGGACGTTTCGATCAATATATGTATCCATATTTGAAAGCGGATCTAGAAAAAGGCGTAATCACGGATGAGGAAGCTGTTGAGTTGCTAACAAATTTATGGATCAAAACATTAACTATTAATAAGGTCAGAAGCCAGGCTCACACATTTAGCAGTGCTGGTAGTCCAATGTACCAAAATGTAACTATTGGTGGACAAACTCCTGATAAAAAAGATGCAGTGAACAAACTTTCGTTTTTAGTTTTGAAATCTGTTGCTCAAACAAGATTGCCACAGCCTAATTTGACTGTTAGATATTATAATGGTTTAAATAAAGAATTTTTAGATGAATGTATCGAAGTTATGAAGTTAGGAACAGGAATGCCGGCATTTAATAATGATGAAATTATTATTCCTTCGTTTATTGATCTGGGAGTAAAAGAGGAAGATGCTTATAATTATTCAGCAATTGGTTGTGTTGAAACAGCTGTTCCTGGGAAATGGGGATATCGTTGTACAGGAATGTCATATCAAAATTTCCCAAGAATTTTATTAGCAGTGATGAATGATGGAGTAGATGTAACTTCTGGTAAACGATTTGTAAAGGGTTACGGCTATTTTAGAGATATGAAGTCTTTTGAAGAGTTGCAAGATGCCTGGGATAAGTCAATTAGAGAAATTACCCGATTATCTGTAATTGTAGAAAATGCAGTCGATCTTGCTTCAGAGCGTGATGTTCCAGATATTTTATGTTCAACCTTGACTCAAGATTGTATTGGTAGAGGGAAGACAATTAAAGAAGGCGGAGCAGTCTATGATTTCATTTCTGGATTACAAATTGGAATTGCTAATATGGCAGATAGTTTGGCAGCAATAAAAAAACTAGTTTTTGAGGAAAAAAAGATTACACCGCAACAATTATGGGATGCTTTACAAGATGATTTTATGAGTGAAGAAAATCAAAAAATTCAAAGTATGTTAATTAATGAAGCTCCTAAATATGGGAATGATGATGATTATGTTGATCAATTGGTTGTAGAGGCATATGATTCATATATTAATGAAATCAAAAAATATCCAAGTACTCGATATCAAAGAGGACCTGTTGGAGGGATTCGCTATGCAGGTACTTCCTCAATTTCTGCTAATGTTGGACAAGGATATGGGACAATGGCAACCCCAGATGGTCGTAAAGCCCATACTCCACTTGCTGAAGGTTGTTCTCCAGCTCATGCAATGGATAAAAATGGACCTACAGCGGTATTCAAAACAGTTTCAAAATTACCAACACATGAAATTACCGGTGGTGTTTTATTAAATCAAAAAGTAACACCACAAATGTTAGCGACAGAAGAAAATAAAGAGAAATTAGAAATGATAATTAAAACTTTCTTTAATCGATTACATGGCTATCATGTGCAATATAACGTAGTTTCTAGAGAAACATTGATTGATGCTCAAAAGAATCCAGAAAAGCATCGTGATTTGATTGTTAGGGTTGCAGGGTATTCGGCATTCTTTAATGTCTTATCAAAAGCAACTCAAGATGATATAATTGAAAGAACAGAACAAACATTATAAAAGGGGAATAAAAATGGAATTTATTATTGATACTGTGAATTTAGAGGAAATTAAAGATGCTA
>ENA-ORUW01000348-ORUW01000348.1-human-gut-metagenome-genome-assembly--contig:-NODE-348-length-51090-cov-5.776408_pt1 | contig 51090 bp, 55 predicted proteins | sample MGYA00242088_ERZ509227 | MGnify/ENA primary metagenome ERZ509227 (study PRJEB26280, sample SAMEA2338816) | human gut metagenome | biome: human gut; feature: human-associated habitat; material: faeces... | reverse complement strand
CCTGATTTTTCCAATTCTCTCTTAACATTGGCCAAGATTTTTTCGAAATTACTATTTTCATGTATTTCTGTATAAATACTTTTCGTCATTTTGTGTGTACCTTTCTATATGTTATAATTTTGTTGTGAAAAAACTAGTAATAATTATTAATTTTATACTTATGTGCCTTATTACATCTGCCTTTACAATAAAAGGAGGCGTAAGTTACACAGTAGAAACAGCACGAACTGAAGCCTTTTCAAATATACCATTGAGTATAAATATTAGTGATTATGCATCTTATTTTTCTGATCACAATTACATAGCAAATAAGAAGGCTATAAATAAAAAAAAGGCGTACTTTAGAGATAGATATTTAACGTTTTTTTCTAGTGGTGAGTATGGTGTTATTTATAAAAATAACAAAAGTATCTCTTATTACTATGATAAAAATGGGAAATTGGAGTCTATAAGTTTTTTAATTAATAAAAGTTATCCAATAAAGGTTGTAAAATATGACAAAAATGGGAAATTAGATTCAACAGCATTAGCTGTATCTAGTAGAGAAAGTTATGTTTTTGATACAAACAAAAAATTCATATCTCACTGGAAAGGCAATAATTGTTACAACGAAAATGGAGAACTTATAATTACCCGCGAAAAAAAATGAAATCTGTTTCTTCTATTACTCAAATTACCAGAGCGAAGATGTTTAAAATTCCAATTCTCTCTTAACATTGGCCAAGATTTTTTCGAAATTTGATTGGTCAAAATTAATATTATCTTTAAATGTAGATGTCATCTTTTTGCCTTTCTATTTTTGATTTATACTTGTAAAATGAAAAAATTAGTATTTTTTATAATATGTGTGTTATCTGTTTTTATATCTTGTTTTCTTCCTCTATCAGCGAGTTCTTACACAATAAAAGGAGGTATATCATATACTGAAGCAGAAGCTAGAAAATGTGCTTTCAAAGATGTTTCATACAAGATTGAAATTGATAAATATAAAGATTTTTTTACTGATAAAAATTTTTTGATTAATCAAGAAAAAATTAATAAAGGTAAAAAAAAGTATAAAAATAGATATTTAACTAAATTTAGTCAAGGAGAATATGCTGTTAGATATGTATATCAGCCAAGTCATGCTTATTATTACAATATAGATGGAATATTGTGTTATATAGATATAGATCTTGGGCGTTCATATCCAAAGCAAAGAGTAACTTATGATTCAAAAGGTATCTTAGATAGTGTTACGCTTGATATATCTGCAAATGAACAATTTATATTTGATATAAATAAAAAACTTGTAGCTCATTGGGTAGGTAATAATTGTTATAATAATAAAGGAGAGTTAATAGATACTCGACATTAAATTTTGAAATTTTAATAGACAAGTTTTTATATCAATATATAGAATTAGTCTGCTTAGCCCAGGTGTCTTTCAAGAGTTTAATAGAGTCACCAAACTGTGCCCCTGATTTTTCCAATTCTCTCTTAACATTGGCCAAGATTTTTTCGAAATTATTTTCATAAATTTGATAATTTCTTATATCTGTCATTAATTGACTCCTTTCTATGTTATATTTAGATTATGAAATATTTTTTTATAATATATTTGTATTTATTTATTCCATTGATGAGTTATGGATATTCTTTACAAGGAGGAATTAGTTATACAGTTGATTCAGCACGAATAGAGGCATTTACAAATATCCAATCGAGAATAAATATCAATGATTATAAATCATATTTTATAGATCCAAATTATGTAGTAAATAAAAATGTTATAAATAAACACAAGGTCAAGATTAGAGACCGGTATATTACTTTTTTTTCTGATAAAACTTATGCGATTTATTATAAAAAGAATAAATCTGTGCAATTTTACTATGATAAAAATGGGAAATTAGATTTTATTAGTTTTTCTATTAATAAAAAATATCCGATAAAAGTGTTGAAATATGATAGAAATGGAATATTGGATTCAACAAGTTTATTTATTTCAAATAATGAAAGTTTCGTTTTTGATTTAAACAAAAAATTAATCGCCCACTGGAAAGGCAATAACTGCTACAACGAAAAAGGCGAACTAGTAATGACCCGCGAAGCAAAATAATATACCAAAATTAAAAAAATGCCCCCGCTCCTAAAAACGGAGGCAGAAAAGGAGTATGTAATATGAAAGAGTTGAGTATGTTACCTAATTCGTGACGCCAATTCTGATAAAGCATTAATTGCCTGCTTGCCAACAAGCGCCTGTGGCGCAGATGGAGCTTGCAAAAAGCTCTTCATCTCACTGTATTTGTATAAAACAGCAAAATATTTTCGCGGCGTAGCTGCCCAAAAATCCCTGTCACTCCAGCCTAAAATACATGTGGCAGTAGTGTACATGCTTACCCAGTCTAATTCTTGGCTTTCTTCATCTGCTTCTTTTTTTTTATTTCATCCTCTTTAAATTTTGCACTTTTTTCCAAAATTTTAGGAGGTGTCAACGGCTCAACAAAAGCCATTGTTATAGGTGCTATGTTTTCAAAAAACAAATATTGTTTCTCATTAAAAGCAATTCTGGCCTTTGCAATTTCTCCTGCTGTGTGATTTTTCATCATTGCACAACAAACAATATCAACACAATGCTGATAGCAAAGATTGTTGTTAATTACAAAGTCATCATAAAGCTTAAACAGCCCTTTGCCTGTGAATTGCTCCAATTGAGCGTATCCCTTGTTGTCATAATCAAGAGTGTAAACATCGTTATCAATTTTAATAGTGTAGGGTTTGTTCAAAATGTCTTTAATCATTATTTTTTCCTTTCTTAAATCTGCACATCAAAAAACAGGCACTATTATGCCTGTTTTTTGTAAATTGTGCTTACAACCTTTTTGTAAACAGTTTACTTTTTCTTTATAGCATATTTTTTTTACCCGTTCGGGTAAAGTTTTTGTATTGACAAAATAAATAACTCCTGCTAACGCAAAAACCTGTAACCATAATTTGTTTCGTAAAAATACAAAGCATAACGGGTCTCATCCATTGTGTCATCATTTTCTTTTAACGGTGTGTCAAGGTCAATAAAACGGTCTGTACGCTCTTGCTCATTAGGATAACGGTACAAACCAAACTCTCTTAATGTGTTTTTGCACCTGTCTTTGTTAACAATCAACCTGTCATAATTGATAATAGAACGGACAATTCCTATGCTGTCAATGACTTTGGGCTTCTTTTCATGTACAATGATTCCATTTAAAGCCTGCCTTAGCTTATGATTCTGTTCCGGGCGTGCATTGTCACAGTTAATAAACCTGAAATACCGTCCGTATTCTTTCTGCCTGTCTAAAATCCAACTTATAACTTTGTCTTCATTAATACGAGAACCGTAAAGCTCATCTATTTTGTAATATTTTCCGTCTTTTGTAATCCCATATAAACCGCAAGCTAAAGGGTGAATCCAACCCCAGTCCAACCCCAGGAAGTATTCACCAAATTCATTTTTTTGTATTTTTTCAACAATCTCTTTGTGTGCACACGTGTGCTTTTTGATATCAAATGTATCGTAAACTAACCCCTGTGCTACAACCCACAAACCTTTTATCTTCCTCGCTTCAAATACACCCTGATAAAGCTTTTTCTGGTTTTGTATAAAAGATTTTGAAAGATTGGCATTATCTTCCATAGTAAAATGCCAGTAGTCAAAAATACTCTTTATGTTTTCATCATCTTCAAGAAAAGGCTTGATTCTTTCTCTGTAAAGCCAATGGTTCGAACTTTCGGGGTTGCTGTCTGCAATTGCCCGTGCATTCTCCGGAGTAAGACGCGATAATGCCATGTTGTAAAATCCATAATGATGCTTGGGCAGCTCGTTAGCATACCAAAAATCCCAGGTGGCACCTTGTATATTGGAATCACTGTCTGATTTTCCCCCGCCTACAACAAGACAGTTGTATAGCTTTCCCCACAGCTTTATATCGAGCTCTCCGCTTGCAGAATTAAATTTAACTTGTGCTCCATGGTAGTTTTTTAAATACGGCAAAAGCTCGACCAGCACATTGTTACGCACAGTGTTTTTTGAATAACCTGAAAAAACTTTCAAATACTCATTGCCCACAAAGTCAAACATCTGCGGAATTTTGTAAATAATAGAAAGAGTCTTGGCGGAACGCACTGCACCGTCGCATAGAGTGAAAAATGCCATATCTTCCGGCTTTTTGCTCAAAAACAACCTGTGCTTTTTACTGTATTTAGATTTTGTCCAATCAATCGGCATTTTCTATTGCCTCTCCCATTTCTTTTAAACTTTTTAAATATTCTTCTTGCGTGCAAATATCGTTGACTGCTGCATTTTTGGACGAAGCAGACGCAGAAAGTGCACGTTTTTCATCTTCTGTACAAACAAGCTTGTATAACGCAGCATTGAGCGTTGCATTGGTGCTGTCAAACCACTTTAACCTCAAATCCCTTTTTAATTTTGCACGGTTAATGTCTATAGCATCTTTTATTAAAATAGATTCTTGAAGTTTTGCTTCATAAAATTCTGATGGCAAAATTTGAGAAAATATGAATATTTCGTCGAGAAAAATCAGATTATTTTCAATTACAATGCTTAGACATTCCTGTTCAATTTTTTTGTACTTTGCTTTTGATAGTTTTTTCATATTCCATTCCTAATTTGTCTGTGTACTTACTTAGTGATTTTTTAAAAATTAAAAAAATCCAGCATAATTTTATTATTATTACATTCGTGCAATAAAAAAGTTATCATATTTTCCGTTTCGATACTTTCCCCCGAAAATAAGTCCAAAGATGTAACAATTGCACATCCTCGGACTGCGGGGGGAATATGTATTAACTATGCACCTGCATCAACGGTGGCAGTAAGTTCTTTGGCTTTTGAATGTATTTCAATGTCAATAAGCTTTGTTTGTTTTGAACCTTCAGCACCAAACTCGTGCTCTGTGTAAACGCCTTTGCCATCAAATGTTAAAGTTGCAAAATCGTCTTGAACACCGTTTATAGGGATGGCAGTTGCTTTTGCTTTGTAAATACAAAAATGCACGTCACCACCGTCATTGCTGGTGTCTAAAATTTGAGCCTTAAGCTGGAAGTAATTGGGCAAATCTCCTCCGCCAAAACTGAATGTACCGACTTCATCATCACCAGAACCTGTTTTTGTGTAACTTCCTCCTGTCAATTGAGCCAGAATCTCCAGACTCAATTTTGCATATTCCATGTTGAAAGTAACAGACTTAATTTTGTTTGAAACTTCCAATACTTTTTCATCACCTGTCAAAGATTTTTCTTCCATTTCATAAGTAACTGAAATCTGTCTTACACCTGGTAAATCAATGCCGTCACCACAGGTGAATTTTGTTTCGGAATCTTCTGTAACAGGAAATAATTTGGCGTCATCAACGCCGAAGAGTTTTGTTACTGTCTTAAGTGCCATTTTTTTCTCCTATCTGTTGTAAGTAACTGTAATATCCAACACGTAACCGTGTCTTTTTGACGGGTCTTTGTCCGCAAAATAAGGCCCCTGATTAAGCTTTATGTGCATAGTTTTTCCGTTGACAACAATTGCTTTTTGAAAGTTGTCTTCGGGAAAAAGCAGATTGTACAAAGCAAAACAGGTGTCTCTTGTAAGTTTTAAATCGGAAAATTTGACCGTTATTCTTACACGAGAGCGCATTGCCAAATCGCACGGAATATTGTCACAAAGCGTCAAAAGTAGTAAATCTTCGCCTTTTGCCGAGTCATAATCATATTTGATTACACTCTCATCAGCGAGCGTATTTTGGACAATGAAGCTTTTTATGTCATCTAAAATCATTTTTTTCTCCTGTAATTAAGCAAAATAAACCTCATTAACCGCGCAAATAGAATCGGCAAGAGGATAATAAGGATTTACATTGATAACCTTAAATTCTTTGTCTTTAATTTCTAAAATATCGTCCACCTTCACTACAGATTCTGTGTAAAGACGTCCGGAAGATGTGAGCTCCTGCCCTTGTGAATTAACAGTTAATGAATGTTTAAATTCAATTCTGCAATCTATCTCATCTAATGCAATAATATTGGGTCTTCCGTCACTGTCAGAACCATTCACTGTCTTTAAAACAGCTCTTTGCGTGAGCAAATTAGTGAAATACCCCATTTTTCCTCCTTATTGAATGTAGTTTGTGAAAAAGCCTTTCTTAACCCATTTTTTGATTAAATAAAGCGCTGTCGAAGAATCCAACAGTGCGTCTTCATTTAATGAAACAGGCGCATTATATGATATTGAACCTGCACCGAGAGAAATCGAAGAGATGTTAGACTCCTGATTTTTCTTGTGTACACTTGATTCCTTGCTCAACATAGAGTAGGCCTCTTCGCACACCGCATCTTTGATGTCCTGCGGAAGCTCAAAATCTCTTGGAAAAGCCATTGGCTGGTCGTTTTCAAGAGGCTTGCCCACAAAATCAAAACGATTTATTTTTCGGCTTGCAGTGATTAAAAGCTTTTCCTTCACCCCGTCTTCGGGCTTTGAGTCAGGATTTGTCCATTTATCTGAATCAAATCGCTCATCAAAATAGGCCTCCGCCTCTTCTAAAGTGACGAAGGAATTTTGAAACAATACTAGTGTCATAGTTTTTCCCTTTCTTTGAAAATTTATGTTTAAATCCTCGTTCCTCCCGTTATTGCTCTAAAACGAATGATAAAAAGGGCAAACGGCACATCAGTGCCGCTGCCCGGATAAATCGAATATGCAAAACAAATATTTTGACTAAGCAGAAGCTTCCGGTGTCAAAACAGCGAAAGGATAACGGTTTGAACCGCCTTTTCTTGTAATCGGGTTAGCAACTTGAACACCGAGTCTCATTACGCAGCGTAATGCAACCATGTCTTGTTGTGCAAGGTTGTACGCAATTGAACCGTCAGTGTTTTGGATAATAGCTTGATCAAGCACTTTGTAAGTGATGTCCTGTCTGATAGAGTAAACAGCTTTTGAGAAATCACCGGCAATCAACAAAGCTTTTGTTGCATCAAAAATACCTGTTTCGTCATAAACCATAGGACGTCCAACAAGGCTTACAGGCATTTCAGAAGTTAAACCGGGTGTGTAAAGAAGCTGGTTGTTTTTGTCACGAAGGTTTCTGAATTTAGCTTCTAATGTGCTGTCAGCATAAAAACCTGTAACTTTGTAACCAGAAGCTTCAACTAAAGACATAACACCGTTTTCACCAATAATGTCACCGGCAATATCTTCGTTTGTACCGATTTCTACTTTGTTGTTTTTTGCAATTGCTGCAGTAACAATTGCATCAGGATAAGATGTAGGTTTATTTACACCGAAAAATACTGCATCATCAATAGCCACACCAAATGCTTCTACGATTTGAGGCTTGATTTCATCCCACATAGAATATTGTGCATCTTCAAAAACAGCTTCCGGAATAGGTACTATTACTGCAATTTCTTCAGCAGTAAGAGTCAATTTGTCCCATTCAGCGTTTGTTGTTTTTTTCATGTCAGTGTCGCCGTTAAGAAAGTATGCTGTCGGCAAAGTGGAAGCAATAGGAAGAGTCTTTTGCTTTGCACTCATGTTTGGTAATTGTTTAAATAACTGCAATGCAGCAGAAGCTTTAGGAACCTCTTTGATAATTTCGTTTGATGTTTCAACGGGAATTAATGCTTCTGCATTTGTGCGTGAAATAATTTTTGCATCTTGTGCCATTTTAGAATTTTTCCTTTCTGTAATTTAATACTGTCTTAATCATCGCCCCAATGCCGCCCGAATATAGGCATCCATTTTTTGTGACGGGGTCAGATTTTTTATGCCGGATGCTTTGAAAGTACCTCCGGCATTTTGTTTTTGAGCTTTGAAAAGAAATTTGTTGTTTTCTTTGTAATCTTCAATAAATGTTTCCAAATCCTCTGCCGTAACTATATCAGCGGGGATGTCTTTTGCAACAAGCTCGCTTTTGATACATCCGGCTCTGTCAAGTTTTTGGATTAAAGAAAGATTACGATGTTCTTTTTTCAGTGCATCGAGCTCTTTTTGAATTTCATCAGCTTTTGCTTTAATCTCGAGCTTTTGCTGTGTTTCGGCTTTTGAAGACGTGCGGTATTTTGCCGCTTCCTTACGGAGTTTTTCAATCTCTCTTTTCATTTGCCCTGTCGAATTTCCGCGAAGAAGTGCATCCATCTTTTGTGATGGAGTAAGCTCTTTTTCGTTTTCCTCGACTTCGGCCTCCGGGGCCGGTGTTTGAAAATCGCTGCCAATACCTGATTGGCCAATCTGTGCAGCATTTACTGTAATCTGCGCAGTAGAATTAAGGTCCTGTGTACCTGACATAGGAACTCCTTTCTTTTGTTGCGGACTGTGTAATAAAAAAATGTGTAACAGCCCAGGTGTAGTGTGTAAGTTAATGAATAAAAAAAACGGCATTTTGTTAAAAATGCCGTGCAAAATAGCTGGATCGATGCAATTGTCTATGGACAACTGCGAGTCTAACTATTATGCACGCTAAAGGTTGTAAAAAATTAATGTATTTTCCGTTTTACTCAATTTTTAACAGATTTTTTATAATACAAACCTTTTGCTTTGTTATAAACGTAAGTTACATCATCATCTTTTGTTTCACTGTAAACTTGAAAATTCCTGTAACCGTCAGTTTTTTTCAAAAGAATACAAATAGGATGTTTGGCATCAAAATATACCGTATCACCTGTAATCTCTTTGTATTTGCCATTCTTGTCTTTTTGCAAAACATACAAAAGCCACTCTCCATTGCCGTTTCTGGCGCTGGCATAGTGTGTGCCGAGTATTTCATTTTCTCCATCAGAATTCAAATCAAAAAACACAGCCGCACAATCTTTTTTGTAAATATCATGCAGCGCTGCATACGCCTCCGACAATCGGATACGTTTTAAAATCCAGTTCCACAGAATTTCAGATGCTTCACTGCTGCTGTTGGAATCTTCCAAATGCAGACAAGCACGCGGTAAATCAAAAGCCAAGCCAGCGAAGGCCGCGCTGAAGCATAGGATCAAGCTGAAAACCACTTTGATTATTGTTGATTTCGATTTTTTCATGTTCATCATCGGGGAAAGTCTGTATATAGTATAATCTGAGCGATTTTGCTCGCGTTTTAATCAGATCTCTTTTTTGTACAGCACGAAAAACAGCTCTCTCTTTTGTATCGTTGTTTTTGTCCTGTAGTGAATCAATCACTTTGTATTCGTTGTTTTTGTATAAATTCCAGTATTTCTGGTTATCATACAAGGCAGTCTTTGCATCACCGGAGAGCTTTTTATACAAAAGTGAATAATATTTATCTACTTCGCTGTTCCAGGCTCTTGCAGCTTTTAGTGTACATTTTGTCCATTCATCAAGATTCTGTGTCCCTGTTTTGCAGGCACTTTCTTGAATGTCAACCGGATGTTCAAAGGCTTCTTTCGCGCCTGTAACCCCTGTAGTCAGACCCAAAACCAGAATAAAATACAAAAATTTTTTCATACATAAATGATACAGGATTAAATAATTGTTCGCAAGTAATCGAATCGGCAATCTTAATCAATATCGCCCGGCCACCACCTCTTTCTTTAATGAATTTTTCTAAGCAGGATGTGCTCTGTAATGACTTTTTACTTCTATTCCGTCAGATCTGGTATAGCCTGAAACAAATATCATTCCGGAAGCTTTTGCCTGCTTGTTTGTAGGAATACCAATTGATTTTTTTTGAAAATCAATTGCTTCTTTGTTGTCACTCAATTCTTTATCAGACATATTTTCAATGTCTTCTTTTGTATAAATTTTGTTAGAATTTGTTATTTCGTTAATGTAGTCGCTGTAGTTTTTATTCTCATCAAATTTTCGGGTGTTTGTAGTGTTTTCAACATAAACATTTTTTGTCACTCTGCCTTGAAGGGGCATATTTTTATTTTGTGATGTATTCTTAATAGCATTTGCAGGTTTAAAATCTGCAATGTTTTTTGTATTGTTTTCCAAATAAGATGAAACATAATTTATATCAATTTCCGAATATATATCGTTAAAGTTTTTGTGGTTTTTTGCATAATGTTCAGAGGTTCTTTTTATTGCAAATTCACTTGTGCCTTTGATTATTTTGCTACAAGTAAACTTGCCAAAATGGGCACCAATTAATCCACCTGTAAAAGAGCCTATGCCTACAGTTTGCACAGAACCTCCGGCTATTCCGATTGTTGCACCTGCTTCTGTTCCAACAAGACGTCCTACGGCCATGCACGCTTCGGCAGAGGCACTTTCTATCCCTTGTCTTATAACAGTACTTATACCTATTTCAAAATAAATCATTTGTTCTGCTTGTTCGGGAGAAAAGCCCTTTTTTATTAGCTCTTTATAGCGTTTTCTGGTATATTTGGCACCGTCTTTTGATTTCATTGAAACATTGCCCCAGTTTAAACTTTTCTTCAAAATTTCTCCTTTCTAAAAAACACAGACAGATTACTTATCTGCCTGTGTTAAATTAGTCTGTATTTTGTAATATTAATGAGCAAAAATTAATATAATGATACACACGGTTATTATAATGGCTGTTCTAATAATGGAAGAGGGTCTAAGCGCTTCTTCGTTCGATTTTTCAAAATCTGATTTGTCTAATATTTGCAAAGAGTCTAGGTTAAAATCCGTTTTGAATATCCAGGAGATTATAAACTCTATAATAAGAGCGATTATTATACACACCGCATTAATAAGAAAAAATCCTTTCTTTCTAGAAAGTTTTTCTCTTATTTTTTGTGGAAAATTTTGTTTTTCCTGTTCTTTTATAAGTTTTACCAGCTTTTTGTCCATATATTTATTTTTGCATAGATTTTTTTTCAAAAAGTTATCATATTTGCCGTTTGACTACAAAAATTAATATTAAATAATTGGGTTATTCTGAGCATCATCCACTTTATCTGTGTCTGATTCAAAATCTTTGCTATTTTCTTGTTTCATTTGTTCCAGAGCTTCTTTCAATGACATTTTGTCTGCTCTTTCCAGCTCCATTCTTTCCATCTCTGCCATTGCATCTTCTTCCGATACATTGTCCAGAGTCATAATAGTTGTCAACTTGCTTTGAGTGCCGGCTGCAACTCTGCTGTTTTCAGTGTTAACAAGCTCTGAATAGTCAGCCGGAATTGGTTCACCCCAGGCAATGTTTACACTTTTAACAGGTGTTGAATTTAAAGCCATAGCACAGCTTACAACGTTTTGTATCGTAGATGTAAACGAAACCTGCTTTATGTCATCCACTTTGGAAAGTGCAGCAATAAATATTTTTCTCAAACTTTCACCCGACATGTTGCCTGAAATATCCAAGCCGTAAGCTTGAGGAGGCGTTTTTGTCAGAATGTAGAAAAATTGAGTAAGAGTTTCAATGTGCTTTGCAATGGCATCAGCTTGCAAATCTGCAGTAATATATTCAGGTTTAATGCCGTCAGTGCCGACTTTCAAAAAGTCGGAATCAGGGAAGATTCTTTCATTGGTGATAGGATTCATCTCCAGATTCTGCTCACTGCCTGCCAACTTAGGATTTGCATGGCGGTTGATTATCTTAGAATTCTGGCTTATTGTGAGCATAATCTCTTCTACAATTGACTTGCAGCGTTTGTAATCACTCTCTCCAAAGTAAGAGTCACTTTCTGTAGAATTTTTTGTAGGGAATACTAGAAAATCATTCCAGTATTCAGAAAAATCATCTACGATTGGAGTGTTAAACTCTGCCATTTCATCTTCATCCAAAAGTCGGCCAAAGCCTCCGTTGTTTGCAGTCCAAATTTCGTTTTCTACATAACCTTTGTGATGTTTTTCAACTTTTTTGTATTCTTTTTTTACCCCGTTTTCGTTAATTTCTAAAGGATAAACCAGAATGTGACCGGCAATATCATTTAAATTTCCCTGATTAAAAACAGGAATCCAACAATCAGGACAAATAGAAAATATTTTTGCCTTGCCGTTTTCCAGTGCCACCTTAAACAATCCGTTGCCAAATCTTGAATTGTCAATATACACTTCTTTTAAAACAGATATAAAATTGTTGTTTTTTGCAATTTCATCCCACTCAGCCTGCAGATTGTCATCCACGTTTACAGTAATACCTTGGTTTGTTAAAAAACCTTTGAAAAAATCAGTCAGTGCCCAAAAAAGATTAATGTTAATCAAAGATTGAGCAGTTGTGTTGTCCAGAGGATAGCGTTTTCTTATTTTTAAAACGGTTGAACTAAAAGCCTTGTTAAAATCCCCGTCATATAGATTGCGGTAATAATCGTATTGCGAAAATCTTTCAATAGTGTCTGTATCAAATTTAGTATTTTTAATGTCGAAATTTGTAAACATTTTAACCTCTTTTTCTTTTTTTGTAATAAAGCATAATAAAAGGGCAGCAAATTGCGGTTGCTGCCCGGGATTGTAATAATCCTAAAAATTCATAAAGATTTTAAATAAATCTTCTTCTTTAATAAAAATATCATTGCATAAAAACTCAATAAAAAGTTATCATATTTCCCGTTAGACTAAAAATTTTACACTTTTATAACAAGTTCGTTATACATTTGCGGGAATCCTCTGAAATTTTCTTGATTACCGAGTTCTTTACACCTGTCAAAAGTCCTGTCACAGCTGGTTTCTTCGCCTGTGTATCCACAGCGGCAATCTTTGAACCTTCTTACCTGACAAGTTGTTCGATACTTCATAATAGGGGCTTGAATTTCGTATCCGCCAAGCGAAGTTTCGATATCCATGGTTGCATCTTCATAATCTAGTTTTAAATTGTTGCATCGACCGGCGTATAGAATCTGCTTTAAGTCAGGCTGTAGAACATTTGTGTTTACATCCAAAAATACAAGCGTCAAAACAGCAGGTGCGTTCGTAATAACGTCACCTCTCTGTCCTATAATACCTGAAATAGCAAGCCCAACGTTTGAGAGATTTATTTCCAACTTGGAAACACTGGAGTTGTCATCTCTTTTAATCTCATCAAAACTCAAAGGCGCACCCAGATATTCTTCACCGTTGTATCGCAAAACCTCAAGAGTTTCGTTGTCTAAAATAAAAATCGAACCGCCCTCAAGCTCAATTTTTAAAAGCCGTCGTGGTATGATTTCATCCTTTTCAACTTCCAACAACGGGTTGACAGAGGGAAAAACCTCTTTTAACTTTACCTTGATTTCTCCAAAACCAAAAGAATCTATGTTTGATTGCAAGGTGTCTTCATCAAATCTCACAGTGTATGTTTTTCCGTCACCACCGGATTCTTTTTTCCACGTCCAATCAAAAGAACGAAAACGTCCGCGTTTTGCAATAAAAAAGTTTTCCAGCTTTTTTCTGTTGGCTGCATTTTTTTCAAAAGTTAAAGTCCAACTTCTTTTTGGCCTGTCCCAGTAAGATTTTCTCTCATTTCTTGCCGTAAAAATTTTGTCAATGATAGTATAAAATTCTATCACCGACTCACCTTCTGCAATGTGATAAAAGTCCAGCTCTTCAACCTGCTCAATGGGCGTATCATCTATGCAAACAAGCTTCAACTCGGATTCTGAAAATCCAAAATCATTGATGTTTTGCTCAAAACTGTCAGAATCAAAATTGCATAAATAAGTTTTGCCATTGCCGCCTTTTGATTTTTCCCATGTAAAATAGAATTTGTCAGCAGGCCCGTTTACACTGATAAAAAACTCTTCGAGTTTTTTTCGGCCCCTAAAGTTTTTGTCAAATTTAAGAGAAAAGGTCCGTTTTGGATAAGTCCAAACAGGATATCTCTGCTCTCTTCCTTTCATCTTCTCGTTAATTTGCGTGTTAAACTCAATTGTGCTTGTATACGCCTCTTGATAGGGTATGTCAAAAATAGGATATTCCATAAAATTCCTTTCTTATGCGTTTCTGACCATATGTCTTAATTGTGCATTGTTGTCTTTAATTCCCTGAAAAGTTATTTGATTCAAAAGCTGTTTGTTTTCAAGCAGATATTTTTTTACATCTTTAGAATCCCAGGCTTTAACATTGAAATTGTTAAATACTACGGGAGATGAATTGCCCTGATTGTTGTAATTGGTATTTTCGCCCGGACTTAAGATTCTTTCTCCGCCTTTTAACAATGCCAGCTGCTCTTGAGTGCCGGGAAGCTCTGTGTTTGCTCCAACCGGCACAATACCTCCGGAGTGAAAGCCTGTCAAACCTTTGCGCAGGCCTTGAATTATGTTGAAAGCAGCTCCTGCAAAGCCTCCTTTTTTGGACCCTTTTTCTAGAGCGTTCATCATTCCTTCCATTTGCTCCATTGCAAAAAATTGCTGCAAAAGAGCTCTGACAGATTCTTGAATTAAATAATTTGCAATATCAGTTGCCATGTTTTTCATAGAATCACCAAAGTCATCGTACTTTGTCAGAATATCTTCCATCCCATCACCCAGAATGTTTCCAATTTTTTCTCCTCGCTCCTTCCAAACTTCTGCGTCGGCTTCTGTCGAGTTAAATTTATATAAATTGTTTAAATCCAAAAGAGCCTGAGACTGCTCTTCTTTTGACATTCCTTTTTTGTTTTCCATTATTTTGTTATATTCCCGAACATACCATTTGTCGACCTTAATCCTTTTTTCCTGAGCATCTTTGTAATAGCCGACATTAGCAGAGAGCTCCTCACGTTCTTTTTGAGCACTAGCCAGCGCCTGTGCATAAGGATTGCTGTCTTTAGCTTTTTGTTGATATTCCTTAGAAGCATTTAACAAATAATCAAGAGTTTCTTTATACGCCCCCTGCAAATCTTTAAGAGTTTCCTGATACTCTTTCAAAGATTCAACAGTTGCGCTGTTTGAGATGCCTATTTTACTGTTATAAGTCATAATAAATCCTTTCTTTTATTAACAAAAAAAACAGATATTGCATCTGTTTTTTGTTTGAGTCAATTATTTTTAGCAATAATATTATTAATAATATGATGAAGTTTTGATTAGGTTGCCATTCAAGTCATAACACTTGTTGTTAATCCAATGAAATTTTAACTGTCCGTTGGCATTAAAACTATATGTTTCCTTTTTCGATACGTAAAAGCTAATTTCTTCTAAATAACCGGATAATCCATATTTAAAACTTTGTGTTGGATATGTTAGACCAGTCCTTTTCCCAATTTGTTCTAGTTTACCATTTTTGTTGTAATTGAACTCATAATATAGGTCTTTTTTATAAACAATAGAATAAGAATCATCCGAATAATAAACAATAAACCGATCCGGAGTTTCAGTAATCTTGTTCTTAATAGCCCTGACATTGTCCCTAAAATTGGGGTCAACCATATTTGCTTCAATAATAGACTTAGGCAAAAAGTACTCAACCCCCGCAAAAGCCTCTTTCCTGGCCTGTTCAACGGTATAAGTAACGCCGCCCTTGAGCGTATACCCGCAAAGAGGCAAAACCAAAACCATTACTAAAAAAACAAACCAACACTTCTTCATTTCGCAATTATACCATACGTTACCTGATTTGCGAAGCCAGTTGTGACAGCGCATTCATTGCATCTTTCCCTACAAGAGCCTGAGGTTTCATTGCGTCTCTTGCCGCCTGTGTTTGTATTTCAGTCAGATTATACAAGAATGAATAAAACTTTCTCGGCGTGGCACACCAGAACTCCCTATCGCTCCATCCCAGAATGGCAAGCGCAATAGTGTAATTGTAATCCCAGTCATACTTTATTTTTTTGATTTCTTCTGTTTTTTGACAGGGACTTTTTTTTTAACATTTCTCAAAATTTCAGGCGGCAAAAGCGGTACAATAAAAGCTGCCGTAACCTGTTCTTTTATGCTGTTCCAAATACCAGGTTGCTTTCTTAATAAATCCTGAAAGCTACATATCTCGTCTGTAGAATGATACTTGAGCAGACCTGCTGATACAATCATTAAAGAATCCATATAAGATATATTGTTTGTTGTCAAAAGCCTGTCGTAAATTTCAAAAATACTTTTGTGAGACTGCTGCTCAAATGCAGCATATGCACTGTGGTCAAATTCAAACTGATATTTCTTGCCTTCTACAATAACGTCGTGTGATGTGTTTAAAATATCTTGTAACATTTTTATACCTCTTTTCGTATTATTTCTGATTTAATAATTTCGGACTGCAATTTTTGTCCTTGCGGATTTGCAGCTTTGAATATCTGCCGGTTGCCCGACTCATCAATATAGCGTACCACTTGCGTTGTGCTGTTCAGGGTTTTGCCGTAAACCCAGGGTATCTTTTTGGAATATTGATAAGTCTTTAAAGGGCAGCATTGAGGTTGTCTTATTCTCATATCCTTTGTCCTTTCTAAAAAGCTTATTGCACCGCGTCCTTTAATGGACTGGGTGTATAAAAGCTTTAATCTTCCGTTTTCTTTTGTGTAACTGTGAATCTCAATCTTGCAGCATCCGTTTTTCTTGCAGCAAAGAGCGTAAATGATCTGCTTAAAAACTCTTTTGCCGCCGATAATATTGTCCACAGGCTTTTTGAGGTGATATGTTTCAATACACCAGTAAGTCTCGGGGTCCTGTGTGGAATACACAAGCCCGCAGCAATAAATTTTCATTATTTCTTCTCCTCGATAAATGAAGTATATGTCTAAAAAAAGTTTGTGCTAAAAAGCAGGTATTTTGGGCACAGTTATCCCCGTGAGTGTAAATTGTGCTTACAACTTTTTTGTAAACAGTTTACGTTTTCTTTATAGCACATAATTTTTACCCTGTCGGGTAAAGTTTTTGCCTTGACAAATTTGTAAAATCTGCTATATACCCCCGATATGGCAATAAAAGTAAATTAAACAAACAGCCAATGAAACAAAGAGCACAACGCTATACAATCAAAAGGTGAAAGGAAAAAAGGAGTTAATATTATGGCAGATATGGTAAAAAGATTCTGTAATACATTCCTTGTGGAAGGTATATTTGTGCTCATAGTAGGTATGCTGCTGTTGATTCTGCCACAGGTGTCCACCTTAGCGTTAAGCCTTATGATAAGTGTTGCGTTGATATTAGCGGGTATTTATAAATTTATCAGCTCAATTATCAGACGTGATGAAATAGAAAAATCATGGCTTTCAGCAACAATTGCGCTGCTGATGATAGTAACAGGTGCGTATTTGACAATCCGCCCGTTATTTAACCTGTTTCTTCTGACAATGGGTGTGGGTATTTACTTTGTTTTGGAAGGCGTAAACTCAATGGTTATGGCTTTTGAAAGTAAAGGCGTGCTCAAACACTGGTGGGTAGGTCTGCTTGCAGGACTTGCACAATTTGCGTTGGCTTTTATTATCCTGTTCGGCTTGCCGGGTACCGCATTGTTTACAATAGGCGTGTTAATCGGTGTAAGTATGCTCTTGTCAGGTATAGCTTTAATTTCGGTCTATACAGGTGCAGGATGCCCAAGGATGATGGAAGCATAACGATAATTTAAACAACTTTGACAGCAGAAGCCGTATTGAACTTATTCATTCTGCTGTGGACCCGGGGCTTTGGCTTCGGGTCCTTCTGTTATTTGTCTTCTATGTATTCAAAAATTTCAGAGGGAGTGCATTCAAGAGCCCAGCACAATTTATTCAGCGTAGAAAATTCTATGCCTTTGCTTTTTTCATGATAGAGTCTGTGTACTGTTTCATAACTAATTTTAGAAATTCTGCTCAACTCTGCACAGTTGATTCTTTTTCTGCCCATTATTTCAGATAAATTGTTTCTTATCATATGGGGATTGTAACAGTTATTTAAAATATCGTTGATATTCACTAATACAACCTTTAGAATATAAGACATGTTAGATAAAATACGAAACATAATTTAACAAAATGCCGACTTAATCAATTCGTGAAGCAAAATAGCTGAAATACATATATCCTTCCTAATAAAATAAAAAATGAGGCTGCAATACTGCAACCTCATCTCTTTTTATACCTGCCTATCAGCCTGCTAAAAAATTAGCAACCGCAAGAACAAGCTGATTTGCCGCAAGATTGACCGTTGAAAGCTTTCAAACCTGGGTACTTAGCTGCACAACCGAGCTCTTCTTCAATTCTGATTAACTGGTTGTATTTGCAGATTCTGTCTGTTCTGGAAGCAGAACCTGTTTTGATTTGACCACAGTTTGTAGCAACAGCTAAGTCAGCGATGAATGTATCTTCAGTTTCGCCTGATCTGTGAGAAGAAATAGCTGTATATCCTGCTTTGAATGCCATGTTCATAGCGTTCAATGTTTCTGTCAAAGTACCGATCTGGTTAACTTTGATAAGGATAGAGTTTGCAGTACCTGTTTCGATACCTTTAGCCAATCTCTTAGTGTTTGTAACGAACAAGTCGTCACCAACCAATTGGCAGTGAGAACCGATTCTGTCAGTAAGCATTTTCCAGCCTTCCCAATCTTCTTCAGCCATACCGTCTTCGATTGAAATGATAGGATATTTGTCAACCCAGTTAGCAAGGAAGTCAACCATTTCTTCTCTGGAAAGAACTTTGCCTTCGCCTGCAAGGTTGTATTTACCATCTTCATAGAATTCAGAAGAAGCAACGTCTAAGCAGATTTTAACCTGTTCAGTTGTGTATCCTGCTTTTTCGATAGCTTCAACAATAACTTTCAAAGCTTCTTCGTTAGAAGAAAGGTTAGGTGCAAAACCACCTTCATCACCTACAGAAGTAACCATACCTTTAGCTTTAAGAACTGATTTGAGGTTGTGGAATACTTCAGCACCCATTCTGATAGCTTCAGTAAAAGAAGAAGCTCCAACAGGTGTAATCATGAATTCTTGGAAGTCAACGTTGTTGTCAGCGTGAGCACCACCGTTGATTACGTTCATCATCGGTACAGGAAGTGTAGTTGCGTTGATACCGCCAAGGTATCTGTATAAAGGCATTTCAAAAGCCATTGCAGATGCTTTAGCACAAGCCAAAGAAACACCCAAAATAGCGTTAGCGCCCAATTTTGATTTGTTTTCAGTACCATCAAGCTCGATCATCAATTTGTCGATTGCTTGTTGGTCTGCAGCATTTTCACCGATGAGCTCGGGTGCAATTACGTTGTTTACATTATCAACGGCTTTCATAACACTTTTACCGCAGTAAACTGATTTGTCGCCATCTCTCATTTCAAGAGCTTCAAAAATACCTGTTGAAGCACCTGAAGGTACAGCTGCACGGCCTACAACGCCGCATGAAAGTGTTACGTCGACTTCTACAGTCGGATTGCCTCTTGAGTCAAGAATTTGTCTTGCTTTTACGTCTTCGATAGTTGTTGGCATAATTTTCTCCTTTTAAGTTTGCCTGAACATTTTTATCTCTCTTGCCATGATTATCGTACGAAAACAAATATAATACAAGGATTTTCGTTTACTTTAAACCGTTATATTTTTATATTATTCAACTGGCAAAACGCTTTGAAAGAAGCATGATTTTTCTCTATCTCGGCACCTATCACAGGGATATCAAGCTCTGTAATTAGAGTAAGCGCTTTTTTGTAAACTGCCATTGCATTTTGAGCATAGGTGTCTTTGTTTTGAGGCTTTTTGTTGACCATCTCTTCCAGATACTTTGCATACAGCTGATACAAAGAAACCTTCAAAATTCTCATATCATACTGTTTTACAATCATCAATGCTTTTTCAATGTACATCTTGGATGCGTCTGTGTCTCCTTTGATTAAGAAAATCTCAGCAATAAGCTTTTTGTACAGCACCATAAAATAGTAGTTGGAAATCTTTGGATTCTTGGCCACATCCAGCGCCTTTTGCGCAATATCAAGCGCCTTGTCAGACCCTTCTGTCACAAGCGTAAGCTTTGCAATGTAATACCAGCAAAGCAAAGCACCCAGTGCAATTTTTTCTTTTGCAAAAACAGCTACCTGCTCATTAAAAATATCCAACGCCTTGGATAAATTGCCTTCCTCCTGCAAAATCTTGCCCAGAAAAACCTTTAACAGGTTCTTAACAAGAACATCATTGTAATTGTTTGCAAAAGTCACAACAGAATAAAGGTCTTCTTTTATGTTGGCCCACTCCTGCTTGTAAAGCTTGTTCAATATGTTGGTAAAATTCCATAATGAAATAACATCCGGCTGAACAATCTCTTTAGCAGTCTCTTGCGAAAATTCCACAAGCACATCCTCAGACTTTTTGATATTGCCCTGTACACTAAAAGCCAGAGCTTTGGCCAATTTGAGCCTTTGCAAATAGTTGCGGTTTTGTACATTGTTCTTTTCAACAATTTCATCTATTACTTTTAATATTGCAAACGACTTGTTGCTTCCCTGCGAAATTAATGCCATAGCCACAGTCAAATTGCACTCAAGCCATGTCTCGTAAATAACATCCATTGAGATTCCGTTGTTTGGAATAAGCCCTGAAAGCGCCTGTTCAACAATAGGAATAATCTCGCTGCTTGCAAGGTTGTATATCTCTTCTGCATTGCCTATGGAAAACATTGCTTTGAGCTTTTTGTGTTTTACAAGCGCTGTCTCAAGCTTGTTTTGTGGGGTGTCGATAATTTTTAATACTGTATCAACAGCCTCAATTACACCAAAATAATTGCCTGTGAGCGCACAGCTCTTTGACAAATAACCTGATAATTCAATAATCTTTGGCCTGTTGCTTACCTTGAGCGCATTGCTTATTGCAGAAGATAAAAACGGAATTGCCTCTGACGGCCGTGACTCGTAAAGGAGCTTGCCCAGTCTTTCGTGTATGTTGTTTATTATTATATCGTTGTTTTCAGGCGTTATCTCCTGAGCAATTTTTAAACACTGCTTCTGTGACAAAGTCCATAAATGCTCGTCACCAAGATACGCACAAAGCTTTACGTTTTCAGTCCAGATATTTAATGCAAGAATTTTTTGGTTCAAACTCTGTGCAATCAGTGCCTTCAGTGCATTGCTCGAAAGTGTGAAAGAGTTTATCACATCAAATATTTTTTCGTTCAACAGTACAAAATCCTTGCTCTGCTTTGCTCTTTCGTAAACAAATTTCCATAGCAAAGTGTTTTTGAACTCGTAAATATTGTTGTTAAATGGTGCAATGTAAGCAAAATTGCACAACAGCTGCATAACGTTCTGGAATTCTTCTTCCTTGAGCTTCATCACAATTTCAAGCAGCTTTATGTTGAATTTGTTGCCCATAATTGCAGCAGTGCAAAGTGTTTTGAAACACAATGGAAACTTCTTTTGAATGTAGTTCAATCGTACGTTCAGAATTTCCTGCAAACTTTTGGGGAGACGTTCTTCAACAGGTGTAGAGTGATATGTCACTGTCTGTCCGTCTGATTGAAAAGCCTTGAACTCATTTAACAATACAATGACCTGCTCAATGTATGCACTGCTGCCGTTTGAGTTTTCAAAAATTTCATCAAATACATTTTGCGGTATCGGGTTAGACCCGTTTAAAAACATTTTGACAAGATTGTCTGCATCGACTCTGCTCAGCTTTGCAAGCCTGATGTCTTCATACTGGTTTTGTGCCAGTCTTTCGGAATAGAAATAACCCTGCGTAATTCTGTTGTCTTTGTAAGAAATAATGAGCTTGATGTTTTCACCCAGATGACCCTGGTCTACAAAATATGATAAAAACGCATATGAAGCACCGTCTATCATATCAAAATCATCAATAACAAGTATAAGCTTGGCCTTTTTGGATATTTCAAGAATAAGCTTTTCCAAAAGCGCAAACGTTGTGTCTTTGTTGATAAGTATATCCTCAAAATGCGCTGTCAAAGATGGATAAAGGAAGTTAAACAAATTGAAAATTTCTTCCTGTGTAAAAAACGGCAAACTCTCTGACAACATTGTTTTTGCCTGTTTTAAAAATTCCGGAGACATGTTGGAAAAATTCGGCATATTAAAAAATGTAAGTATCATTTCTTGGAATATACCATAAGGACTTATTTGCGAATTTGCACTGCACTCTCCCCACAACCATGCATAATTCTGGTGCATCAAATCACCAAAAAGATATCTTAAAACCGTGGATTTTCCGTATCCTTCCGGCGCACTCAAACCTATAATAAGCTTTTCAGGTTTTCTTACGGCATTGACTATCAGATTTTTACTTTTCATCTGGTCATGTGATTGTATGTCAGCATCAGGCTCGGTATTTTCCGGTGTAATAACAGGCTCAGGTTTCTCTTCTTCCTTAACAGGTGTTTTGACTTTTGCAGGCGCAGCATCTGCATTTATGATAGGTTTTGCTTCTATGTTTTCTTTTTTCAGCTCCTGTGTGATGCTGTTTTCCTGATTGTCTGCAAGCGACAATAAATCAGCATCATTGTGCGCTTCATCAATATTTTCTCCGTCAGAAAAGTCAATCAGCTCGTTGTCTTCAACTTCTTCCATAGCAAAATCTTCATCGCTGAAAGTCTCTGCTTGTTCACTGTTTGTTTCTGTTTCAGCGGGGATTTGTGTTTCTGTTTTTTCTTGTGTTACTTTTGTTTCTTCTTGAGGCGGTTGTGTCTCCAAATCAGTAATGGAGATAGACTCTTCGTCTTTTTCAAAAGCAGCACCGCATTTTCTGCAATTAGAGGCATCAGGAAAATTTACACAATGACACTCAGGGCAGTATTTTAAAAGCTGCAAACCGCACCTTGCACAGTATTCCGTAGTGATGGGGTTAATGTTTCCGCAAACCGGACATACGGCCTGTACTTTTGTGTTGCAATAACTGCATCGTAAAAGGTTATCTTCTATTTCTTTTTTGCATTTTAGACAACGCATTATACTTTTAATAACCGCTTAGCTAAACTAAGCATATTATAGTATAAAGAATCGCTAAATTACATCAGACGTTAATATTAGAAATGTGTTTTTACTATCTGTGCAATCTCAATAAGACGCTTGCTCACTTCAGACTGTGACAAATTAACATCAGCTGCAATCTCTTTTTGTTTAAGCTCTTTAACGTATCTTAAGTAAAAGATTTTTAAATACTCTTTTTCAGGCTGATTTTTTTGAGCAACCAGAACAATATCCACAATTTTTTGCAGCAAATCTTTTCTTACAATTTTTTCTTCAAAAGAATCGCTTGGGTCAGCAATTTCATATACAAAATTTTCTGCTGGAGAAGATACAATTTGTGACACAACAGGCGCAGGAGCTGTTTCTTGAGTTTTTGTTTTTGCCGGCACAGGGCTGATTAAAATTTCCTGCGTGCTGACGTATTTGTTTTCACGTCTTCTTACTCTGCCGTAGTCTTTTAACACCGCAAGAATAGCCGTGTTGGCCACCTTGGCAATATAACTTTCAAGGTCTTTTATCTCAAGACTGTCAAACAGAGAATGGGATCTTTTGTATGTTTCAGAACAAAAATCATCCAGCAGATCCTCATTTCCCGTAAATTTATTATTAGATTTTACTAACTTCTCAATAAGATCTCTTTGTTGTTGTAAAGTATCCAATTCTTTAATCCAATATATTCATTTAACCGATTGATTATATCATATCATATAAATTAAAAATTTATGATTAAAGTTAAGAAATAATCTGATTTGTAATCCTTCAATTTAGGCACATTAATATACTTTAAGGTGTTTTTAATACTTCTTAATATAATATCATCAATCTTGTCAGAACCGCTGGAAGTCAAGACCTGTATGCCTTTTAAGGTGTTGTCCTGTGCTATTTCAAACGAAACTTTTACCGTGTTGTTGAATGCAACATCCGACGCATTTGCAAGGTCGTTTTGTAAATTCATTTGAATATTTTTTCCTGCAGTTTGTAAATATTCTTTAACAGAAGCTTCACTCGCTAATTTTTCACTAACCTGCCATGAAAGTTTTGTGATAGAAATAGCAGCCGGCTTGTCAGAGAATGAATTAGCCATTGAACGATTAATATCTTGTGATACAGCAGCAGATTGTGTATCAGGCGATTCTTCTGATTGTGTACCCTGGTTTTGGAAATCGAACAACTGATCGGAATTAGCTGTATCAAGCGGTGTCTCTTCAGTTGTTGCCTTTTGATGGTTCATAAACCACGCACCGGCACCTGCTCCGGCAAGTAATACAACAAGTGCAGCTGCAACCGCAATTTGTTTTGTTTTATTTACTGTAGAAGCGCTAACAGGTTCAGGTGCAAGCTCAAATTCTGCAACTCCGTCTTGTGCACTTTCTTCGCTCTGTGCATTCGCCTGATTTTCAAATAATGAGTGAATTGTATCATCACCATCTTGCTCAAGCGGTTGGGATTCTTGAGTGTCAACAGAAAACTCGGGTTGTTCAAATTCTTCAGATTCAAACTCTGAAGGCTGGTCATATTCCTGCTCAGGTTCTTGTGTAAATTCTTGTGATTCGTAACTTTGCGTTTCTTCCTGCTCTTCAGTATCCTCTGTATCAGAATCAGAAAGCAAGGCAAGCAAATCATCATCAAGCAGACCCTGTATTTCTTCATCCTGTTTTGATTGATTTTCATCAGGTTCTGTTTCTATATCAGCAGTTGCTTTTGCAAAATCAAACATAGCAGGTAATTCTTGAGGATTTTCTTCTTCTTGTTCAATGTCTTGCTCAATTTCTTCTTCTTGTTCAATGTCTTGCTCAATTTCTTCTGTTTCTTCATCATCGTATTTCAACTCAACAGGTTCTTGATAAGAATCTGTTTGTTCCTCTAAAGGTTCTTCAATTGCCGGCTCATCCATTATTGGCTCTTCAATTTCAGATTCATCCACAGTAGGCTCATCACCAAGCTCGAGAAGATCATTATCTTCGCTCAACAGCTCAAGCTGTTCTTCCAGTGTTGCCGGCTCTGTTTCTTCCAGCTCTTCAAGTTCTGCAAGATTGTCGAGCTCTCCAATGCTTTCAAGTTCTTCAACGCTTTCAATTGGAACAATGGATTCACTTTCGTCAATGGACTCAATCTCTTCAGGCTCTTCAATAACTTCATCTGGCTCTTGTGCTAAAGTTGCAACTTCTTCTGCTTCTTCATTTTCAACAGTGTCTATATCAGCTTCCAGCTCTTCCTCTTGCTCTTGCTCTTCTTCTTTCTGCGGTTCTTGCTCTTCAAGAATATCTTCTTCTTGCAACAGTTCAGGCTCAGCATCGATTTGAGCAAAATCAATCAAGTCAAAAGCCGGAATGTCAGATTCCAGAATATTTTCATTTTCTATAGTGTCTATAGCAGCTTCCTGTTCCTGTTCGTTTTCTTCGTCTTGAGCTTCTTCCTCTTCCTCTTCTTCTTTTTCTTCTTCTTGAATTTCCTCTAGAACCAGCTCCTCTTCTTGTTCTTGTTCCGGTTCTTGTTCTTCAAGAATATCTTCTTCTTGCAATACCTCAGGCTCAACAACAGTATTTTCCATTGCATTTTCAACAACACCCATACCCGCAATAAGAGCTGCATCAAATTCTTCTTTATTGCCTGAAAAAACACTCAAAGTGCTGTCATTCAATAATTCATGATAATTTTTTAACTGTGACAAAATAGTCTCAAAGTCATTCATATCACAAAAAGTTTCTCTGCAAACAGGACAAGCTATAACGTGTTTGATAAAATATATTTTTTCAGTTTCAGTAATTTCATCGTCAATAAAACCGACGCACATTTCTTTGATTTTGTCGTGGTCTAAAGAAGAGAACGGATGAATTTTTACAGATTGATTTTGTGAGAAATCTCCAAACTCTTCAATAGGTAATAAAATATCAGTGCTGTAGCAGTAATATTCTGCATTTGCTTTATTATCAGTCAGTTTTTCAGAAGGTATAAAACCGAGAATTTCAACTTCTTTAAGAGAATTTTCTAATTGCACAACAATATAAGCTGCGGGTACAGCATCATATTTTTCCTGTATTTTAGGAATACAAAAACTTTTTCCGTCAAACGTTACACGCACGTCATATCTGACACCGTTAACATAAATATCTGCAAGCTCAATATTACGGGCAAAAGCCGGTACTTTGTAAAGACTCTGCTTAGTGTCAGCGATAACATTGTTTTCATTCAAATAGCGCACAGCAGCATTTGCAGCAATATTAAGCGCATATGTTCTTTTTCTTAATTCTGTATCGTCAATTTTGCAGGCAACAAGCTTTGCCGCTTCAATAATGCTTTTGTCAGTGTTAATCAGTGCACCCATTTTATATCCCTCTATAGTTAAAATATCTCTTATATTACTTTAGATTACAGTTTTAAAAAAAATATTCCAAAATATAATCAAAAGTGATATAATGTAACAAAATGTTTCATTAATTAGCATCATGGTTCTCTAACTTAGCAATAAAAATACTTTATATGTTTTGTATGCTTATAAGGTCAATAAAAGGAGTGTGTTATTATGTCAGATTTTTCAATGATTACACCGCTTAACACAGCAACTATTTCAAGGTCACCATCTTATTCTAAAGGTTCTCAGGTTCAAGCCGCTCCTGACGCTTTGGCAAGCACGCCCGTAGACGCATATGGTTATCCTCAGCAAAAGAAAAAAAGCCACTGGTTTTTAAAATCTCTTGCAACGGTTGTAGTGCTGGGCACAACAGCAGCAATTTTAAGGAAAAAAGTTGATGTATTCAAAAACTTTGATTTAGCAGGTGCAAAACTAGCAGACAAAGCATCATTAACCGAAAAAGCCAAATTCTACGGAACAAAAGTAGTATCTTATGTCGGCGAAAAAGTTAATAAAGGTGTCGATTATGTTATGGGCTTGTTTAAAGGATTAGGCAAAGCCTCAGAAAAAACAACAGAAAAAGCCGCGGAAAAAGCTACAGAAGCAGCAACAGCTGCTACAGCACAAGCTGCAGAGACAACTGCAGAAAAAGCCACGGAAGCAACTGCACAGGCAGCTGCAAAATAAACCAAAAGTCAAAAATTGATTAAAAAATACCGCCTCAATCGCTTTAATTTATGGGCGGTATTTTTATGGCTAAACCCAGTTTTCCAAATCAGGCGTTTTCTTTCTCCAGTCTTTGGAAACTTTTACATTCAACTCAAGATACACTTTTTTATCCAGCATTTTTTCCAGCTCTTTTCTTGCCTGCATCCCGATAGTTTTTAGCATTTGTCCTTTTTTACCAATCATGATGCCTTTTTGACTTTCATGCTCAACGTGTATTTTGGCATAAATTTTATCAATGTCTTCTTTTTCTTCGTATTTTTCAATCAAAACAGCAACACTGTGCGGGATTTCATCTTTTGTATTTAAAAGAATCTTTTCTCTGATAATTTCCTGTGCAATAGAGCGCATGCTTTCATCAGTGAGGTCATCTTCTGCATAAATAGGCGCGCCCTCAGGCAGCTTTCTCATTATGGTGGAAATTAAAGTATCAATATTCCTTCCGGTCTGTGCAGAAATCTTGGCCGTAGGCAGATTGGTATCAAAAAGCATTTTGTACGTTAAAAGGTTCTGCTCTTTTTTAATAGGATCTTTTAACTTGTCTACTTTGTTTAACACAATAATCACAGGTATCTTTGTTTCTTTCAAAAGATTTTCGACAATCCATTTGTCACCGGCTCCAGCAGGTTCTGACACATCAACAATAAACAAAATCAAATCCGCATCCGGAATAGAGTATTTAGCTTCATCCATTAAATATTCACCGAGCTTGTCCAATGGCTTGTGAATACCCGGTGTATCAATAAAAACAATCTGCCCTTCTTCGTTTGTAAAAATGCCCTTTATTCTTCTGCGGGTAGTCTGTGCTTTGTCTGTGGCTATTACTATCTTCTGCCCGATTATTGTGTTCAAAAGAGTTGACTTACCCACATTTGGACGTCCTATAACAGCAACAAAACCTGATTTAAAATCTTTCATAAAATATCCTTTTTGTTAAACAAATAAAAGACCTGCACCGATAAAAAACATTCCTGCAAAAATGCCGGCCATAACATCATGGTTTTCTCCGTATTCACGGGCAGTTGGCATAAGTGTATCCAGCGAAATATAAACCATGATGCCTGCAACCATAGCAAACAAAATACCTATTGCCATCTGCGGCATAAAAAGTTTGATAAGAATAAAACCAAGAATTGCACCAATCGGTCCGGAAATACCGGCAATAGCAGAAAATAACATTGCATAGCGTTTTTTACCTGTTGCATGGTACATAGGCAGCCCTATTGCTATTCCTTCGGGCAAATTGTGTATTGCCATTGCAACAACAAGCGGAATCCCAAGCTTTAAATCTGTGCTGGCAACAAGAAACATTGTTAAACCTTCAGGGAACCTGTGAAGCGAAATTGCAATTGCAGTCAAAAGTCCTGCCTTTTTAATTCTTTCATCGTCTTCTGAAATATCCTGCGGAGCTTTGTCAATCATATCATCACCAAAGTGAGCAGGCAAAAAATAGTCAATTAAAGCTGCAATACCGATACCCGCAAAAAATCCGATAAAAGTAATGAGCGCAGAATTGTTCCCAAAATACATTTGCGTGAACTCTCCCGCCTCTTTCAAAATCTCTGTCAAAGCCATGTAAACCATAACCCCGGCAGAAAATCCCAACCCGATGGCGAGCATTCTTAAATTGCTTCTTTTAACAAAGAAAGAAAAAGACCCGCCGATAATTGTCGCAAGACCTGCTATCAGAGTCAGTACAAATGCTATTATATGATGATGTTCTACTATCAATTTAAAACGTCCTATTCAAATCAAAAAAAGGTCTAATTTATTTCAGCCAGTTTTTCGAGCTTGAGCTTCTGGTCATGTTCCATCAGCAGCTTAATCAACTCATCAAGCTCACCCTCAATAACAGTCCATACATTAAGATTTTGACCGATTCTGTGGTCAGTCAAACGACCCTGAGGGAAGTTGTATGTTCTGATACGTTCTGACCTGTCGCCTGTACCAACCTGTGAACGTCTCAGGTCTGTTATTTCCTGCATTTGTTTTTGTACTTCCATATCGTACAGTTTTGCTTTCAAAATTTGCAGTGCACGTTCTTTGTTTTGCAGCTGTGAGCGCTCTTCTGTACAGAAAATCATGATACCTGTAGGTTTGTGGAAAATTCTTACCGCAGTTTCAACTTTGTTAACGTTTTGGCCGCCGGCACCTCCGGAACGTGCAGTAGAAATTTCCATATCGTTAGGGTTTAATTCAACTTCAACATCATCAACTTCGGGCATAACAGCAACTGTTGCAGTCGATGTGTGAACACGCCCCTGTGATTCTGTTTGCGGTACACGCTGTACACGGTGAACACCGGATTCGTATTTGAGCTTGGAATAAATGCTGTCCCCTTTGATAGAGATGATAACTTCAGAAACCCCTCCGGCTTCGCAATCTGTTTTGCTCAGAATTTGTGACTGCCAGCCCTGTTTGTCAGCAAAGCGAAGATACATTCTCATCAAATCACCGGCAAAAATGTTTGCTTCATCACCGCCGGCACCGCCTCTTATTTCGAGCATAATATCTTTGTCGTCCATCGGGTCACGCGGAAGCAAGAGAACTTTCATACGTTCTTCAAGCTCAATATTTTTTGCTTCATTAGATTCTATTTCAGCATGCAAAAATTGTTTCATTTCAGGGTCAGCTTCTGACTTTAACAGCTCTTTTGCATCTTCAATTGCATCCATGTTGGATTTCCACTGATGATAAACATCAACGGTTTCTTCCATTGCCTTTCTTTGTTTGGAAAGGTCTCTAAACTTTTCGTAATCTGCAATTACCTCGGGATCAGATAAAATTGTTCCGAGCTCTGTATATTTTTCTTCGATTTGAAGAATTTTGTCTAACATATCTTTCATAATTTATTTTTCCTTTTAATAAAATATTATCTCAAACATGCTGATTTGATAATCTTAAAAAAGTAATGCATTTATCCGCATAAATCTTTTTTTTGATTAACTCAAAACCATCAATATTGATTTCAAGCCGTGATGGATGCTCAAGAATAATAATCCCATCTTTTTTTAAAACATCACACTGTCTAACAATCTCTAAAACTGAATCATACAGCCCGCTTTGATATGGCGGGTCAACATAAATAATATCAAAATCAGAGTCTGTTTTTTTTAAAACTTTTAAAGTATCACCCATAAAAAATTGCGGCTCAATTCCAAGCTTTTTTGCATTGTCTTTTAAAAGAAAAAAAGTTTTTTTGTCTTTTTCAATAAAACAAACCTGCTCAAATCCTCTTGAAATAGCCTCAAACCCCATAATACCGGAGCCGGCAAAAGCATCTAAAAAAGATTTCTTTTCAAAATCCGTGATAGAATACAGCACGCTAAAAATACTCTCGCGCACCTGTGAAAGGGTTGGCCTGACATTTTCTCCTTTAGGGGAGTCGATTTTCCTTGATTTTAAATAACCGCCTGTGATGTGCATGTAAAAATTTTAACACGAAGCCGCAAAATTTTTTATTTACGCATTTATAATTATAGTCAACAGACATAAAAGGTTTTTATGAGTACCGATATAATAAAAAATTTTGTATACCCGCTCAATGTTTCAAAAGGCAGTGTACAAAAAAGAATGACAAGAAGCTCTGCACAGGCATGGCAATACTTTGATACTACTTTTAAATATTTTCAAAACGGCAATGTAAAAATAAAAACTCTTGAAAAAGATATGCGCAATATCGTGAACTGCTCTGCTGTTAAAATAGATTTTTTAGGGCAAAAAAAGGCCTACAAACCTTCTTTTATTGAATTTGATAATGTAAATCCTGTGATGAGAGTTGTTATCCCGGTGGCGGATAGCCTCAACTGGATAAACAGAATTGCCTTTGGAAAAATACTTAATAAAAATCCTGAAATGCTCAACCACGAGGCATTGCACCTTTTTGATCTTATAAATAACCCCAAAATAGTAAAGCGTGCACTAAACATAGCAAAGAGCAAAGATTTTAAAGAAATTGATGAATTTTATACAAAACATATGTACGGAAAATTTATTGATACAGAACAAATGACGGGGAGCCTTTTGAAAACGGAAAAAGAGCTTAAAAAATTCCTGAAAAAAAGAACTCCGTCACTCAGAATAAATATTTTGCAATATTATCGCAATCACTGTCTTTTGGAATCAAGAGCATATAACTGGGGTGCAAAATGCCAGCAAAGATTCAATACAGAACAAAACTGCCAAGACTCTCTTGCACACCTGTTTAGGTTTTCAATATTTTTTAAGAAAAAATATGAAATGCTAAATCGTCTTCTCTTTGAGACAATTTCACAAGAAAGAAGCAATCTTCGTAATCGCGGATAGTTATTTGGATATCGCTCTTCTGAGCTCGTATATTTCTTCTATATCTGCTTTGCAAAGCTCTTTTGCTCCGCCCAACAGCATGGAATTTAGATATATCTGAGCAAAAGTTTCTGCTGTTTCCATCAGGTAATAGGCGTTTTTCAAATCTTTAGCCCCTATAATTAGCCCGTGATTTGCCAGCAAAACCGCATCATGTTTTGCAAAATACTTTGCAGTGTTTTCTACCAGCTTGTCTGAACCCGGCAGTGCATAAGGCGCTACAGGTATCTCGCCAAAATAAAAAACATTTTCTGAAATTATAGGCTTTGATAACGGTATTTGACAAACAGCAAATGCAGACGCATAAGGCGAATGACAGTGCACAATAGCATTGATATCCGGCCTCATTTCATAAATGGCAATATGCAAATTCTTTTCCGAAGAGGGTTTTCTACTTCCCTCAATAACATTAGCATGCATGTCCATCAAAACGATTTCATCTTCGGATAAATCAGCAAGACAGGTTCCTGACGCTGTAATCAGAATGTTATTTTCAACACGAACGCTTATGTTTCCTGACGTTGCCGGTGACATATTTTTTTCACCGAGTTTTGCACCGTATTTGATAATAGATTTTTTAATTTCCAAAATATTATTTCTACTCATGTAATTTATTTTACCAAATTTCTTATTAAAATGATATAATAAAATAGTTAAGTGAGAGAGGAAAATTTTTTGTCTGAAATTATAAATTTCGAACAAGTTACTCAGTGGCTTGAGGAATACCAAAAAATAGATTCACAAAAGCAAAAAGACCAGCTTCAAAATCTTATAGCTATTACATGCATGCCGCTCGTAAAAAAAGTTGCGCGCACACTTGCAAGAAGAAGCACTGACCCTGTGGAAGATATAATACAGGTGGGCAGTCTCGGTCTTATTAAAGCAATCAGGCTCTACAACCCTGAAATAAGCAGAAATTTCAAATCTTATGCAACATATCTTATAACAGGTGAAATTAGACATTATCTTAGAGACAAAGCTTCTATGATAAAAGCTCCGAGAGCAATTCAGGAGCTTGCATACCGTGTGCATAAAATGACACTCGAACTTATAGAAGAAATGGGAGAAAAACCAACAGATCACCAAATTGCCGATAAAATGGAACTCCCCGTAGATAAGGTAAAAGAAGCAATAGATGCAGACAGAAGAAAAACCACTTTGTCATTAGACCAGTTGAGTTTTCAAGATGATGATGACAATTTTTCAAACTGGAGCGACAAAATTGCCGATGTAAATTACGAAAATCTGCAAAGCCTGAGAGAAGACCGCATAATGCTGACAGAATCTCTTCAGAATATTGAACCGGAACTCAAAAAAATTGTAGAACTAACTTATTTTAAAGATATGAGCCAGGTAGAAATTGCCAACACAATGGGAATTTCGCAGATGCAGGTGTCAAGAAAACTCAAAAAAGCACTTAACCTACTTTATGACATAATTAATGAAAAACAAAGCGCCTGAGCGCATAAGGAGCTGTAATGGACTGGTTCTGGACAGTATATGCATTTGTAATAGGCCTTTGTATCGGCAGTTTTTTAAATGTAGTTATTCTAAGAGGCTTTTCTGGCGAATCCATTGTGCTTCCGCCTTCTCACTGCCCTAAATGTGACCACAAACTTGCCTGGTATGACAATATACCGGTGTTCTCTTATCTACTGCTGGGCGGAAAATGCAGATACTGCAAAGAAAAAATCAGTATCCAGTATCCTGTCGTGGAGCTTTTTACCGGGATAATTTTTGCGGGTATTTATTACAAATATTCTTCTGGCCTGTCTGAAATTTTTAATCTTAATATCCTGTTTTTGTGGATTGCCGCAGCATTATGCATAGCAATGACTGTTACGGATATAAAAGAAAAAGTTATATTTGTAATACACACATATATCCTTGCAGGGCTTGGACTTGTTTATAATTTCTTTAACATCTCTTTGCAGAATTCCGCCAAAATTACTGTCTGGCTTGCAGGGGTTAAATTAACTGTTTACCAATCTTTTATCTACTCTGTACTTGGCCTTGTAGCCGGCTTTTTTGTGCTTTTTACAATTGCCAAAATTGCTAAGTTTATTACAAAAAAAGATTGCTTTGGTGATGGAGATGCTTATATCCTGGGGGCTTTGGGTGCTTTTTTCGGAGTCTCTAATGCTATTGTAATCTTGATTTTAAGCATTTTTATCTGGGGAGGCCTGTCAATACCTGTGTTTTTGTATAAATGGTTTAAAAATAAAGAATATAAGCTCTTGTCAGGCATGCTGCTTTTTATTATTACAACTGCTTTGTTTTTGACAGGCGAATATCTGAATATTTTCACATCAGATATGTTCAGATGGTTTACATATATCCTTGTAGCCAGTATCGGCCTTTACTGTTGCAGATTGATAATTGCTTCAATCAAAAATAACGATAAACCCGCTGTTATTCCTTACGGCCCCGCACTTATTTTCGGGGCATTTGTTGTAATGTTTCTTCTCTAACTTTTGATGATGTCAATTATTTCTCTGGCAGAATAGATGTCTTTAATCGGAAAAACTTTGCATTCAAGAGCCTGTTCCACCTCTTTTAGCGTAACATTGTCTAAAAAGTCTTCCGTAAATGGACGCAGCATAATTGATGGAATTATTACATTTTGTATATTCAACTCTTTGCTTTTTTCTTTGAGCTGACAAATCAAGTCATTCCCTGTAATCAGACCTGCAACAATTACATTGTCACCAAAAAAATTATTTTTTAATTCAATAACACTGCACTGTAAATTTTTTACCTTGTTCAATTCGTCGGCAATACAGCCAACAAGCTTTGCCGCACTTGGCGTTGTCGCAAAAATTATTTCTTTAGGCTTTTTAACTGAAAGAGGAATTTTTTTTCTGTTTTTTTCAAAATCATCCATCAAAAGTCTTAAAGCACCCACTCCATCTTCTATCTGGGCAAAATTACCGTAGTATTTTTTTTCAGGCACGGGATAATCTGCTTTCAAAAAAAACTCATCACTGGCCATGGCAAGTTGTTTTTTTACTTTTTTATTAAACTCTTCAACCTGTTTAATGACATGCAGCGCATTGCTCTTTGTAAGAGTTTTTAATCCGTTTTGGTGAAACTTTGTAATTCCAACAGGCACAATTGCAACTGATTCAATTATGGATTTAAATTTTGCAAAGTCGCTAAGCGTGCGCTCAAGCTCTTGTCCGTCATTATAACCCGGGCATAGTACAATCTGCGCATGTATAGGGATGTCTGCTTTTTTTAACCATTTCAAATCTTCTATGATATTTGCAGCCCTGGGATTACTCAACATTTTTACCCTTAATTCAGGATTTGTTGTGTGTACCGAAACATATAACGGGCCAAGATGCAGCTTTTCAATTCTTTCGCGGTCTTTTTGAGTAAGATTTGTGAGTGTAACGTATGTGCCCTGCAAATAAGAAAGCCTGTAATCGTCATCTTTAATGTATAAAGATTTTCTTAAACCTTCTGGCTGCTGGTCAACAAAGCAAAAAATACAACGGTTAGTGCAGGGTTTTATCCTGTCAAACACAGCTGATTCAAATACAACACCAAGATCCTCTTCAAAATCTTTTTCTATCTCGTAAATTTCTGTTTCACCGTTAGTTTTTTCAATCTCCAGCTCTATCTCTTCCGAGCACATCATGTAACGGTAATCTATCATGTCCTGTGGCTTTTCATTATTTATGGAAATAATCTTGTCGCCTTTTTCAATTTCAAGCTCTTGTGCAATAGAGTTTTCCAGCACTTCTGATACAACAGCAGGCATTATTGTGCCTCCAATTCGTTAATAAATGTTTTGTAGCTGTTGATATCAGCAATGTTTTTTTTCAACAGCGCAAGCTGATATTTGTCGTATGATGCATATTCGTCATCCAGTGCATTTTGCAAATCAAGCATAAAAGACTCAAGCCTGATTAAAATATCTTTTATAAAAGTTTCTTTTAAATCGTTTTCCAATAAAGACATAACCGCAATACGTGATTGTATTTCTTTGAAAAATATTGTCGGGTTTTCGCTCAAAGGTGTAAAAAATAAATCATTAAACTTTTTTTGCCAGTGTAGTGCAAGCCCATAGTATGTTGACTTTTTACCCCCTGACGAAAAATCATTTCTGATAGTAATTACATTTGATTTTAACAGCCTTTTTAATGCAGGATGTATAGTACCTGTGCTCGGCTTAGTGAAATAGCCGAATTTTTCAAAAATATCCGAGCGCAAAGAGTATAAAGTACGCTCGCGTTTTTTCAAACTGTATAAAATCAATAGTTCAATCATAACTATAGAATAGCATAAAACCGTATGATTTTAGCTCAGCAATTTTATGTATGCTTTTGCGATTTCATTTCCCCACTTTTCGGGAAGATGTAGAATTTTCATAAGCTCTGCCGGTAAAAATGTCTGGTTCTCTATTCTGAATCCCATTAGTGCACCGTCTTTGTCTTTTAATGCCGTACCTTGCATTTTTTTACCGTTATGAAATATGCTGTATGTTCCATCCAGGTTGCTTGAAACATACTTGTTTTCGTCTATTGTTTTAACCCATTCATAGCGTCTGGCAATGTTGTGCTGTACCTTACCGTCAGCAGTAACAGACTGTACAAGCTCCGAGCTGTTGCCTCCGTTTGTAAGCCAGGTTTCTCTTCTTGATTTTATGGTTGTGAAATTTTTATCCATATATTCTTTGGGCGGTTTGCCTGTTAATGAATCTCTCCAACCATTGCCGTTAGGATAATAGTGTGTGCTGTGGAACAAGATTTTTGTTTCATCTTTTTCAAAATCAGTTGTTCTTTTTATATACTGGGTTCTTGATTCACCGTTTTTGTAGTTGAATTTATTTACGTCATTTTGACTGAAAAATCCCGGAAATGATACCTGTGTTACTTCTTTATCTTTGACTTTTGCAAGCAGTGTGCCTTGCTGTGTTTCCAGTTTATATAGCTTTTTGCCGTCATTTAAAGCTTTTAGACAACTCCCTTTAGTACGAATGATATCGCTAAGCTTTTTGTATTCGAATTCTGTGAGCTTGTGGTCATACAAGTTTGAAAAATCAGGCAGTTGAGTTTGTCTTCTTATCAATCTTGAGTTGTGTCTTGCTAGCATATTATAAAGATTTTTTTGAGTTACTTTTACAATATTTGCCATAACTTTCTCCACGCTATTTTAATAATTGATTGTATAAAATAGCTGAAAGAAATTTTTTGCGATTTGCAAAAAAGTTTTTTGCAAAATATTTACATTGCTTAATTATAGTAATATGGTTAAAACGAAAGGAAAACTATTTAATGAAAGATATTATAATTCGCCAAGAAACAGAAGAAGACAGAGTTGATGTGTATAATCTGATAAAAGAGGCTTTTCTATACGCAGAACACTCTGACGGAAATGAGCATAATCTAGTTGAAAGACTAAGAAAAAGTAGAGCCTTCAACTAAATTCAATATTATATGCCCATTTGATGTGCCGCAAGAATATTTTATGGCAATAAATTTACAAGGAAAACATTCTCTTATTAATGCCAAAGTTGAATATCCAAAGGAATTTTTAATATAGCTTGAATTTATTAAAAAAGATTTACTAGAAAATGGCCGCAAAAAATAAAATTAAATTTATGGTGTCGACAAGGTTGCTATTCTGGAGCCTTTTAACAAGAATATTATAATATGAAGATTGTTTTAGGGTTAAAGTGCTAAGTTCTTTTTACAGATTTTGAAATTTCTGTGAAGTTTTACGTCTGGATGAAACTTGTCTTTACAGTTCGTTACATTCGAGGTAATTTTCTGAGAAAAAATGACTTTATATAAATACAGGAACAGGGGAATTATCTATGGTTAATTTTAGCTCAATATTGAGTAAGGCTGAAAGACTTGCACGCTACCGTAGTAGTGGTGCAACAAATATCATAGCTAATGCTACAAAGACTGTATCAAGCAAAGTAGAAACTACAACAGCAGAGGCAGTAAAAGCTGCACGAAAAGCTAAATACAAACAAGATTTAAAACCATTATCAACAGATACCTTTACTTTAGAACCACTGACTAAGGCTCAGGAAGGGATACTAAATAATTTTCAGAAATACGTAGGGCAGTCAGTTGACGACATTCCTGTTGAAGATTGTATAAAGTTTCAAGAACTGCTAGTCAGTACGTATCGAAATGGGTCAATAAAACCTTCTTATGCTTTGAAATCAAAGCTACCATTCTTGTCTGACAATCCAAAAGAATATCTACAACTTATGGAAAAGTTGGACGAAAGGATTGTAAGGTATGCAGGGGAATTTAAAGTTAAACCATTATCAAATTTTAGACTAAATTCTTATCAGGTTACAGCATACAATTCTCTAAACACAACAGATAAAGCAATTACTGACTTTATTCATTCTTTGGAAGGCAAGACCCTTGATGAAGCAATGTTGTTAATCAATACTCAATCGAAAAGACTGGGATTATCTGACGACAATGCAATTAGATTGTTCAGACTGTTTGAAGCTAGAAGGATGATACGACAGTCTTCGGAAAAATTAGAACATATTGCGTACAGGATTGGGTCACAAGATAATTTAAAAATCATGTCGTTACTTGAACCTAAGTTTTGTAATGTTAATCAAAATAAGTTGACTACGATAATAGAGCAAGTTGAAAAGAACACATTGAAATTAAACCAGACGTCAACAAGTGAAATACTGAGAGCGTCCAAAGTCGTTGATATAGGTGGGCACAAAGTTCCTGTATGTAATGCTGATGATATACCAAATTTATCTGGATATTTTCATACTCCTCAGGGATGGGGAGACAGCTTAATTGGACATACTGAAAACGATATTTACAGACGGTTTGCTAACTTTAAACACGTATTTAGTAAACCAACTAACGGAAATCCAGTCTGTTACACTTATGGCACAAATGGAAAATATCCTATGTGGTCTCATGATAGTGGTTTCTTTGTAAATATACCTAGAGGCAATGTACACGTAGGAAGTACAACTGGTTTAGGGTCTAGTTGTCGTGGTTTAGATGATTGTATCAATATGAATGTTTCGGGTTCACCTTTATCAGTTAGTACAAAATTGTTAAGTGGACAAAGTATTGATGATGTAGTGGATGCTTCTATTAGAATCAAAAGAGCTCCAGAATATTTATGTACTAATGGAATAATACAAGCATTTTATACAAATGATATAGCAACTATGAACAAAGCATACATTGAACTTGCTGAACAGTATAAAATACCTATTATAAATCTTAATGGAAAAGGTATACTATTATCATAAAAATTAAACCTAAGGCTGCTCACATACTTTATAAAATGATTACATTTTTATTTACGATCCAATTCCTAATCAATTCGAGGAAGTTGTAAAGATTTCGGATAAATGTTTTATAATGCTCTGATATAACCTTTTTCTGAACACATAAACGAATCGTGTATATATTGGTCTATTCTGTTTATGGATTTTGCATACTTTTTCAATAGATAATAAAAAAGAGAGGTTTTGCCCTCTCTTTTTTTATGGTGTCGACGGCGGGACTTGAACCCGCACGGGTTTCCCCACACGCCCCTCAAACGTGCGCGTATACCGATTCCGCCACGTCGACACAGGTATTTTAGTTATTCAATTGTCAAATTTTCAACAAAAATATATTATCATAAACATATTTTTTGTAAAAGATTTGCCGATGAAGGGACTCGAACCCCCATGAGTTTCCTCGCACGCACCTGAAGCGTGTGCGTCTACCATTTCGCCACATCGGCAAAGTCCAATTTAATTTACAAAGTTCAATATTTGCGCCTCTGTGTCGAATGTATTCACATACGTTCATACCCTCTCAAAAAACGATACTCAATCGTTTTTTTCGGCAGAGTGCCACATCGGCGACGTTTATTGTTGTCTTTTATTATCATAAAATTAACATCAGATTTTTGCAATAGAATTTTATACAAAAATATATATTGATAACTTTTTATTTAATATGCTCTAACTTATATCTTTCTAAAAACGGTGCAACGTCAAAATCAGATTTCTTAATATATTTAGCTTGTGCCATATCACCTTTACCATTGATAAATGGAATATCCATGAACATTGTTTCATCATCAAAAGCTTCAAAAATTTTTCTTGTGGGCTGGCCATTATTTGGGTCGTATTCTATATAATCATCTAACTTGCCATTTTTTAACGACAAACCGCTTGATTTACTGCCGGTCTTGCTGTCTAATGTAATATGCTCAAGCCATCCGGGCATTAGCTCTTTTGTTCTGACTATTTCATTATTTGAGTTGAACGAATAATATCTGTAACTGTTGAAACTATCATTAATATAATGTTGTATTTCTGTCAGCTCATTAGCTTCATCGAGCCAGTATGTCTTGTTTGATGTAATTGCGTATTTGTCTTTGGATCCTACACTGATAGCACCGTATTCTGTCGCTTTCTTATGATTAATGACTTTTAAAACCAATGCATTGTCATAGTTGTTGTCCATTGGCTGAATGTAGATAGCTTCTTTTGTCAGGCGATTATTTTTAAATTCGGCTGTCATGACACTCGGTCTGGTTCCTCCGATTTTAGATATCGGAACAATTCTCTTGCTCAAATTATCATTATTGTCATAAAAATGAAGACTTGGAGCATCATCAACAAAAGAAACTATTTTAGCTAATTTGCCGTTTTTATCGTAATATTCAATGTATGATTGAGAAATTTTATTGTCTTCGCCCAAGCCTTTTATTATTCTTGTTAACTTTCCTTCTTTGTCAAATACTCTTATGCCATCTTTGCCTGCTTCAAAAGGAATTTTATTTTCCTTAAGATATTTTACATAATCTCTTCCGTGTCTGTAGCATACTTCATTGAATTCTGTATAAATTTCATTGTATTGACGCAGTGCTCTTTTGGCGTGCTTGGTTTCCTTTGACAATACGGATTTAATTTTATTGATTGTTCTTTGAGTTGTATCTGCTGAATTTATTGTATGCTTTTGCTTTTTTGAACTTTTGGCAGTTTTTGCTGTGGCAGCTGCTGTTTCTGATGTTGTGGAAACCACGACACTATCAGAAGACGGTGTGGGCTGTTTAATAGTTTTTTTTGACTCCTGCTGCACAACTTTTTTGGCGTGTGTCCACCAATTATTTCTATGCCCGATTATTCCCAGTGCAACAACACCAGCAAGTGCTGTTGCTCCAATCATGTATTTTGCAGACTGGCTCAAACTTTTATCAACAAAAAGATTCTGCTTAGATTCTTCGTCTTTCTTTTGAACAGATTTAATTGCATAATCTTGCGGAATTTTTATAAAACCTGTACTGTTAATTGGCATAATTTCCCTACACTATTATTACCTATACATATAAAAACGTAGGCTTAACAATAGTTGCTAAATTTTTAAGAAATATTAAACCAATTTATAATCTAAAATTGTACAGCTGGTACTGCTTTGTCTGCTTCCGGTGTGTTAAAGTACTCTCGTGCCTTTATACCAATTATGCCGGCAATAATGGCTGTTGGAAATGTTCTTATCTTTGCATTTAACAGTTGTACACTGTCATTGTAATCTTTTCTTGCTACGGCCAGCCTGTTTTCGGTTCCTGCCAGCTCGTCTTGCAGATTGATAAACTGCTTGTCTGCTTTGAGCTCAGGATATCTTTCCACAACCAGAAGCAGCCTTGATAAAGCATTAGAAAGGTCGCTGTTTCCCTGCTGAATGCCTTTCATATCATTTTTGTTCATTGCTCCGCCCAGCTTTGCACGAGCTTCGGCTATTTGAGTAAATACAGCTTTTTCGTGCGCTGCATAACCTTTTACAGTTGCAACCAGATTCGGTATCAAATCATTACGCCTTTTCAGCTGGTTGTCTACCTGCGCCCAGTTAGAGTTAACGTTTTCATCCATTACTTGCAAATTGTTGTATGTACCAATAAATGCACCAAACAACATCACAACAAGCACTAAAACCGTGCCTAAAATAATCCATCCTGTTTTTTTCATATTATTCTCCTTTTATAAGTTGTTTACGTAATCCAAAAGTTTTTGTAGCTCTGCAACGGCAGTGTCTGCGGTATCTATGGCCTCTTTCTTATTAAGAGTGCAGTGTTTTTCTTTGTGGCACAATAGCTTTTCATAAAAACTTTTGTTGATAGCAAAAAGCGAGTGTATCTTGTTCAAATTTTCATAAGGTGACTTTGATACTTCAATATTTTTTATTCTCAAAATTGCCTTAAAAATTGCGTTTAATGTCTTTGTCAGGGGCACAAGACTTTTTTGCAGCATTATGTGGCTATTCGCATTCATAAGATAATGTGCACGAAACTGCATTAAAAGATTCTTTGTTTCAGCCTCACATTGCAGCCGTAAATCATCCCTGTTGACGTTTATATTGCATATCAAATCTTCTCCATAAAGAATTTTGTGGCTTTCTTTTATATCACTGTATTCCATCGCATACACATCAGATGAGTTGTACCACTCTTTTTCTCCCATAAAAACAGGCAGTGCATTCCTTTTGCTGCAAAAAATAAAACTCTTGCCCATCCATTCTTTCGCCGGTTTAGAACATTTTTTTATATCTTCACCGTGCAAATCTGTTACAAGAACCATCAAATCCACATCTTGCAACAGGTTATCAGCTTTTTCGCCTGCCTTAGCACCATAAACAAACACTGATTTTAACCTTGAGCCAAAAATGTTTTTTAATTGTTCAATAAATTTATCTAATTTTGTCATTTTACTGTCCTTTAATTTTTACCATCCGCCAGAGGCACCGCCTCCGCCGAACCCTGCGCCGCCGCCAAAACCGCCAAAGCCTCCGGAGCCGAATCCTCGTCCTGTAAACCCACCGCCATATCCTCCGCCAAAGGGTATAAATATTGGGAATATGCCGAATCTTATACAGAAAAATATGATTATAATCAATAATAAAAATCCGAAATCATCACCCGATGACGGCTGCTGCGGCACAGGCCCGTTGACGGAAAGTGTTACACCGTATGCTCTTGCAATGTAATCTGCTAATTGATAAGTACCTCTCCAGATTCCGCTTTGATAGTCTCCCTGCCTAAAGTACGGCAGCATCTGTTCATCTCGGATTCGTCCTGCTTTCCCGTCAGGGATAATACCCTCAAGCCCGTATCCAATTTCTATTCGTAATTTTCTTTCATTAGGCGCAACAAGTACAACAGCTCCGGTATTTTCGCCTTTTTTCCCGATTTTAAACTCTCTGCCCACATCAAGAGCGGTCTGCTCAATGCTTTTACCGTCAAGAGATTTAACAGTAACAACCGCAATATCAGCGCCTGTCTTTTTTTGCAAATCCCACAAAAAAGCATTTATAGAATTTTTTGCACCGGTATCCAAAACATTCGCATTGTCAGAAATAAAACCGTCAAAATTATAAGAAGAGTCGGCAAAAGCACACTGGAGTGATAAAAATATTATAAAAATTATGGATATAAGAATTCTTTTTATCATAAAGAAATTATATTCCATTTAAAACTTAATGCAATAATCAAGTGTATAATGTATAATAGTTACGAATTAAATGCTGACAGGAGTTTGTTGTGGAAAATAAATACAAAAAAAGAATTCTTTTTCTTGGTATGCCTGACATGGCCATTATCTGCCTGTCAAAACTTGTTGCAGAAGGGTTCAATATTGTAGGTGTTGTGCCTCCACATTTTACCGAGGCAACTTACGGGCTAATGTGTAACTTCACAAAAAGCCTCCGCCTTCCTCTTATCACATATGAAAGAACAATGGATGAGCTGGATTTTATCCACAAGGTGAGACAACTTGATGCAGATATTGCCGTGGTTTGTTCTTATAACAAAAAATTTCCGCCCGAACTTTTGAAAACAGTCAAAGGCGGCTTTGTAAATTGCCACCCCTCACTTCTTCCCGACTATAGAGGTGCTAATCCTTACAGCAATGTAATTATCAATAACGAAAAAGAAACCGGTATCACGCTTCATTTTATGGATGAAAACTTTGATACAGGCAATATAATTGCGCAAAAAAAAGTAAATATTGAAAATAAAGAAACAATGGGTACATTATTCAATAGAATGAATTATTTGTGCGCAGAGTTTTTGAGCGAGTTTTTGAAAAATTTTGAACAAAACACAGATGTTGTGTCAATGCCGCAGCCGCAGGGCGAGTTTAAAAAAGCACCCGCAATAGACTCACGTAACATGAGAAACTTTATTGACTGGGATAAAGATGCTGCATACATAGACCGTTTTGTGAGAGCACTCAACCCTTTTATCAGTGCAATGACAAACTTTAGAGGCGTTTTCTTAAAAGTTTATTCTGCTGAAATCTCTGATAAAAAAGTAAAAGAAGAACCAGGCACCATCTGCCACGTAAAAGATACACTGGGGGTTGCAACAGGTAGCGGTGTGCTTTATATAAAATCTTTGCAATTCGGCTCTTACATGATTTCAGATGCAAAAAGTTTTATAGAAAAGTTTAAACCCCAAATAGGTGAAAAGTTAGGAAAATAATGGATACACTAAAGTTTGTAACAGCAGGACAGCCGATATGCAACGGAACAGCCGGCTATAAAAGAGCCTTCGAAATACTTGAAGAACTGGGCTTGGACGGTATGGAGCTTGAGTTTGTTCACGGCGTAAGAATGACAGAGGCCAATCAAAACCTCGTGCGAGATATCGTAAAAGAAAAAAATATGGTAATCACTGCACACGGGCCTTATTATATAAACTTGAACTCTAAAGAAGATGAAAAAATAGAAGCCAGCGTTAAAAGAATACTTGATACAGCCCGCATGGGCCAGAGCCTTGGTGCGTTTTCCGTAACTTATCACGCTGCTTTTTATATGGGTAAATCATCTAAAGAAGTCTCTGAGCGTGTTCATAAATCAATGGAAGAAATATGCACTGTTCTTGATGAAGAAAAACTCGATATCTGGGTCCGTCCGGAAACAACAGGCAAACCCACTCAATGGGGAAATCTTGAAGAAATAGTGGAATTGTCAAAAAACTTTAAACAGGTTTTGCCGTGTGTTGATTTTTCTCATCTTCACGCACGTACAAACGGCCTTTACAACACGTACGATGAGTTTTGCGCAATATTTGATACCATTGGCACAGAGCTTGGCGATTATGCTCTCAATAATTTTCACGCACATATTGCAGGCATAGAATACGGTGAAAAAGGTGAGAAAAAACACCTTCTGCTTGAAGAAAGTGATATGAATTATAAAGACCTTTTAAAAGCATTCAAAAAATTTGATGTCAAAGGCGTTGTTGTGTGCGAAAGCCCGATTATGGAAAAAGATGCTGTAATATTAAAAGAATTTTATAACAGTTTGTAATATATCTTAATAAAAAGCCAAAAACCATGCAATTTTTTAGGTTTCCGGGTTTTCATGAGACTAAATCAAGATATAAGGAAGCAAAATAGTGGTTGGCAGTGTAAATACGGCATCCATCACCCCCGAAACAGCCGTAAAAAGTACAAAAGATAGAAATAATAATCAAAATACTTCATCCTTAAAAACAAGGGATTTACCTTTTGATAGTGTTGAATTCAAAAGTGCAGAAAAAAATCGCCAAAAAGAAGACCTTAAAACAGGAGGGATTTTTGCACTTTTCACAGCCTTGACTATTGGTATACTTGCAAGAAAACCTAAAGTCAAGGCACTTGTTCGTGTGTCAAAAGACAATCCGAATCTTAAACGATATCTTGCAATAGACCTTTTGAACAGCCATCTTAAAGATGGTGCAAAACTCTCCTATGATGCAACAAAGCAGCAGATTAAAAAGGTTTATAAACAACTTGCTGTCAAATTTCACCCTGACAAATGCAAATCCGAAGATAAAGAAAAAGTGGAAAATATCTTTAAAGATATAGTGGGAGCATATACTCAACTTAAATAAGCCTGTATAAAAATTTTTGCTTATAGCAATATTTTATTACCTTTTAACTTTATATATATAATGTGCAATGGAAATTGAAAGGTCTTATATGACAGAAAAGTTCAACATAGGTAGTGTTCAAAATAGTTTAATAAAACAATTAGAAAATAAAGTAAATAATAATTCCAACCAAATAAATACCAAAACACCTGATATGCCTAATGATAAGGTTGAATTGTCGACTAAAAAAGACGAGAACAAATCTTTATACAAAAAAATTGCACTCGCTGCTGCAGCTGTTCTTGCTGTTGCAGGCACAGTAGTTTATGTAAAAAAACATCCTGACAAAGCAGACGATGTAATAAAACAGGGCAAACAAAAAATAGAAGAAGCTGAAAAAGAAGCAAAAAAAGCGGTAGAAGAAAAAACAGAAAAAACAAAAGAAGAAGCCCAAAAAGCAGCAGAAGAAGCAAAAAAGGTTGCAGAAGAAAAAGCCGCAAAAGCAAAAGAAAAAGCAAAAATCGCCAGAGAAGAACAAAAGGCGATTGCTGAAAAGAAACGTTTGGAAGAAATTTATCAGCGTGATATAAAACAGGTAAATGAAATCTTGTCTGATGCCATTGGAAAAACAGATGACGAGGTGGCAGGCCTTTTGCGGGAAAAATACAATGAAGAAATTCTTGGCCCATCATTTAATATTAAAAGAGCCTTGATATATAACAAAAATATTGCAGCAGAAGTACTTATAGAAAAAGCTGGCTCTGTGAAAGACCCTGTGGAAAAAGAACGCCTTCTCTCTAAAGCCGTTGATTTTGTACAAGAAGAAATAAGCCCTAGCAATGAAAGTGCCAATTTTGAAAAATTGGAAGAAATAAAATTACAACTTAAAAATCTATATAAAACAGAAGGTGTCGAATTCAAATCAAAAGATACGATAATAAAAACTATTGTCGAAAAATCAAATAAAATATTTAATCAAACAGATGAGGCTAAAAAGCTCAAAGAAGCAATGGGGTCAGAAGCGGATTATTCACTTTACAAAACACTCTGTGAAAAAAGTAAAAACTATAAAAACGTTTGGCACGAAAACACAGACCCGATGGTATTGTTGGCTTATACAGACTTAAAACGTGACAAATCAATCAATGTTTTCTTGCAAGATATTCTCCCTGAGCTGATTAAAGAAGAAAAAAATATCGTTAAACAAGAAGACCTCTATTTCAAATATTTGAATGTAACAAGAGACTATACAAACGGTCACAAACACACAAACAAAAGTTTTGATGTTCTGAATGAAATGAATGACCTGTTCTACAAAAAAGAGGTTAAACTCCCCAACGGCGAATCATTAAAATACAAGGAAGAAGTCCAATCACAGCTTAAAGAAACAATGGATGAATTTATCTTCAAAAAATTTGATTTACCTTCAATCAAAACTGATGAAGAAAAAATTGCGCTTGCAAAAAAAGTCATTAACCGCTCTAACGTAAGAGTATTTTACCTCCTTCCTGACCAGGTGGAAACATCATACATTACAAAAGCGCTTGTTGAAATGGGCAGACAGCACAAAAATGAAAAATATATAGAAAATGCAATCGATTGTGCAATGTCCAAAAATGAAAAGAAACACGCGTCCGAATTAATCAATGATATCCTGAATAACGACGAGAACATTTCAGCAGGTTTGAAAGACAAATTAATCAAAATTCGCGAAGATTTTAAAACAGCTTCTAAAAAAGCAGCCGAAGAAATTTCTGCTTCAATCAAATCAAAATCACTTGAACAAGCGTTTGAAACCTTTACATCAAGACCTGAAACCAAAGAAGCAATAAAAGAATTTGCACAAAAAACAGGCAATTCTGAAGCTCAAATTATAGAAAAAATGCAGCAGGGAGACGGCGAAACAATTAGAAGGATTGTTAAAAAATCTATTAACAATACCAACGCTGAACAATGGATGTCTGATTTAACATCAACACCTGTTTGGGATGACGTTATCACTTATCTTGATAAAGTGGACGATATTGTAAAAGATAAAAAAGAACTTGAATACCTTCAAAATATAAGACTGCGTGCTTTAGCCGCAAATGTACGCACAACAAAAGCTGCATATCCTGAAAAAACAGAAGGCTATAGAGAACTCTTAAGATCTCATGTTACAAATATGCTCTATGGCAAAGATATGAACGGCAAACTTGCACAAGAAAACATAGACGAAAATGCTGTTAATAAAATAACAAATTATTTAGAAACGCTGGTCTGGGTTCCTGTGCCTGAGACAACAATGTATGGTGCAATAGAAAGAATCCTTGAAAAACCCTACGGACTTTCTGAAAATACAATAAATGCACTTAAAACCAAAATGGAAGAAATAAAAACCCGTTTGAAAATCAAAACAGAAGAAGACTATTATGATGAATTCTTCAACAGATTCAAAAGCGGAAAATCCGGCGGTGCAGGCAGAGCTTCTTCTAAACTCACAAAAGAAACAGCTATAGATACCCTAAACAAATACATAGAAGGCGATAAATTGACAGCAGACTCTACAAAAGCTGAAATCAAAGCTGCATACAGACGTCTTGCTCTTAAGTATCACCCCGATACTTGTAAAGAAGCTGACAAGGCAGCCTACGAAGAAATTTTTAAAGAAATCGGCGAAGCTTACGGCGCGTTGAGATAATACAAACCTTATTCAACAACGCATGGCTCAGGTATCTGCTTGGCATTTTTTGCACCAAGTTCTGTCAATCTTTCGCACTGTCTTATTACATTGTCTCTGCCCATGAGCTTTGTCATAGCTTTTGACAGGTTTGTTTGTACACCGTTAAGGTCTTTTACCATGTCTGCAAATTTGTCTATCATCTTTCCTGCAAGACCGGCAATTTCCTGTGCGTTTTTGTTTTGGCGGTTGACCATGTTAAAGCTGTTGATGATTTTTAGCGCAGCAAGCAAGGTTGAGGGAGACACAGGCATGATTTTGTTTTTCCACGCAAGCTCCCAAAGCTCTCCGTTATCTGCAAAAAGCATTGCATAGCAGCTCTCAACGGGTATAAACATCAATACATACTCGGGTGAAGCAAACTCTTCTATTTCAAAATATTCACGCCTTGCCAGACCTGTTATGTGCGTTTTTACAGAATCTTTGAACTGTTTCAGGGCAAACTGTGATTCGTCTTCATTTTCTGCATTTATATATGCGTCATAAGATGCAAGCGATGTTTTTGCGTCAATAAATACAGCCTTGTTCTCCGGCAGAAAAATAGTTGCATCAGGTTTTTTAGAGCCGAATCCTGTTTGCGTGTCATACTCTTCGCCTTTTCTCAAACCCGAAAGCTCAAGCACTTTTTCAAGAATAAGCTCGCCCCATCTACCCTGTTTCATGTTGTCGCCTTTTAGTGCAGAGGCAAGAGTATTTGTGTCGTTAGAGATTTTTGCTCCCGTTTCAATAACCTCTTTAATGTGCATATCCAGTTTTGCACCCTGTTCAATATTGTATGTGGATTGCTTTTTCAGCTCTTCAAATTTTTCCTTAAACGGTTCTAAAATTTCAGTGATTCTTTCCTTCGACATGTTGGAAAAATCTTGAGTCGTTTCTTTAAAAATTTTGTTTGACAGATTTTCAAACTGCAGCTGCATTTTTTCATAAATATCTGAATAAGCGGATTCTGTCGCAGTCTGTTGTTTTTGCTGCATGTTTTTCATAACAAAAAATGTAACAACCGCACCTAAAACCAAACCTGTTATAAACAAAATAATTTCCATAAGTTTCTCCCGTCTTGATAATTATATACTAGCATAACAATGTAACAGAGTTGTATTTTGTAAAAAAAACAATATAATATTAGTATTATTGACCGGAGGCAGGAACGTGAATAATAGACGCTGGTATGACAAACACAGAGAAACAAGGGTTGCTTTAGACCTGTTAAAAAATCTGCACTCAACAATACAAAGCAAACTTTCAAACGATATTATAAACGTTGCCAGTGCAATAAAAACAGTGCACAGGGAAAATGATACAGCACCCTTGAGCATAGGCCTTGAAAGAGTGCTGGGCCTCTATCAAACAAACAAAGGCCGCCGCTGGTACGACAAACAGCCAGACCTTTCTGTTGCAATCAAGACAATTTCGACATTACCTGAAAGTGATTATGAAAATATCATGGAAGGTATCTGTATGTCACTAAAATAGGCGAAAAATCATGGCAGATTTTTCACGAAACGAACTCATCTGGGGAAAAGAAACACAAAAACTGCTCAAAGATAAAACAGTCTTTGTCTTCGGTCTTGGCGGTGTCGGCGGGTTTGCTCTGGAATCTCTGGCTAGAGCAGGCGTGCAGAATTTTACGGTTGTAGACTTTGACTGCGTTTCTTCATCCAATATCAACCGCCAGATTATTGCACTCACTTCCACAATCGGATGCAAAAAAACAGACCTGTTTGAAAAAAGACTAAAAGATATCAATCCTGATATCCAACTTACCTGCGTATGTGATTTTTATAATGAAAATCTTAGAGATGATATATTCAAAACAAAACCTGACTATGTAATAGACGCAATAGACACTATGCGCTCAAAAATAGATTTGCTTGTGTATTGCAAACAAAATAATATTCCCGTAATTACCTCAATGGGTGCAGGCAACCGCCTTGACCCCACACAGCTTTATATTACGGATATAAAAGACATAGAAAATAAAAAATGTACATTTACAAAAAATGTGCTGTATCAACTAAAAAAACACGGAATTGAAGACGGTATCACAGCCGTTTGCAGCAGAGAGTGCCCGTCTGTGTTGGAAAGAATCTCTTCAACCGAAAATATAAAAACCCAAAGAGGTGAAAAAATAGAGTTTACAAAAATCACCCCGGGCTCCACTCCTTTTGTCCCTGCTGTTGCTGGATATTTTATGGGATACCATGTTTTAAAAGCTTTTTTGAAGTAGAACGTCATACCTGTTATCCAATAGTGAGAAGGCCTGCGGCCCTAAACATAAGTATCAATTGTTTATAGCCATAAAGATTGGGTAACCTTATAAAATAAAAAAAATAAAAAAAACCGGAATCCATAATGAATTCCGGTTGAATCTTGTTTGATTCCTCGTGTGTGTAAGTAAGTGTAGGTTAGTGTGGTAGGTCAGTGTGTATGTATGTGTTTAAAAATTAAATCTCTCTTTAAATCTCTTTTTATCTCTCGTGTATATATAAAGTATTTCCATAAGAAATAATTGCCTTTTTTGTTTAATTGAGCTTAATATTTCTTAATAAACAAAGGCAAAAAAAAGGGAGCTTTTTTCAAACCTCCCATATTTCCCCATTTCTCCGTATATTTACGTACGATTTCTCGATACGTTAATATTCGATACCTTGTCTTGCCATAACACCCATATCAAAGTAGTGTTTAATCGGCTTCATTTCTGTTACCAGGTGAGCTAAAGCTACAAGCTCGGGGTGAGCATATCTACCTGTTAACACAATTTCCAAGCTTTCAGGCTTGTTTAATAAAACGTCTTTTACCTCGGAAACTTTAATCATATTCATTGCTACGCAAATGTTTAATTCATCGAGGATAACCAGCTGGTATTCACCGCTTTGAATAGCCTGTTTTGCCAATTCCCAGCCTTTTTTAGCTTCTTTGTAGTCTTCCATGCACACATTGTGTTTGTAAACAACTCTGTCCATACCAAACTGGTGCACTTCAAGATTTTTCAAGAACTTACCGGCAGAAGCAATTTCACCGTAAGTTGCGGCTATTGAGGAAATGGCTGCTAATGAGTTTTTGAATGCCCATAAGAATGCTGTGACTGTCCGGCTTGCGGAATTAAAATTGAAAAATGATATTCTCTAAATTATAAATCAGAAATCTGCATGAGAACCTTAGAAGAACTTACCCGGCCGAATATCTGGCGTTTGAAACCTTATTCTTCGGCACGTGATGAATATAATGGGGCTGCCGCATCTGTTTTTCTTGATGCGAATGAAAATCCGTATAACATGCCGCACAACCGCTATCCGGATCCGATGCAACGGGAGTTGAAACATGAACTGTCCAGAATAAAGAAGATAAGTCCCGAACATATCTTTTTGGGTAATGGCAGCGATG
>ENA-ORUW01000347-ORUW01000347.1-human-gut-metagenome-genome-assembly--contig:-NODE-347-length-51148-cov-4.579786_pt1 | contig 51148 bp, 50 predicted proteins | sample MGYA00242088_ERZ509227 | MGnify/ENA primary metagenome ERZ509227 (study PRJEB26280, sample SAMEA2338816) | human gut metagenome | biome: human gut; feature: human-associated habitat; material: faeces... | reverse complement strand
TATTCATATTAATTTTATCATATAAGTATTCGTTTATTAAGTTCTACAGAAGAAAAAGTGCCGATATAGAGAGAAATTTTTCTTCTGATTTTTCTTTGATGCAAACAATGTTAAATATTTAATTTTAATTTTATAAAACTGTTTTGTTCTATTTTGTCTAATAGTGTTTTGAGTTCGCTAAAATCTACTTTTTTTATTTAATGGTTAATTTTTCTTCGAAATGTTACAATGAAAAACGGAGGTATTTTATGATGATAAATACTTTCCTAAAGTGCCACTACCGCTTTTCTGTACATGAATCTAGATTCAATAATCAAATAAGCATTGTAAAATTGATATTTATTTGTATAGTTGTTACTATGTATGATATTCATAAGCTATAAAAATCAAATGTTTAAAGCGTATTATGAGTAGTTTGAAGAATTTAAGAATTTTTATGTAACATGTATTCATATAGAAACTCTTTAGAATAAGTTTTTTTCTGTGATTTTGCATTATATTGAAAGATATATTGAAACACATAAAAATAGAAGCTAACCAATACATGAACATATTATATATTGATTTGATTCTTTCAAGTTCATCGTTAGATATTGTAACATATTTACCCTTTTCATATTCATACGCTTTTATAATAACACTACTTTTAACTTCTGAATTGCAAGAGGGACATAACTTTTGATATTTAATACGCTGGTATTTTCCGTTCTCGTCTTTACATAGTTGATTGAAACTGATAGCTGTATTTCGGGTTGTTTTATAAAGTGAAACTGGTACATAAATAAGTCCAACGCTTATAGCGCTTTTGTGTGCAACTGCCATAATATCATTCCTTCTTTCATTAATATTAGATTTGACAGGAATAAAGAAAAATAAACTATAATTATTAGTTGATAACTTATTCTTTGAAAAAAATGACGTAATTTTTTTATGTCATAATTTTATTGAAGTAATTTGAAATTTTATACATATATGTCAATAGGCGAGAAATGGATCTAAACTTACTTGTCTTATAAGGGGTGATCAGATAACACTTATATTTCTTAGAAGTTAGAAAATTGAATAATGTTTGGTGATAGTGGCTAGTTGATTCAAAGCCAATTAATATTTTATTTCTCTTATTCAATTTAGATAAGCTTGATAATAATGTATTAAAACCTTGGTCATTATTATCAAAATGTATTGAATCAAGTATTATTTCACCTGTAGATAGATTGTAGATACTTGCGACGTGTTTATATTTGGCTACGTCAATACCGCAAAATAGTTTTGTCATAAAAAGACCGCCTTTCTAGAAACCTTGTCATTTCTATAGCAATCTTACTAGTGTAACCTTGCGTGACATGAAGATATCAAAATCTATCGAGCTATAAACAGATGTAATAAGATCCTATAGATTCACTCTCCTGATAAGTGGATAAACCACATAGAAATATAAGAGTATTAAGGTTCTATCTACATTGTACAAAGGTTGGAAAGAAAAAGTGATATAAATGTTACAACAAGGTACATTTTTATTATACAAGAAAGATGGTTAAATCGCTTACTATGATAGAAATAAAAACTGTTATTAGAGAACTATAATGATTTTTTTAATAGTATAAAGGTTAGGGTGATAATGATAGGTTCAAGCATTCAAAGTCCTCATATATATTATGGAGGTACGAAAGGGTTCTCGGCAGATAAAGTATAAGTAGCTGGATTTATGTTTGTTGACGATTCAGTTGTTAAAGGCGATATTGTTTATACTAATGATAAATCGTTACTATGCATAAAGGCATATATTTCCAACATAAGTGGAAGTTATGCCTTTTATTTCGTTTTAAAACGGTAATAAAAATATAATCATCAAATTGTACGATGATTTATTATGTAGATTTTCCACATTAATAAGGAAGTATATGTAATTGCCCTCACTGTTGTTACGATGTTATCATATATTCGGAAAGAGAAACAGAGTTAACTTATGGGGTGAGAAAATGAATAGTCGACAAATAAAATTTTTAAAACTTTTAAAAGAACAAAGTGAGTATAAGCCCGCATCTTTCTTTGCTAAATGGTTATCAGTATCAACGAAAACCATATATAGTGATATAAATGCTCTCTACAGTTTTTTACAAGAAAATGGTCTAGATCTTGATTCTTCGCCAAGAAATGGCATTAAATTATTGGACGCAAAAAACAATCTTAATAAGCTCATAGATGAAATTAGTGATGAAAATAAAAGAGATGAGTATTCTCCAGTGAATCGACGTTTTTCTATTATAAGAAAGATTCTTTTAGAAAACAAAAATACTACTTTAGAAAATCTATCAAATGATTTTTTAGTAAGTAAGACATCTTTATATCAGGATTTAGGAGTCATTAATGAAGTATTTGAAAGACAGAATACAAAACTAAAGGTAACTAATATTGGAATTGTATCAATAGGTACAGAAATAGATTTGCAAAAATCTATAAAAGATTATGTTTTTGAAGATGATAAAGATGATTCATTATTGGATTTGAAAAGTAAATTAGAACTCCTGTTTGATAGACAGCATATTGATTACGTTTTCCATTTATTATTAGAAGACTATAACGAATTAACAAATGATGTATCTATTTATTATCTGAAATCAATTATTGTTATACTTCTTATACAAATTGTTAGGTTGAAATATGGTTATCATGTTAAAACTGAAGAAACGTTCTTGTTTAATAATATACGCTATATGGAAACGTATGTTGTGGCGAATAGCATTGTTGAAATGTTGCAACAAAATTTAAATCTATATTTTAAAAATGCGGACATTGAGTATTTATGTAGGCAATTATTTGCACATCGAATAACAAATAGTTTAAAAACAGGACAAAATGAATATGCAGACTTAGTAAACGAAATTATTGAAGTTATGTCTAAAATAGAAAAGATTGACTTAAGACAAGATAAGCACTTATATAAGTCGCTGATTTATCATGTTCCTGCAATGATTCTAAGACTGAAAAAGGGAATTAAAATAAAAAATCCTTTATTAGAGAATATAAAGGAGCAGTATACAGAATTATTTACAATTGTCTGGTATGCATTATCATTAATAGAATCAAGATATAATGTTATTTTAAATGATGAGGAAGTTTCATTAATACTTGTTCATTTCCAAATAGCATTAGTTAATATCTCAAAAGCTAATAATATATTAGTTGTTTGTCCATATGGAATATCTTCCTCCCAATTAATATTGAGTAAAGTCCGTAAACTATTGCCAGCTAAAGATAACATTGAACTATCCAGAATAGAAAAATTATATCTTGCGGATTTATCTCATGTAGATTTGATTATAACGTCAGTTGATTTAGATAATATAAATGTTCCATACGTTAGAGTAAGTCCAGTTGTTACCAATGAAGATTATATCAATATTATGGACGCATATAAAAAACATATACTATTTAAAGAAGAAGTACTCAGAGAATTGAAAAATTTCTCTGCACCATATCTAAGTCAATTTATTAATCCAACATTAATTCAAATAAAGAAGAATTATAAAAATAAAAAAGAGTGTTTGGAAAACTTAATTCAAGAATTAGAAAATAGAGAATATGTTAATGAAAAATTTAGAGATTCAATCTTTAATAGGGAGAGAGCAGGAGTTACGTGTATGGATAGTGGAGTTGCTCTGCCACATGCCGATCCATCAACAATTATTACATCTAGTATATCTATACTAACTTTAGATAAACCTGTCGATTGGGGTGGTAATCTAGTAAGTCTTATTATAATGGTATGTTTAAATGAAGATCATGTTGATAAGTTTAAAGATGTTATTCAAGAAATATATCAAATCATTATTAAGAAGGAATATATAGATCAGATTGTAAAAATTAGTAGTATTGATGCAATGATAGATTTATTTTATAAGTAATAGAGGGGGAATTTTATGTATTTTGATAAAAGATTATGTATGTTTCATCAAATATTTGCTACTCAGGATGAATTGTTTGAAACAATGTTCAAAACAATGTTTCAAGCTGGTGTAGTTAAAAGTGATTATTTAGAAGGAATTAAAGAACGTGAGGAAGAATATCCAACGGGATTATTGATTAATGATATAGGATTTGCGATTCCTCACACTGATTCAAGCAAGGTTAATTATTCACAGATCTGCTTTGCATCATTGAATCAACCTGTTGAGTTTTTAAACATGGGAGATAAAAATGAAAAAATAAAAGTTGAACTAGTATTTATGTTAGCTATGAGTCAACCGCATGAACAAGTACAAATATTACAAAATTTAATCGCATTGTTTCAGAATAAAGAAGCAATTAATGCACTTAAACAATGTGAAAACGAAGAAGAATTTATGGGTATTTTAAATAGAAATGGAATTTATTAAGAGAGGGTAAAAAAATGGTTGAAGCATTACAATGGTTTATTGGTTTGGGATCAACAGTTTTCCTGCCGATTATAATAATTATTATAGCATTATTTTTTGGGGTTAAATTATCAAAGGCAATTATTTCTGGGATTACAGTTGGTATTGGTTCTATTGGTTTGGATTTAGTTATTGGTTTGCTATCATCAAATTTGGGAACAGCTATTCAAACAATGGGAGAAAAATATGGTAACTCATTAAGTATTATGGATATTGGTTGTGGAGTTGGAGGGCCGCTTGCATTTTCTACAACATTAGGTATTTGTATTATACTAATTTCATTAGGACTTAATTTAGTGTTTGTTATGCTTGGTTGGACAAAAACATTAAATGTAGATATTTGGAATTTTTGGTTCCCAGCGTTCTTGGGGTTGGTTGCAAATGCAATTAGTGGAAGTTTTTGGGTTGGTCTTTTAGGAATTATAGTAGCACTTATGATTCAATGGTTACTTGCAGACTTATTTCAAGAGAAAATCAGCAATTTCTTTGGGTATCCTGGTATTGCTATTACACATATGATGGCTTTATGCGGAACGATTTTTGCAATTCCTGTTAATTGGTTATTTGATCATATCCCAGGTCTTAATAGAATTGATGCAGATGCAGAAACAATTGGTAAAAAATTTGGTATCTTTGGAGATACAGTTATTATGGGATTAATTATTGGTATAGGTGTAGGTATTTTGGCAGGGTATGATGTTGCTAAAATTGGTCAATTAGGAATGACAACAGCAGCTGTTATGAAAATTATGCCAAAAATGGTTGCAATGTTTATGGAAGGTCTAATGCCAGTTGCTGAGGCCGCAAAAACTTGGACAAATAAGCATTTAAATGGTCGTAGTGTTAACATTGGTATGGATGCAGCGCTTACTGTTGGGCATCCGACAGTTATGACAACTACTTTAATTATGGTACCTGTATCATTATTATTAGCAATTATTTTACCAGGCAATAAAACATTACCATTTGGCGACTTAGCTTTTTATGCATTTGCTATTGCATTAATGGTTCCTTTCTTTAAAGGAAATATTGTGAGAAGTATTTTAGGCTGCAGTTTATATATGGTGACAATGTTATATTTGTCAACTTGGCTAGCACCAGTTATTACAAATGTATTTAAATTAGCAGAATATAATGTTGGTACAGTTGGTTTAGTTACATCAGTTAACTGTGGCTTATGGCCTGTAGCATTATTTACAATACTGTTACAATCAATTGGATGGATTGGATTAGTTATTATTGGAGTTATAGTGTTGGGACTATTAATTTATGTAAATAAAATAAAAAAGCCCGCGGTACAATAGGAGGAAAAAAGAATGAAAACATTATTAATCGTATGTGGAGCAGGACATGCAACTTCTACAATTGCAGTTGCAAAAGTACAAGAATGGTTAAATAGTAATGGATATACAGAAGTTAAAATTTATCAATCTAAATTAGCTGATGAGTTGAATAAAATTGATGATTATGATGCTGTTATCTCAACAACAATTGTATCTGAATCTATTAAAGATAAGGTTATTAATGGATTGCCTTTATTAACAGGTTTGGGGGTAGAACAATTATATAAAGATTTAAAAGAAAGATTAGGTTTATAGTATGAATATTTATCATGATGATATTGTCCTTCAGACAGTTATAGGTAGACCATCATATCACGATATTAAACAGCATTTAATTGATTTTGTAAAAAAATCAAATATTAAAGATGGGTTGATAACAGTTTCAAGTGCACATACAACATGTTCATTATATTTTGATGAAACTATGCATGATACTAATTTTTATGGTGACGAGTATTTACAAGTTGATATTAATAATACTTTAGATCGTTTAGTACCTAAGATGACAAGTGAAAATCAATATAACAGCCCAGGACCAAAACATATTGAATTTGGATTAAGTTTAAGTGATTCAAATTACCCAGCTGAAAAATGGACAATGTTGAATACAGATGCTCATATTAGGTCATCAGTGTTTGGCAGTCCTTCGCTTACGTTTATTATACGTGATGGAAATATATTATTGGGGACTTTAGGACGAGTATATTTCGTTGATTGGGATCAATTAAGAGAAAGAACAAGAATAATTAATGTAATGATTTTAGGTGAATAGGGTATCGAAAGATACCCTTTATTATAAGGAGATGATTTTAATGATTATATCACCTTCACTATTAAATGCAAATACTTATGATCTGGTTGAACAATTAAAAGAAGTTAAAAGTGCAGGAGCAACATATTTACATATTGATGTGATGGACGGACATTTTGTACCTAATCAAGCATTTGGATCAAATACGGTTAATGATTTAAAAGAAAAAACAGAGTTTATTTTAGATGTACATTTGATGATAGAAAATCCTGAAAGATATATTGATAATTACAAGAATGCAGACATTATTACAGTACATTACGAATCAACAAGACATCTTTATAGAGTTATACAAATGATTCATGCATTAGGAAAAAGGGCAGGTGTAGCAATTAATCCTGCGACACCAGTATGCATGATTAAAGAGATGCTCCCACTTGTTGATCAAGTGCTAGTTATGACTATTAATCCTGGAGTACCTGGACAAAAATTTATAAACTCAACTCTTCGCAAAATGAAAGAACTAGCAAAACTCAAGGAAGATAATAATTTTTATTATGATATTCAAGTTGATGGTAATATCAATGATGAAACAATAGTAGAGTGTTTAAAAACGGGAGTGAATGTGTTTGTGTCTGGTGGATATATTTTTAATGGAAATATTACAGAAAGAACTAAAAATTTATTAAAGAAAGGCAAAAAATATGAGTGTAAAAAATAATTTAGAGATTATTTTAAATGAATTAAAGCAAAATAGTCAGATAGTAAATGATAATGATTTTCAAAATTTTATTAAAGAAATAGTGAAAGCTCATCATATATATTTATTGGGAAAAGGACGCTCTGGTCTGATTATTTCTGCGTTTGCAAATAGACTTATGCATCTGGGATTTTCAGTTAGTTTAGTAGGAGAAATTACTTCTCCTCATTCAAAGTCTGGAGATTTACTTATTATTGGATCGGGATCAGGTGAAACGCCAAGTCTTGTGTCTATTGCTCAAACAGCGAAAGATGAACAGGTAAGAGTTGCTCTTATAACAATAAACGAAAATTCTACTATAGCTTCTTTGGCTGATAGTACAGTTGTGTTACCAGGGGCTTCTAAATTATCTGGTAAAAGTAAGCAACCAATGGCCTCTGCTTTTGAGCAGCTTTCATTTCTTGTTTATGATGCAATTATATTAGAATTAATGAAAAAGTTAAACGAAAATTCAGATAGTATGTTTCAAAGGCATACAAATTTTGAATAATTAAACTACAAGAATAAAAAGTCAAACGATATAAATAAATGGATATAAACAATTTAAAATCCATTTTATAAAATCAAATAATTAATGTTTAAGTGTGTAGTTCATTTTGAATTATGCACTTTTAAATTTTATAATCGTTTTAGAATTAGTTTAAATTTATTAATCATATGTTTGCCATATGCTGTTAGTAGTTTTTTATGAAGTGATGAATAAAAAAATAAACAATACATGAAATCTTTTTTGAATATAGTCTTTGGCAATTAAAATCAAGATCAGAGTATAACTCAAACCTTAATACAAGAATATCTTTATTTACTGGAAACATAATAATAATTTTTTGAAATATAAATGTGCCAACTACTGTTATTATTGCTGTTACAATGCCACTCATAATTATAATATACCTTCCAAATCAATATTTTATTGATAGCTCAAATCCCAACTTATTTTATATCAGTTTTATTTTTAAAAAATATTTTATTTTATAATGAAATGTTTTTTAAAATACGCTAGAATATAAACGAGGTGATTATTATGCATTTATCATATTTAATTAAACCAGCATCTTCATTATGTAACATGGCTTGTAAATACTGTTTTTATGCTAATGTGGCTAGTCAGCGTAGTGACTATAGCTATGGGATTATGCAAGAAGCAACGATTGATAACCTGGTTACTAAGACTTTGTTGATGAGTAATAAAATTACATATTCATTTCAAGGTGGCGAGCCTACAATGGCAGGCTTAGATTTCTTTAAAATATTTGTAAACAAGGTTAACGAAAAAAAGCATAATCAAATTATTCATTATTCAATTCAAACTAATGGAATTAATCTTGATGATTCATGGCTGACATTTTTTAAAGCTAATCATTTTCTAGTCGGAATATCTTTAGATGGCACTAAAGCGAATCATGATCAGGTTCGTTTAACCAACCAACCTTTGCCAACATATGATTTAATCATGAAAAATATCAAGAAAATTAAACAAGCTCAGATAAACTATAATATTTTAACTGTCATAACGCGACAGGTCGCAAAAGATGCTAAACGACTATATAATTTCTATAAAAAAAATGAGTTACAGTATATTCAACTCATTCCCTGTTTACCGGAATTAGATCAAAGTACTGATAATTATTATTTAACATCACGGATGTTTTTTCGGTTTTATAATGAGTTATTTGATTTATGGTATCGTGATGTAACTAGGGGTGAGTATATTTCCATCTCCCTATTTGATCATTTATTAACATTATTTAAAGGCGTAGCTCCATCGATGTGCGGGATGCTGGGTTTTTGTACTTTACAATATGTAATCGAAGCTAATGGTAATGTTTATCCTTGTGATTTTTACTGTCTAGATGAATATCTATTAGGTAATATCAATGAAGATGAGCTATCTAGTATTCAATCAAGTCGTAATGGTCAAAAATTTATTCAAGAGCCTAAACGGATGTCACCGTTATGCCATGATTGTAAGTTTAAAAAGCTATGTAATGGTAATTGTAAACGGATGAATGTTGTTTACTTTGATGATAAGTATTGCGGTTATCAAGCTTTTTTAACGAAAACATATCAGCGTTTTTACCAGTTAGCTAATCAGATTAAATAAAAAAATTACCCTTTTTAAAATAAAGGGTAATTTTTATTATTTTTGTAATTTAGCTAAGTGAGCAACAAATATTTCAATAGCAATGAAGAATAAAGCCTGTAAATCCAAAAATGTAGCATAATGACTAGATATTTTAGGTAAAACAAATAGATAATCAGCATTTTTGGCAATCGTCGTTGTTTTATCAAAAGTAAATACAATTAGTTTACAGTTAGTATTTTTAATACTGGAAAGATGTTTACTAAAAAATTTAGTCGTATCTTCAATTGTAAAGACAACTAAGGCATCATTAGCCGTTAGGGTATCGATATAATCAATCATTTGGACACTATCATCAATACATGGAGTAACACTTAATCCGGAATTTAATACTCGTTTACAAAAGTGGAGAGCACTAGCGCCGGTTTTATTAAAACCACATACTTTAATATGATTACTAGCTATTAATGTTTTTGCAATGGCATTAATATCCTCACTATTTAGATCAGTAGCCATATTTTCGATGGCTTCAATATAGCGGCAGGTAATATGATTGATGGCAGTATTAATTTCGTTAGGGTCGGATTTAATATTATTAGATAATAAATAGCGGTTTAATTCGTATTTCAGTTCAATATAACCGTTAAAGCCAACTTTTTTAGAGAAACGAATTAGTGCTGCTTTAGAAATACCGATTGTTTCAATCAATGTTTCGATATCCGCCCGGGCAAAATATTTTGGATCTTTAATGATGAATTGGGCGATTTTCTTTTCATTATTGGTATAAGTATCAAATAAACTCTGAATTTGTTCTAATATGTCCATAAAATCCCCTCCTTTATTTTATTATAGCATGTTTTGAAATAAATTTCAAACAAGTATGAAATGAATAAAAAACATTTTATTAAAATATTGAAATATATTTCAAGAAGTGTTAAAATACATCTGTAAAGCGCTTACGAAATTAAAAAACAAAAATGAGAGGAAATATATTATGAATACTTTAACAGGTTTTTTAGATCGTTTTCTTGTACCAGTAGCTAATAAAATGGCTAACAACAAATATCTTAGTTCTATAAGTACCGGATTTGCCTATGCATTACCTGTAATTATGGTTGGAGCGCTATTTACTTTAGCATCATCATTAAACCTTGGATTTTACCAAGACTTTATTACTAGTACCGGAATTAAACCAATTGTTTCATTTGCTTCTACGGTAACGACTGATATGTTATCGATTTACACTGTCTTTTTAATCGCAAAAGCTTTTGGGGAAAAAGAAGGTTATGAAAAGGAAAGTTTATTAGCAGGTTCAGTTGCCTTAGTATGCTTTTTATTAATGATTCCCCTTACTTCAGTTGAAGTAAATGGAACAGATGGAACATTTTTAGCAACAACTTACTTAGGAGCTAGAGGGTTATTCTCAGCAATGATTATTGGTTTAATAGCTTCAAAGCTATACTTTATCTTTGTGAAATACAATATCACTATAAAATTACCGGAATCAGTTCCACCAACTATTTCAAAAAGTTTTGGGGCAATTTTACCAGGAATTTCAATCGTATTATTATTTAGTATTATTCGCTGGGGGTTTTCATTAACTTCATACGGTGATTTTAATACTTGTATTTATAGTTTGATTCAAACACCGTTAGTTAGTTTAGGGGCTAGCCCATTTACATTTATGTTATTAATTATGCTTTGTTCATTATTGTGGTTCTTTGGATTACATGGTGGAAATATTGTAATGCCGATTTTAAATATGTTATATTTACCAGCGTTAATGGAGAACTTAGCAGCATTTCAAAACGGTACAGCATTACCTAATATCATTACTCAAGCTTCATGGATGAACTTTGCTTCATTAGGTGGAGTTGGTGGTACCTTAGGTCTATGTATTTTAATGACATTCTTTGCTAAAAGTGAAAGATATAAATCTTTAGGTAAATTAGCAATTGCACCAAGTATTTGTGGGATTAACGAACCAATTACTTTTGGTTTCCCAATGGTACTAAACACAACTACTTTAATTCCATTAATTATTACACCAATTGTTACATTTGGAATTTCTTATGTTGCGATGCTTAGCGGATTAGTACCATATGCTAATGGGGTGCAGCCAGCATTAGGAACACCAGCAGTATTACTAGGATTTTTATGTGTAGGTTGGCAAGGGGCAATCTTACAAGTAGTATTAATTGGCGTACAAATATTAATCTGGTTACCATTCTTTAAAATTTCTGATGCTCAGGCATTAAAAGAGGAAGAAAACTTAAGTGCATAATATGGGAGGTAATTGTAATGAATAATAAACCAAATATTGTTTATTTTGTCGCAGATCAGATGCGTAATGATGCTTTACATCATATGGGATGTAAGGCGTCAATTACGCCGAATCTGGATGCACTTTTAGAAGAAGGGGTTTCTTTTAAAAATGCTTATTGTCAAAATCCCGTCTGTGTACCTTCACGTTGCAGTTTTTTAACCGGATTATATCCGCATACTACCGGTCATCGAACTATGCATTATCTTCAAGATCCCGATGAACCGAACTTTTTAAGAACTATGAAGAATAATGGTTATGAAGTTATTTGGGTGGGACGAAATGATATTATCCCAAGTGATTGTAGCAAAAGTGATTATTGTGATGTTTACTTTGATGGACGTGTTTATGAAAATAGAGTTGAATATATCGATCAAGATGGACTTAGTTATCATGTTGATAAAGAGGCAGTTGATACTAGCGTACCTGGTTATTATTCACAGCATATTGGAATAATAACCGAAGAACAGGCACATACTGGTGGTCATATGATGAATGACTGGATTGCAGTTGAGAGTGCGTTAAAGTATCTCCAAGAACGTGATGATCCACGACCATTTTTCTTATATATTACTATTTCATACCCGCATCCACCATATGCATGTGAAGATCCATGGTATTCAAGCATTGACCGGAGTTTAGTGACCAAACCACGACCTAGTGCTATGACCTTACCAGGAAAACCATCAATGGTAAAAGAAATCGCCAGAAAACAAAATTTAAGTGACTGGGGTAAAGATAATTTTATTGAAATGCGGGCAACTTATTTAGCGATGGTATCACGATTTGATTATCAATACGGAATGCTTCGTGATAAATTAATAGAATTAAATTATTATGATAACACTAGTATCTTTGTGTTCTCTGATCACGGTGATTATACTGGTGATTATGATATTAGTGAAAAGGTTCAAAATTGCTTTGAAGATCCAATTGCTAACGTGCCGTTATTAGTCAAACCAGCTAATCAATTTGCTTGTGAACCACGAATTTCTAATGCTTTAGTTGAATTAGTTGATTTAACGCAAACAGTCTGTGACATGACAGGGATTCAAACTGAATACATTCAGTTTGGTAAATCTTTACTAGATACTTTAGCAGGTAATGAGTTCCATAAGGAAGCAGTATTTTGTGAAGGGGGTCGAATTCATGGTGAAACTTGGGCGATGGAAAGTGGTCATGGTCCCGAATCAACATATTGGCCACGTCTAGATACACAATCTAGCGAAGGGCCTGAGCATACAAAAGCAACGATGATTCGAATGAAGAATTTAAAATATGTTAAACGATTATATGAACAAGATGAATTATATGATCTTGATAATGATCCTCAAGAATTAAATAATATTATCGAAGATCCCGGTTATTATAATGAAGTCATCAAGATGAAAGACTTGATGTTAACATTCTATCAAGCAACTGGAGATATTGTACCGAATCGTCGGGATAAACGCTAATGATTACTTTGCTATATACTCTAATTATCCTAATCGCTACTACTGCTGGAGCGTTAGGTGGTTTAGGAGGCGGCGTTATTATCAAACCATTATTTGATGCGCTTGGGGTTCATGATGCCAGTACGGTTGGAGTTTATTCAACCCTGGCAGTATTTACAATGTGTATTGTTTCAATCGGGAAACAATTAAAAAATGGGTTTAGTTTTGATTTAAAGATGGTTATATCAATATCACTAGGATCATTATGCGGTGGTTTAGCTGGTGAGAAAATCTTTAGTGTTATTGCAGATAATTTTAGCAATAGTACTGTTAAAATTATCCAGGCGACCTTACTTGCAATCTGTTTAGTTGTGATTTTAGGATATACAATTAATAAAAATAAAATCAAACATTATCATTTAAAAAATATCATCACTATCTTTGCAGTAGGTTTATTTTTAGGTAGTATTTCCATCTTTTTAGGGATTGGCGGTGGGCCATTAAACGTAGTTTTATTAATGATTTTATTCTCGTTTACAATCAAAGAAGCAACTATTTATTCAATTGCTACAATCTTTTTCTCCCAAATATCCAAAATAGCAACGTTATTAATTACTAAGGAATTATTTACCTATGATTTAAGTTTAGTACCTTATATATGCGTAGCAGCAATAGTTGGTGGAATGATGGGAACGATTATTAATCAAAAAATGTCAGAATCACGAATTACCCAATTTTTTAATGGATTAATGGCAGGCTTATTAGCCCTTTCCCTTTATAATATTATTAGTAATATCATGTAAAAAGGATACGCATGGGTATCTTTTTTTCGTGAGGTTTATAATAGTGAACTATTTAAGATATCATCATATTTGACTACTAAAGACTAAGATAAACACTTTCCTTGTGTTGTATATTTAATAGTGACAGAAGATTACAGATGCAGGATATAATACACATAGTAGTTATTTAAAATTAAATATGAAAACCTTAATTTGTCAGTTAAAAGTAAATAATTAATGTTTAAGTGTGTAGTTCGTTGAATTACGCACTTTTAAATTTTATAATCGTTTTGGAATCAGTTTAATTACTAATGATGTGTTAATAATTAAATTAAAGGCAGTTGAGGTGAGAATGATGAGTGCAGGAAACAGGATATATATGGCTATAGATTTAAAATCTTTTTATGCTTCTGTAGAATGTGTAGAAAGAGAATTAGATCCACTGAATACCAATCTGGTGGTTGCTGATTCAACTAAAACAGAAAAGACAATCTGTTTGGCTGTTTCTCCTTCTCTTAAACAGTATGGTATCGGCGGTAGAGCAAGGCTCTTTGAAGTAGTTCAAAAGGTCAAAGAAATCAATAGAAAAAGAAAAAAAGATAACAAGTATAGGGAGTTTAGAGGAAAATCACATATTGATTCAGAGTTAAAAAATGATATAGGTCTTGAACTGGGATTCGTTATCGCCCCTCCAAGGATGGCATTTTATATTGATTACAGTAAAAAAATCTATGAAGTATATTTAAAATATGTCTCTGCTGAAGATATTCATGTTTATTCAATTGATGAGGTTTTTATTGATGCAACGAGCTATCTTAAGACTGTTAATAAATCTCCAAGGGAATTTGCAAAAATGATTATTCAGGATATTTATAAGACAACGGGAATAACAGCCACAGCGGGAATAGGAACAAATCTGTATCTTGCAAAAGTAGCAATGGATATTGTTGCCAAGCATGTTAAAGCAGATGAAGATGGAGCACGGATTGCCTGTTTAGACGAAATGAGATATCGGAAATACTTATGGCATCATCAGCCGATTACAGATTTCTGGAGAGTTGGTAAAGGATATGCAAAAAAGCTTAATGAAGCAGGGTTGTATACTATGGGCGATATTGCTAAATGTTCTGTAGGTAGTGAAGACAAGTATTACAATGAAGATCTTCTTTATGATATGTTCGGAGTCAATGCTGAACTGCTGATTGATCATGCATGGGGATACGAACCTTGTACAATGAAACACATCAAGGCATATAAACCTGAAAGCAGCAGTCTGGGAAGCGGACAGGTTTTAAGCAGACCGTATGCTTATGATGAAGGAAGAATAATCCTTAAAGAAATGATTGATTCACTGTGTCTTGATCTTGTAGCAAAAAAACTGGTAACAGACCAGATTACAGTAACTGTCGGCTATGATAAAGAAAACATCAAGACTAGCTATACTGGTGAAATAAAGGATGACAGATATGGACGAAAAATTCCAAAACATGCTCATGGAACTGTCAATATAGGCAGATATGCATCATCAGCAAAGCTGATTACACAAAAAGTTTTAAACTGGTATGACAGCAGTGTTAATAAAAAATTAACAATAAGACGTTTTGCATTGTCTGCTAATCATATTACTGATGAAAGCAGTATTAAAACAAAACCGACAATACAGCAAATGGATCTGTTTACTGATTACGAGCAGTTAAAAAAAGAGGAAGAAAAGCTTGAAAAAGATTTAGAAAAGGAAAAAAGACTTCAGGAGGCAACTTTGAAACTGAAGCGGAAATATGGGAAAAATGCTGTATTAAAAGGTATGAATTTAGTAGAGGGAGCAACTGGCAAAGACAGAAATAATACTATCGGAGGACATAAAGCGTGAGAGATATACATGACTATAGTGATATTATTCCTTTGAGACATCATGTTTCAATAAAGCATTCACAGATAGCATTAGAAAAATGCTCGACACTGTTTACATTGCTCTGTACTTTTTAGTAATACAGAGAATAATGATAGTACGTATAGAAAAAATAAAGAATTTGGTGTACAAAAGTATATATAATAATGGCTATCTATATGAATATTCTTTTGTTTATTATAATATAATTAGTATAATATAAATAGAAGGATGTGATTGATATATATGTTATTAGTAGATTTGTTAACAAAGAAAGAAAACTTTTCTAAGAGTGAGGAAATTATTTCTGATTACATAATTTATTTAGGAGAAAATATAAAAGAGTATTCAGCAAGACGAATAGCTAAAGAAACATATAATTCGCCTGCTACTGTTTTAAATTTATGTAAAAAGGTAGGAAAATCTGGTTTTCAAAATTTTAAAGATACATATTTAGAGGAGTTAGAATACTTAAATAGGCAATATGGAATGATAAACCCTAATGTACCTTTTAAAGATGGAGACTCTATATATAGGGTGGCAAATAAATTAGGAATACTTTATAAAGAGACGATAGATGATACACTATCATTACTGCATCATGATTTATTTCAAAAAGCTATTCAAATTCTCATGCAATCAGAAAATATTCATATATACTCTAAAGGAACTGCTTTAAACATAGCAGAATCATTTAAAGAAAAATTAATGAAAATAGGAAAGAATGTGTATATTGTTAGTAATACAAATTATCAAAGATATGATGTATATTGTATAAAAAAGCAAGATTGTGCTATTTTTATTTCTTATTCTGGAGAAACAACAAGTATCATTCAAATGGCTGAAGTATGTGTACAACGCTGTATCCCTATTATAGCCATGACATCCTATGGTGAAAATACACTAAGTCGTATGGCTAATGTCTGTCTTCACATATCAACTAGAGAAAATTTAAAACATAATATTGCTAACTTTAATAGCAATCTTTCTATCAGTTTTATACTTGATATACTCTACTCAGCTTATTTTTCAATGAATTATAAAAAGAATTTTGAATATAAAATAGCTATTACTCAAAAATTGGAAGGTAACAGGTATTCAACAAATCCCATTTTAAGTGTATGTGATTTAGATGAGGGAAATGAACAGTGTTAATGTTTTTGTTCAAAAAAAATGGCAAATGCATGAACACTGTTAAAATTTAACTGTAACTAATAATAAAATCTCTCTATTTATGAAATAATGTGTCATGGAAGGAGGTTTTTTAAGTAGTACTAAAATGAAATTTTTTAAAAATAGAGATGGAAAGGGAAGGTTATGAGTTATGTTAGAAAAATTTACGACTATTTTAGAAAAAATTTTAATGCCAATTACAAATTATATGAATAGAAACAAGTATATTTGCGCAATTCGTGATTCATTTTCTATAATGATGCCAGTTATTATTGTAGGTTCGTTTGCATTGTTGTTTAATATTTTTGTTTGTACTAAAACTGGTTTAGCACAGTTTGAAGGTTTAGCGTGGTTAGAGAATTATTCAAAGATATTCTCTACTGTAAATTTTACTTGTATTTCCTGTATGGCTTTGTGGCTAGTTTTTTTAATGGGATATCAATTAGGAGAGAAGCAAAATAAATTATTATCAGCGCTAATTACTACAGTATGTTTTTTAGTGGTGTCAGATCAAGAAAATTTGTTAAGTAATTTAGGTGCATCAGCCTTATTTTTGGCTTTTTTTGTTGCTATTTTATCAAATCTAATATTTGTTAATCTTATGAGATTTGAAAAAATAAAAATAAAATTACCAGATTCTGTACCACCTATGATAGCGCGTAGTTTTAATTCTTTGATACCCGCTTGGATTACAATCACTGTTTTTGGTATCTTTGCAGGGACACTTTATGGAGCTACAGGACTATATATCAATACAATTATCTATAATGTAATACAAGTACCATTTAATCAAATTATTGGGTCTCAAATAGGTGTTAGTATTATTGTTGTTTTATCACAACTACTTTGGTGGACAGGAATCCATGGACATATGGCAATGAATGTTATTGCGAAGCCTGTGCGTACAGCAGCTTTAGCGGCAAATATTGCTGCAGTGTCTGCTGGGTTAGTACCTGAAGAGTTTTATACTTTAGCGTATGTTCACTTATTTACAAATTTAGGTGGTTCAGGGATTGTCATTTCTTTAGCTTTAGCGATTTTAGTATTCTCTAAACGACAAGAGTATAAAGATATTACAAAATTATCAATGATTCCATTGATTTGTGGAATTTCTGAACCAATGGTTTTTGGTTTACCGATTATGCTGAATCCTATATTTTTAATACCATTTGTATTGGTACCACTTATTACTGCTAATATCGGATATTATGCAATTACCTCTGGATTTTTAGTATCATCTTATGTGGAATCTGTAGCAGGTATGCCTATGTTTATTCAACAATTTTTAGGGTTTAGTGGGCAATGGCAAGCTATTTTGTTAACTGTAGTTGTTCTTGTTATAGGTTTTTTGAGTTATGCACCATTTGTTATACTTTCAAATAAAAAAACAGAATCGGAGTTACTTTTAAATAAGGAGAATGAGGTATGAATATGAAGGAAGGTTTTTTATTTGGTGGTGCATTAGCAGCAAATCAGTGCGAAGGGGGATATAATTTAGATGGGAAAGGATTATCTATAGCAGATGTTGTACGCGGATCACAGCAAGGAATCCCTAGACAAGTAGATGAAAAGATTCATGAGGGAGTATATTATCCAAGCCATGAGGCTATTGATTTTTATCATCGATACAAAGAGGATATTGCTTTGTTTGCACAAATGGGTTTTAAATGCTTAAGAATGTCGATTAGTTGGGCAAGAATTTTTCCTAATGGAGATGATGAAATTCCTAATGAATGTGGCTTACAATTTTATGATAAAGTGTTTGATGAGCTGTTAAAATATAATATTCAACCTATTGTTACATTGTCGCATTTTGAGACACCTTTACATTTGGTGGAAGCTTATGGTTCTTGGAGAAATCCAAAACTGATCGATTTTTATGTAAAATATGCGAATGTGGTTTTTAAAAGATATAAAGATAAAGTTATATATTGGATGACATTTAATGAAATTAATGAAACGATGAATAAAAAAGATCCCTTTTTGCAGGCCGGGTTAAAATTTAAAGAGGATGAGAATGATAAGAAAGTAAAAGTTATTGCAAGCCATAATATGTTTATTGCATCAGCAAAGGTAGTGGATTTGGGACACCGTATAAATCCTAATTTTAAGATAGGGTGTATGATACAGTATACACCTGCTTATACAAAAACATGTCATCCAAATGATGCATTAGCAAAACGTTTTTATAATATTCAAAATTACTATTATACAGATGTAATGGTTAAGGGAGAATATACAAGCCTTTGTTATTCTCAATTAAAGCGTCTAGGAGTTGATCTTACTATTAGCAAAGAGGAGCAAGAAATACTAAAAAAAGGAAAAGTAGATTACATTGCTTTTAGTTATTATTTTACATATGTAGTAAGTTATGACGAAAATCAATTTGTTATTGATAAGAAAAATAAATATTTGCAAACTGGACAATGGAATCGAACAATCGATCCTATAGGACTTAGAGTAGCTTTAAATGAATTATATGATCGTTATCAGGTGCCACTGTTTATTGTTGAAAATGGAATCCCTCTAGATGATAAAATTGATAGCAATAATGAGATTATAGATGAAGAAAGAATTGTTTTTTTTCGTAATCATATAATGCAGATAAAAAAGGCAATACATGAAGATTTTGTGAACGTAATAGGATATACAACATGGGGACCTATAGATATTGTTTCTGTATCTACTGGTGAGATGAATAAAAGATATGGATTTATATATGTTGATAAGGATAACAGTGGAAAAGGAAGTTTACAAAGATTCAAAAAGAAATCTTTTGCATGGTATAAAAAAGTAATTGAAAGCAATGGTGAATGTTTGTAAATAACGTTACCTTAAGAAGGAATAAAAACAGTTTTATTGTTAAAAGATTAGCAATTTAAATAAGATTATTTTATCCAATTAAAAGATTACCATTGACAACATTTATATAAATTGTTAATATATATTTGTAAAATAAAAAGATTGTTACTCTCTGGGAGGCATTACTAAATATAACTATTGTTGTGTTTGTTTTGCATACAGAGAGTTTTTTTGTTGGAGGTTAGAATAATGTTTAGTTTGTTAAAAAAAAAAGAATCTGTTGTATTGTATGCTCCAGTGACGGGAGCTGCTATCCCTATTGAAAATGTACCTGATAAGATATTTGCGTCAAAAATGATGGGTGATGGGATTGCATTTGAATTTGAAGGTGATATAGTATATGCTCCATGCGATGCAACAGTTACGATGATTGCAAACACTTTACATGCAATCGGTTTAAAGTTGAGTAATGGTGCAGAAGTATTGATTCACATTGGTTTAGATACAGTCGATTTACAAGGTGTTGGATTTGAAAAATTAGTTGAAAAATCTAGTAAAGTTAAAAAAGGCATGCCTTTGATTAAATTAGATAGGGAAGTTATTAAACAGAATAAAATTAATATGATAACACCGATGGTCATTACAAATAGAAATGGAAATGAATATGTATTTTGCCATGAGAAAGATATAAATTCTTATGTAATAATGAATGAAACAAAATTGATAGAATTTAAATAAAAAGAAAGGATTGAATTTTCATGAGAGTTGTGAAAAAGATAAACAATAACGTTGCTATATGTATTGATGACAATGATCATGAATTAATTGCTTTTGGAAAGGGCATAGGATTTCCTCAAACGCCGTATGAATTAAATGATTTAAGTCAAATACATCGTACATATTATGGAATCAATTCCCAATACTATGACCTTTTAGCTAATATTCCAGAAGAAATATTTGAAATTGCATCAAAAATAGTTGAATATGCGACTTTAAAAATAGATAAAGAATTAAATCAAAATGTTGTTTTCACACTTGCAGATCATATCCATTTTGCTATTCAACGATATAATAAAAATATAAACCTAAAAATGCCAATTAGTTATGATATCCAGTATTTTTATGATAGCGAAATGTTAGTTGGTAAAAAGGCAGTTGTTTTTATTAATAAAATAAAAAAAATTCAATTACCAAAAGATGAAGCAGTTGGAATAGCAATACATTTTATAAATGCGGAAAACCCAACCCAAAATTTTGAATCTGAGTCGAGTGATGAAGTAATTATTAAGGGAATAACAAAAATTATTGAAGAAGATTTTTCATTGAAAATAGATAAAGATGGATTTAATTATTCACGCTTTGTTTCACATATGTTCTATTTGTTGAAAAGAAAAAACGAGAAAATTACAATTACTTCCCAAAATCAAAGGTTGTTTAATTCTATGAAAAATGAATTTATAGAAACATATAATTGCATTGTTCATATTAAAGAGTATTTAAAGGTTAAACTTAATTGGGATTGTTCCCAAGAGGAATTATTATATATAATGCTACATATTAATAGATTGTGTATAAGAGAAGAGGATTGTAACCGTTAGGGCATTACCTCAATACAAAAACATGAGAGTGTTTTTGTATTGAGGTTTTATTTTTAGCAAATCCAATAAATTAGCGCGCATTTATTGTTTTGTATATAAAATTATAAAAATGAAGGAGAAAATTATGGCAAAAAAAAATAGATATACATTACTTATCAATTCAATTGTTGATTTAGTTGGTGGAAAAGAAAATATTTCCTTATTTACTCATTGTATGACACGACTTAGATTTAATCTAAAAGATAAAAGTGTGGTAAAACTAAAAGAGATTGAAAATATAGAGGGCGTCTTAGGTTCACAGTGGACTGGAAATCAATTACAGATTGTTATTGGATCTACTGTTGATGATGTTTACAAAGAAATTTGTAAAGTCAATGATATTGATGTACAGAATAAATTAAATATTAATCTCGAAGAAGATAGCCATAAAAAGAAAATATCATTAACCAGAATATTCACAGCAATGTCAGCATGTATTGTTCCATTAATTCCGATGTTAATTGCTGGAGGAATGATAAAATCTTTTTTATCAGCACTGATTTACTTTAAATTAGTAACGGCAAGTGATCCAACAATCATTACTTTTACGTTTATTGCTGATGCATCTTTATATTTCTTACCAGTTGCCTTAGGATATACATGTTCGAAAAGATTTAAGATGAATCCTGCTATTGGTATGTTTCTAGGTGGTATTTTGATTCACCCAACCTTAATAACAATGGTAACAAACAACGATTCTGGTTCTATTTTTAACTTGAGTATCCCTGCTTACTCATATACTTCTACAATTTTTCCGATTTTTTTAACGATTGTAGTTGCCAGTCGTTTAGAATGGTTATTAAAAAAATATATTCCTAATTGTATCAAAAGTATTTTTGTGCCAACTTTAGAAATTATTATTATGTCGCCAATCATGCTATGCTTTCTTGCGCCAATAGGTAATTATTTAGGTGTTTATCTTGGTGTGGGAGTTAAGTGGATATATGATATGTTTGGTCCGCTCGGTCCAGCATTATTTGCTGCTTTTTCACCGTTTTTAGTAATGACTGGAATGCATGCATGTTTATCTACTTATTCTGCAAACGCAATTGCTACCACTGGTAAAGATATATTTGTTGGTGCAGCAGCGTTTATTCGTAATTTTAATCAGGGTATAGCAGCCTTAGTTGTGGCAATTAAAACAAAAGATACGAACCTAAGAGAGACAGCTATTGGATGCTCTGTATCAGCAATTTTTGCTGGTATTACTGAACCAGCCCTATTTGGAATAAATTTAAAATATAAAAAGCCTTTATATGCTGCCTGTGTTGGAGGATTCTTTGGTGGCTTATACGCTGGATTTATGGGTGTGGCAAGATATGCTTATGGTGGTTCAGGACTGTTTGGATTAACTGTATTTGTTGGAGAAAATCCAATGAATCTTGTTCATGAGGTAATTGCTATGGTTATTGGCGGTGTTGTTACATTTGTTGTTGGAATGATTATTACTAAACAATCAGATATAGAAGAAGGAGAAATGAATAATGAATAGATTTCCAAATGATTTTTACTGGGGGGCTTCAACAGCTGCTAATCAATGTGAAGGCGCATGGAATATAGATGGAAAAGGCATCAGTATTGCTGATTGTTTAACAAAAGGCAGCATGACTGAACCAAGAAAAATTACACTGGATATTGATATGAATAACTATCAATATCCTTCACATACTGGAGTTGATTTTTACCATCGATATAAAGAAGACATTGCCTTATGTGCGCAAATGGGATTCAAGATGTTTAGATTATCTATTAATTGTACAAGAATATTTCCTACTGGTGATGAAGAAGAACCTAATGAATTAGGACTGTGTTTTTATGAAAATGTATTTAAGGAGTTAAAAAAATACAATATTGAACCATTAGTTACAATTTGTCATAATGACATGCCTGTTGAATTAACAAAAAGATATAATGGTTGGGCAAATCGAAAAATGATTGATTATTTTATTAAATATTGTAAAACTATATTTAAGCGTTATGATGGGTTGGTGACGTATTGGCTATTGTTTAATGAAATAAATATTATGACTAAACCAACTGGTAATTGGCATCATGCAGGTATATGTAACAAAGGAACTTTCGAATTTCCAACACAAATTGATGATATACAGTTGAGGTATCAAGCATTACATCATTTATTTGTTGCAGGAGCAAAAATCATAAAATTAGGGAAAATGATTAATCCCAGTTTTAGATTTGGAACTATGGTAGCTGCGTATCTATATTATCCTTATACATGTGATCCAAAAGATGTTTTTTATGCTTTTCAGCAAACTCAAATGCAGGGATATCTATGCACAGATGTAACCATTAAAGGAAAATATCCATACTATGCAAATAAGTTTTTTAAAGAAAATAATATTCGATTAAATATTAAAGAAGAAGATTTAAGACTATTGCAAAAATATCGAGTGGATTTTTTATCTTTTTCATATTATGGATCTAATACACTTTCAGCAACAAAAGGTGATGATAAGAATTGTGGACATGGATTTAGAGGAATGGTAAACCCGTATGTAGAAAAAACAGAATGGAATTTCCCTATAGATCCATTAGGGTTAAGACTTATATTAAACAGTTTCTATGAAAGATACAATATTCCCTTATTGATTGTAGAAAATGGAATCGGTGCTACTGAAAAGCTTATAAAAGACGAAAATAATAATTATACAGTGAATGATAATTATCGTATTGAATATTTAAAGAAACATATTCAGCAAGTTCAATATGCAATTAATGATGGAGTTGATATTCTTGGGTACTTATCATGGTCTGCGTTTGACTTTGTATCATTGGGAACAGGAGAATTTAAAAAAAGATATGGATTTATTTTTATAGACTGTGATGATGCGGGAAAAGGATCTTTAAAAAGATATAAGAAGAAATCTTTTGAATGGTATGCAGAGCTTATCAAAACTAATGGAGAAAAATTAGAATAGTATATGGTAGAATGAAGCGGTATGTCTCTTATGACAACCGTTTTTTATTTATATACAATATTCTATTCCAGATGATCTAGGGTGAAAAGGCTATAGCAGAGTTGTGATGCAAAACCTTCGTGATATAATGAAATTACAGATATCAATTATAATGAAAAAAGCACAAATGATAATTAGAAAAATAATACACAAAATACAAGAAGTGATAGATTTTAATCAGAAAACTTTTTAGATTTATTATATTGATTTTTATGGTGGTATCAAACAAATATGAAAACTAGAACTGCATATCTTGTTCAATATCATAATCATATCCATTTCTTAGGCATATTATATTTACCTTTGAATGATCTAACATGATGGGTGGTTTATAACCCAGTGATTTATGATTTCTCAAGAAGTTAAAATATGTAGTGAATAGATGCATGAATTAATTCGCTTTATCTACTGTATTGAATCCATTTTTTACATAGTAAGGGAATTGAAATGTTCTATTAAGTCTTTTTATTTGATAGGACTATACTTCTCTGTTCTTCAAACCAATAACTTGATTAATATAGAAATTAATTCCATTAAGTTGGAAATACTGTTAGACAGCTTTGTAGATAGGATTTCCATCTACAACTATATTAAAACCTTTTGGAGTGGCTTTAAACTTTCTGATAACTGAATAGAATATTTGTATAGCACTAAAAATATTATGCTTCATATAGATGTTAAAAGCAACGATAGATACACTATACCACATAAAGAATGTATGTTTACTTTTGATTTTAACGTAGGTTTCATCTCCACAATGAGCTTTAGATAAACAATCATATTGATAATTATCTAACCAGGGTTCGGTATAAAGGCATGAGGTGTATAAAAGTGAATCAGAGAAAAGGTATAGTTTGTCATTTTTTAGATTTTGGATGTGAAATAGTTTTAAATATGTTATTATTTATATTATAATGTGTCCTATTTTAATTCTTTATTTAAAATAGCTTTGACTATATTAATAATAAATATTTTTTTAAAAATTTTTAGCAAATAAATTTGGTTAGTTTGTATTAAGGTTGTTAAAGTTTTGAGCTTACTGATAGCAAAAACAATATTTATTCAAATTTATAAAAATAAAAATATCAAAAAAAACAGTATGGTTAATGATTAAAGAGCTGTTGATATTATTAAAATATATGCGATAATATTAGACGGTGATTATTGTGAGAGACAGATAAATTATAGCAAGAAACTTAATTAATATTATAGACGTGAAAAACTGTCAGTATTTTAGTCAGTTTATGAATGATGATTTATATGACAAACTGTATGATTATCTTATAAAATTAAGTAGAGGAAATGACAAGGCGGTTGCTCATATAAAACTAATGATGGAAGAATGCAGACCGATTATTGAAAAAATAGAAAAAGACGAACAGATTTCTAATGATGAATTCAATTCTTTTATGGAAAAATTCAGAGTATTCAAAAGGAAATATCTTGTGTAAGAGTGCTTTTCCAATATCATAAATACCGTACTGCTGTTAAAAAAATTATTTTTTGGGGATAAAATAATGATTGAGATTTATGATCTAAACGATAAATTAATAACAAGAGTTAATAATCAAGATCAGCTTGACGAGTTTATGGATAATAATGAATTTGAATATCCAGAAGTAATTATAAAAGAGAACGGTAAAAAGAGGAAATATACTTTTGAAGACAGTGGATTTGAGTCAGCTAAAAGAGAGCTGTTGAAAAAATCAAAATATTTTCATATGAGCAGGATATGTGCTTTAGCAAATGTAGATTATTATTCGTTTAATCTTTGGAAAAATAAAGGAATATTTGTTTTAACTCCTAAAGAAATAGATGCTTTATATGATGCAATAAGTGATGTATGTAAATGATGCAATACTGGACAAGGAAATAGGTGGAAGATTAACAATATTTTGGTTAGTAAAGGTATTATTTCGTATTAAAATATTAGAAAGAGAATATGAAAAAAGGATAAAATCATAAAAAAGAGGCAGTTTGCCTCTTTTTTTGTGAGAAATATAGTAAAAAAAATTGTGCCTTTTTTGTAAAACAGATATGCTATGCTTTTTATATAGTTATTATAAATATATATAAATTAAATTATAAAATTACAAAAAGGAGACATGTTCATGATTTCAAAAAAGAAAGCAAATTATATGGAGACAAATTATACAGTGACAAAAGGATTTAGTATTTTATGCAAAGCGCTAATTATATATATACTGTTTTACTTTATAATTGGAGCAGTTTTAATTAGTGTTGTACCAGATGATTTATCAGTATATCTTCGATTGACAGTCACATGTATAACTTTTATAGGAATGATTTTTATTTCAAAAGATTATTTTAAAAATAAGTTTGTGAATGATTCTATGGATGTTATGGATAACAGTTTAAAACTAGCAATTATTTCATTTGCTCTTGTTATGGTTAATAGTTTTCTAACTCATATTAATGAATCAATGATAACTGCATCAACATACAATAATGATTTAATTAAAAATATATATACAGACAGCCCTGTTATCCTAGGTATTATAAGTATTGCACTTTTGCCATTTATTGAAGAAATATTTTTTAAATACGTGCTTTTTAAAAATACTGATTGTTTAAAAAAACACTGGATTATTAAGACTTTGATCATAGGGTTGCTATTTGCTTCTGTACATTGTGCAAGCGAAGTTATTAAGCTTGATATAACAGCATTTATCTGTATGTTTAATTATTTCATTTTCTATGTTGCTACTAATATTATTTATCATAAAAAAGAAAATCTGATGATGGTAGTAATAATACACATGCTGATAAATATATGTGCTGTTGTTTTAATGTAAAGTAAAAGAGTTGAATAATATTCAAAAAATGTTCACTTTTTTGAAAAAAAATTGTGCCTTTTTGAAACAAAGGTTATGCTAAAATTAGTATAGTTAAAATTATGCAAAGAGGCAGAATGCCCCTTTTTTGTCTTTAATTTTAAGAAATTATTAAGGAAAGCAGGTGGAATCAATGGGTTTAGAAGAATCTTCAATGAAAAAAGCAACAATTCAAATGAATCTGTTTGACTATTTTTATGAACAGGACAATTTTACCATAAAAGAAGCTACTGAACTGGTAAAAGAAGTTAGAGGAAAAAGAGTAAATGATGAAAGTATTAGGGCGAGAATATATGAAGGCATAGATAGAGGAATCTTCAAAAGAGTTTCTCGAGGCGTTTATAAGGTGGAGAGCCAAATAAACGGAACAACAAATCAATGTCTTTTAATTAATGGTGACGGCAGAGATTTATCAATGATAAAAGATAATTCTATTGATGGGATAATCACTAATCATCCTTATAAACTGCCTAAGCAGTTAAAAGGCGGTAATCGGAATTTTGCAGAATATGAACTTTTTAAATATGAGGAAAAAGATTTTAAAGAGAAAAGTCGAGTACTGAAAGACGGTGCTTTTATAGTTGAATTTTTACCCGAGGAATCAGAAATCAACTATGAGTATCTGTACGAAATAAAACAAATGGCAAAAAAAAGCGGGTTGAAATATTTTGCGAAAGTACCATGGATAAAGGGAAATTCTGTCGCTAATACTGGAAGAAAATCAAAAAATACTGAAGATGTTATGATTTTTTCAAAGGGAAAACCCAGATCATTAAAACTTAATGCAAAGAAAAACATTCAAACTGCATTAAATAATGGTCTGGATATAAAAGGAATGGATTCATCTCAGGTCAAAGCGTTATTAGAGGAAAATAATTTAGTTGTTCATTACATGAGCGGAACATCAAGTATGCTTCCTACGCAGTTTAACTATCAGCCAAAAAGTATAACTAAAAGAGTACATCAGGCTGAAAAACCAGTCGAGTTGCTGGAGGAAATAATCGGTTATATATCGCTTCCATATGAAGTTATTCTTGATCAGTTTGCTGGAAGCGGTAATTTAGCTGTAGCTGCATTGAATATGTCCAGAAATGCAATCGTTATTGAAGGAGTTGAAAATATACAAAATACCTCACAGGAAAAAAGAAATTTAGCAAAAGAAAATTTTAATCTAATGAAAAAAAATATAGAAGAACAGCTGGATAAAAAAGCTACTATAATTGATATAAATCCTGTTACATATTCCAATGAAAGTACTGTAGGATATGAGAAATTAGAAAATGATTATGATTTAGGACTATAGCTGGGAGAAAAAATGGAAAATAAATTAATTAAAACTAAAATTGAAAATCTTATCAAAGAAACAAAACAACTTAGAATTGACGAGGTAATATCATATATAAAAATTAAATTTCCTGAAAATGAATTCAGTTGGGAAAATATTGATGAAAGAAGTGGTCTTTATTATGATCATCGAGATATTATTCATTTAACAAATCAAACTGATTTGATTATTAATTTTCCTGGGGGTGACAGATTTGGTGATATATTCGCTGAACCATATACTGATATAAGTTTTCATAATTTAAAGTTGATTAATAAATATGATGATTTGGAAGATAAATTATATTTATTTTTAAACGATAAATATAACAGCGAGAATAAAATATCCAACTATGTGAATGAATTGTCACGTAATGACAATCTTTCAATCGAAGAAATAATTATGCATTTAAGTACAGATATGAATATTCCTAATCATATTTTAAATCAAATATCAAATGAACAGTTACAAAATATTAAAGTAAGAGAGGCAATAGTCAATTGTGTTGAAAATAGTGCATTTCATAGACATTTTGATGCATGCGATCAATATCAGTATGGGCAATATGGAGGTGAAGATGTAGATGAATGGAGATTATCTAAATCACTTCAATTCATGGCTATCTGGGAAAACTTGCCTGATAAGGTGAGAGAAAATTGCAATTATGAACTTGAAAAAGCGTGGTTGCAGATTCCTGATACAAAAAATGTACTGAATGAAGAAATAGAACAGTTACAAGAAAGAATTGATATTTTATATCAATTAGAATCTAATCAGGATAACATAATACAGGATATACATAACAGATACATTTTATTAGAAAAATACGATACTTATTTATCTGATGATTTTCCTTTAAGGAAAGCGATTTCTACATTGTGGTGGAATTGTCTTGAACAGTTAGATACTGATAATCATCTCGAATTTATTAATAATAAGATAAGTGAGATAAATAACTGTAGAAAAGAGTTATATATTGAAAATACATTATTAAAACAGGAAAATGAAATACTTCAGCAAAAAAGGTATTATTTTTGGCGATGGGAGGAAAAAAATAAAGACAGAGAAAGACTTGCAGACAATTTAAATGAAATCAATAAAAATAATGACACTGTAGCTGAATTAGAAGAACAGCTAAATACATTATCTAAAAAATATAACATTGGGATTCAGTTAAAAGAAGATATTTGTAAAATGGTTGAAAATAATCCAATTAAAGATATAAATACGCTATATCAGGATATTATTTCGGACTATCATACGAATAATTTAAACAATTATGCTGAGGAAGAGTTTATAGGAATGATTAAAGATATAACATCAAGTAAATTATTACAATTAGAACCAATGAATAATGAATTAATTAATTTAAATGAAACATTATCCAAGATCAGTATATCAAAATCTGACAATGAAATAGAAAATGATGACAATGTGTATAAAGAATATAATATAATTTATAAAAATGAAGATAATTACGAAATGGAAATGTAAAAAGAGGCAAAATGCCTCTTTTTTCTTAAAACTAAGGAGTTGTAAAAATGATACAAAAAAGAGCTAAAAAAGGATTTTTTGCAGTTGAAGATGATAATTTTTGCTTTGAAGGTTATTCTTTAAAAAATTTCACTTTCAAAGGATATGTAATACCCTACTTTACAAAAAATGTAGTAGAACAAATGCATGAAGTATTTGATGAATTAGAATTTAAATACAATGAAATTAATGATACTTTTTCTGTTACATGGATAGATGATGAATATGTCGACACTACAGAATATAGTGCAACAGATATTGTATTAGATGATAATACCAAAATCCACGTTTATGGAATTGGCGCAGGAGACTGGCCTTGGGATAGGTATGAAAATAGCAATAATCATGAATTTTGTATTACTTCTCTAGGAAGTAATAAGCATAATACAGAGACTATAATTAAACATGAAAATTATTTTGTTTCTAATTTTTTAAAAAGTCATTTTGCTGATAATTATCAAATAGCAGATAAAGTTTATTACATCAATAATAATATCATTGCAGGGAAAAAGAAAGATATTGCCCAAATTATTTATAGAAATAATATAGATTTAAAACGAATTCTATCTAATTTTAATGATAATGATATTATTAGTTTTGAAATCGTTGATAAAGATACTGCTTATCTAGATACAATTAAAGAATGTATGCATGGATTGAATCTATTAGATGAATTCAAAGTATTTAGTAAATTACTTTTATTGGATATTTACGCATATGCCCTTCCATTTGATTTAATGATGGAGTGTTTAGGTCAACTGCCCTTGCCCACTTTAAAACATATATCAACAATAACCAAAGATATTTCAATTATTCAAAATTCAAAAACAAATGAAATATCAATTTTTATAGAAAACGATGATTATTCAAAAAATATTTTATTTTATGGAACTATTGATGAACTGAAAAATGATTTTAAAATACTGCATAATAATATTTTTGCTGAACAAGCTATTTCAAATGAAGATTTGCATTTGGATAAAGATATTGATGATGATAGAGAAATATAAAAGGAGTTGAATTTTTATGGATTATACCAGTGCGGTTGAATTTCTAAGAGATTTAAAAAATAATACTTATCATTTTAATATTAGACAAAGAATGAAGATGTTATTAGTTGTTATAGGAGAACATCCTGATTCTATGTCACTGATCCAGAATATGGGAATTATAGATCCTGACAGAATAAAAGTTTTATGTCAAAAAGGTGCTAATGGATATGTACTTGCACAAGCTCTAATGGATTCAATAGAAATTTCTACACCAAATAGTGATGAACTTTCCTTAAAGGCTTTTGGATATATAAAACCGATTACACCTGCTGAACTAGATAATTATATTGACGAGGTAATAGAACGTTTAGAAAACCAGAAACAATATTTAAAGAATGAGACTGAGGTTGAAAGAATTAATCAGGAAATTGCTTTAGATGAATTAGAACAGTTTTTATAATTCACAATAAACTAAAATACTTAATTAATTATTTCTAACATGTTATTTTGGCTATATTTACATCAAATATATGGCAGGTTCATCGTTTTGGAGAAGAAAATGCTCGAAGGCTTTATTTATTAAAAAGTACATTCAGTTCCTGGTTTTGAAAAATCTGAAAACAAAGAAAAATTTTTGATGACAATGAAAATGAAATCAATCTATAAATTATTAAAGTATTATTTGTATTTTGAAAAGAGGCAAAGTGCCTCTTTTTTACTGGATAAAGAAAATAGAAAGGGAGAAGAAGAAATGAAGAAAGAAAATCATGAGATTATTTGTGTTAAATTAAGAAATTCAAAGAACACTGAAACATGTATTTTAGAATGTTATGGGTATGAACATGCAAAAAAAACGATTGAAAATCAAATTGAAGTTATTAAAGATGATTGGCATGTTGTTATTGATAGTCCTATAGTAGAGCAAATTGTTAGTGAATTATATTATGAGAGTGATCAATATAAAACTGGCAAAGCAATGGATATTTTTAAAAATTACTGTGAAACAAAAATAAAGGAGTTTGAACCATATTTGTATACAGACGAATACGGTAATTCCAGAAAAGCTGAAGTGTTACTGGAGTATTCATATTTTAGAGGTTATAAAGATGGTTTGATTGTGGATGCGCCAGAAATAATTGATAGTCAGGATGGAATTGCTTATACTGCAAAGAATAGTAATATGATTCCAATTGACTGTTCTATGATTACTTTTGTAGAACTTGTAAAACAAATGGATTTTAAATACATTTCGGATAAGTGCTATGAAAACATTTTAGAGTATTGGGATGAGATATTTATGACAGAAATTTTGGAGATGAATAATGATGAAATTCAAGATGAAAATGAAGTGGAATTATAGGAGAAAGAAGATGAAAAAAGTACAAATTTTTATATGCGATGAAGAGATAGAAGTAAGTGACGAAGATGTAATAGAAGAATTATTTTATCCACTAGATTTTGGAGATGAGTAATCATGAAAAGAGAGATGAGCAAGGCAAGGCAGGCGTTAGTTGATTCTTATATAGAATCACTGGAAAAAGAAATCATACCATGGAAGCAGGGGTGGTCTACAGTCAAAAACTATAATCCTGTTACCAAAACACAATACAGAGGAATAAATCGCCTTATTCTTTATAATGCTGTTGCAAAGAATAATTATAACGATCCACGATGGATGACGTTTTCACAAATTAAAGCAGCAAATTATAAATTAAATAATGCAAAGGGCAAGGGTGTTCCATTGGAAAAATGTTCTTTATATGATATGGAGACAAAAAAATACTTAAATAATAGCGATGTAGATAAAATTGTCAGAGAAGAAAATCTCAGTCGGCAGGAAAAGTATGAACGCTTTAAGTGGTCGGTTAAAGTATTTTATGTTTTTAATGCTTCACTTATTGAAGGAATAGAACCCTACACGATAGAAGAAAAAGACATTCATATTGATGTAAATGATTTGGCCTGCAGATTTATTGATAGATATTGCAAAAATGCTAATCTTAGTATTGTTGAAAATTTTTTATGTGAGTGCCCTGTTTATAAACCAGTAAATGACATGATCTTAATTCCAGCTAAAGGTAGTTTTGATGATGAATACGAGTTTGTATCAGCAGTATTGCACGAGTGCTGTCATTCAACGATGAAAGAAAACCGATTAGGAAGAAGTTACCCTAATTTAAAAACAAATAATGAAAGATATGCATTTGAAGAATTATATGCTGAGATAGCTTCATCTTTTTTATGTGCTGATATTGGAATAGAAATAAAGCAGGAAAAGATAGATAATCATACTGCATATGTACAATTTTGGTATAAGCAGATTAAGAAAAATCCTGAAATTATATTTAGCGCTCTAAACGGTGCTGAGGAAATTTCAGAATATATAGAAGTAAAAGGTGAATTACAGGAACTGCTGATAGAATCAAAAAAAGAAATTTATACAGAATTTGATGAAGAAACCAATACATATGATTTGTGTGTTTAAAAAGAGGCAATATGCCTCTTTTTTTTGAATATGATATAATGGAGGAAAGAATAGATGCCAAAAAAAAGTATGGGAGGAAGAAAAAATGGACAAATTGGTGAAAGAAAATGGGAACAAATCTCAATATTTGATGATTACCTCATGGGGGATGTCGAAGGACAGGATGATGAATATTTTGAAAGAAAAGAACCCGCAAATGTATTTAGAATTGATAATAAACAAGACAATCAACACAGAAATCGAGGACTTGATGAAAGCTTCAGAGATAGCTTATCAGCAGATCAAAAAATTAGTGGCAGTGGAGTATCCAGAGCCACTGGAACTTTCGTTCATTCAGAAGCTGTCACTGTCGAAAATGAAACAGGACATGGTTCAAAAGAAGATGATGGAATGGTTGATGAATCAGCCACTTATCAAGAATCGACCAACTTACATTTAAACAGAGATTTTAGATTAACTGTAGAACATGATGAACATTTATCTTTAAGGGAAAAACTGAATAACAATATAAATGCGATAAAAGTACTTAGAAATTTACAGTCTAGCAGTAATTTAAGTATTTTACCTGAACAGCAGGAAGTTCTTTCTAAATATTCAGGCTGGGGTGGATTGCCACATATTTTCAATGAAGATGATATAAAATATGCTGCCGAAAGAAATATTTTAAAACAGATGTTAACGATTAAAGAATATCAAAATGCACGTGCTTCAACATTATCGAGTTTTTATACACCTTTAGTAATTGTTGAAAAGATATATGAAATATTAGATCAGTTGGGATTTAAGAAAGGTAATATATTGGAGCCGAGTCTTGGTACAGGAAATTTTATTGGAATGATGCCTTATGATATGCTTAATGAATCTTCTATTCACGGCGTTGAACTTGATACTATAACGGGCGGTATTGCACAAATGCTTTATCCGTCTGCAAAGGTTGAAATATCGGGTTTTGAGGAGGCAAATGTACCTGATAATTTTTATGATCTGGCTATTTCAAATGTACCTTTTGGAAATTATCAGGTACACGACATAAATTTAAACAGTTATGGATTTGCTATCCATAACTATTTTTTTGCCAAATCTTTATCTAAAGTAAGAGAAGGAGGGATTATCTGTTTTATAACATCGACAAATACGATGGACGGTTCATCCAGGATACTGGAGTACATTAATTTGAGAGCAGATTTTATTGGAGCGGTAAGACTGCCGACTAATATATTTAATATTAATGGTGCTAATACTACAACCACTACTGATGTTATTATTTTGCAAAAAAACAGTAATAAACAGCCTTATAATAAGATTGAAAACTGGATGCAGTCTGAATATTTTTCATCTGAACTAAAAATCAATAAATATTTTATTGATAATCCTGATATGATATTTGGTACACCAAAGGACGAAATAGGCAGATTTGGACAACATGTAATGAGAGTCAATTATGATGGAATTTCTCTTGATGAACATTTTGCTAGAGCAATGGCAGTCCTGCCTTCAAATATATATTATGAAGCTGTTCAGGAAACTGTAGCTGATACTATTGCGATTGATAATGAATCATTTAATCTGAAACTGAATACTTATTTTGTGAAAGATGATAATGTATATATTAGAGATGAAAATTACTGCATACTGGTACACGATAATGAGTTAAATAATCTTCGCAGAAAGGAACTTATTAAAATTGCAGAGCTTGCTGAAGAAACAGTTAGTATACAGTCATCTAACAAATTCGATGAGAAGGCATATCTTGCTTTAAGAAATTCATTAAATATAGCATATGACAGTTTTATAAAAAAGCATAATTATATCAATTCCAGGGCTATTAAGAATCTTTTAGAAAGAGATCCACGGCAGTATCTTATTTTAAATCTGGAATCTAAAGGCGTAGAGGCAAATACATATATAAAATCAGATATTTTTAAAATCAGAACTATCAATCCCGTTGTTGAAATAAAACATGTTGAAAGTATACAGGATGCAATTTCTGCATCATTAAATTTTAAAGGTATGTTAGATTTAAATTATATGAGCATTATTTATGATAAAAGTATTGAAAGCATTGAAAAGGAAATGCACTCATCGGCTATGGTATTTTATGATCCTAAGGAAGAAAGGTGGCAATTAGAAAGTGAGTATCTTTCTGGAAATATTCTAGAAAAAATAGACTTTATAAGAGAAAATAATTTAATTGACAGATATGAAAAAAATATCAATGCATTGAATAACGTTATGCCTGAACCGTTGACTATTACTGATATAACTTTTCAATTGGGTGCGCCATATATACCAACACACATATACGAGGATTTCGCCTGCTACCTTTTTCGATTTGAAAATATGATGTATGATTCCAAGTCACTGACAATAAGCTTTATTAATGAAACAGGACAGTTTGCAATGGATTATTACGAGTATAGATTCTTTGGGAATAGTTTTATTGAAGATGAATGGGGAGTACCTTTATCTGAAAATATTGATACTGACGGTGTAATTAAAAGACAGCCAAGATATAATGGCTTTGACCTGCTGAACGATGTTTTGAATTCCAGAATCCCAACGTTGAAAAACTATTGGGAGGAAATAAATGAAGGTGGCATCGTAAAAACAAAAAGTGAAATTAACAGCGAAAGGACTGGACAGGCAAGAGAATTGTCGTCACAGTTGGAAAATACATTTGTTGAGTTCGTATTTGACAATGAGAAATACTGCAGAGAGATTGAAGATGAGTATAATCGACTGTTTAATGTTATAAGGCCAAGAATTTATAATGGAGAATTTTTAAGCTTTCCTGAAATGAATAACAGTTTTCAGATGGAAGAATATCAAAAAAATGCTATTGCAAGAATAATCTATGGCAAAAATACTCTTTTATCACAACAGGTGGGAGCTGGTAAAACATTCGAAATGATTGCAAGTGGTATGGAAATGAAAAGAATGGGTAAAAGAAATAAACTGCTGTATGTTGTACCTAACCATTTGATTGGACAATGGCGTAATGAATTTATGACACTATATCCACAGGCAAATATTTTGGCAATTTCTACTAATGATTTTGGCACAAAGAAAAGAGCAGATATAGTAAATAAGATGGCAGTGAATAATTATGATGCAGTAATAATGGGTCACTCGTCTTTTAAACTGATTCCTATGGATAATGAGATACAGTTAAATTTTTTGAATGAAGAAATAGATAAATTAGTAACTGCAATTGAAGAAGCAAAAGCAAATGGAAGCCATCAAAATACTGCTGTTGTTAAGTTGCTCGAACGTTCTAAAAAGGCCGTAGAAAAAAATGTAAAGAAGCTTACAGATATTAAAAGAGATCAGGGGATCACTTTCGATAAATTAGGAGTAGATTATATGTTTGTTGACGAGGCACACGAATTTAAGAATTTATATACGTATACTGCTATGTCAAATATCGCAGGTGTTCCTCAAGCTAGAAGTCAAAAAGCCAGTGATATGTATATGAAATGCAAATTTATACAAAAAAGCGGTGGTAATGTCTGCTTTGCAACAGGTACGCCAATTACAAATACTATGGCTGAGCTGTTTACAATGCAGAGATATTTACAGGAAGAGGAATTAGAAAGATTAAATATTCATAATTTTGATGCCTGGGCAAAAACATTTGGTAAAGTTATTACTTCTCTAGAGGTATCAGTAGACGGAAGCGGGTTTCAAACCAGACAGAGGTTTAACAAATTTTTTAATATACCTGAATTAATGAATTCATTTAGAGAGGTTGCAGAAATTCAAACAGAGTCGATGCTGAATAATGCACTTGAAAATTCTAAACTGCAAAGAAAAAGGGCTATACCGCCAAAACATGTGGGCGATAAGGCAAAGGTAGTTTCAATAGAACCAAGTCCAGAGTTGGAGGATTATATTGCAAATGTAGTCGAAAGAACTGAAGCAATACATAATTCGGCAGTTGCTCCATATGAAGATAATATGTTAAAGGTAACCAGTGACAGCAAGAAGGCATCAATAGATCTGCGTCTTATTGACGAAAGCTACGGTTTGACTCCAGATAATAAATTAACTGTAATTTCAGAACAGATATATAGAATATATGATGAGTACAGGGATCAAAAAGCTACTCAACTCGTTTTTTGTGATTCTTCTACTCCTAAATCACAATTCAATGTATATGACGAAATCAAAAACAATTTAATTAAATTAGGTGTAAATGATGAAGAAATTGCATTTATACATGACTATAAAACAACTCTAAAAAAAGAAAAACTTTATAGAGATGTAAATAGAGGAGAAGTCAGAGTACTGATTGGTTCAACAGCAAAACTTGGTGCAGGTACAAACGTTCAGCAAAGAATGATTGCAATTCATCATGTTGACGTACCATGGAGAGCCTCAGATATTGCACAACGAAATGGACGGGTCTTTAGGCAGGGAAATATGAATAATGAAGTATATGAATTTAGATATGCAACAAAAAAATCATTCGATGCCTACTCATGGCAACTGATAGAAACCAAGTCAACGTATATGAATCAACTGCTTGAAGGCAGTGGATGTGCACGAGAAATTGAAGAAGATACAAAGGCAACTTTTTCGTATGCAGAAATTAAAGCTATTGCAAGCGGTAATCCTTTAATAAGAGAAAAACTTGAAGTAGACACACGCTTAAAAACTCTTGAATCCAGTCTGGCAAGACACAGAAAAGCAATTAGAAAGGCACAGGATGATAAGCGTAATATGCCTGAAAAAATAAAAAATTTAGAAATGAAATTCGATCGTATAAGTAAAGACTATTCTGTATTTAAAAAGCATATCAATTTTGAATATGAAATGATTAATGAGAAAATGGATATTGATTTTAAAGTTGAATATAAAGACAAAGTCTTTACCGATTTAAAGGAGTATGGTGATTTTATCATCAGATTATCTGACATGAATAAAGAAAAAAATTCAATTCCTATTGGAAAAATGATGGGTTTTGAATTTATTCTTGATTATAATGTTGGAAATGGTTGGAATATCTGTTTTAAAGGAACGAATAACTATCTGTACAATGCTGGATTGTTAAACGCAGTAGGCAGAGTTAATGTTGGGAGAATGATTAGAAAAATTTTTGAAATAAAAAAAGATTATGAAAAGTATTTTATACAAATTAATAACATGAAAGAAAATTATGCAAAACTTGATGATATTATAAATAAAAAATTTGAATCACAGGAAGAACTGCTTAGTTTGAGACAAAGACAAAAAGAGATCACTAATCTTTTAACTGACAATAACAATGGAGTTGTATTAGAGGAAAATGAAGCTGAGGAAATCGAACTAGAAATTTAAAAAGAGTAAGTTTTGTTACGACAAAACTTACTAAAGAACAGAAAAAGGTAAATAAAATAAAGTGAATATTATTCAAAAAATGTTCACTTTTTTGAAAAAAAATTGTGCCTTTTTGAAACAAAGGATATGCTAAGATTAGTATAGTTAAAATTATGCAATAAAGGAGAATTGTGTTATAGCAAATCTTAAAAGAGGCAAATTGCCTCTTTTTTATATTTTAACAAAGAAAGAAGGAAATAAAAGAAATGTTCAAATTCAAAAAAATGACAAACATATTAACCGAAAAGGAGGCAAAAAAAATCGCAAACGATTTCTACAGCAGAAATAACAGCAGTATGTTTAAAAAGCATGATATTTTCTTAGAGTGCTGGATTGAAGAAACAATGGACAATCAGAAATTTAAAATTGAGCTTCATACTATTGTATCACCCAATTATGATGAGTATGGTGAATGCGAATTTACCAGTTATTATGATTCATATAAAGAATTATTAGAAAAAAATATATACTGCCATATTTATAGGGCTTTAACAGATGGAGCGACTGCGGTTACGCCAGCAATTGAAAATCCTAATAATTTATTAATGTCAAGAATTTTTAGCCCTATAAAAATATATATTAATTCTCAAATTGTTTTACCAGTAAAAATCATGGAACAATTAGGATGTCACGACTGGATCAACGATTATTACAGAAACAAAGCAAATATGGAATTTATAAACGTGAAATTGGGAAAAGATAAATATACAAAGCTTGCATCTCAAGAAGATTTTGATAGTGCAATAAATAATTATTTTAAGGAGTATCTCAAAAAGAATAATATTAAATTGTCTTTGAAGCAGGAAAAAAATATTGGTACTGAATTTAAGAAACTGTTAAATGATGATAATTTTAAATGTTTATTAGGCTTATTTGTTACTCTAGATGAGCAGTATTGTTTCGAAAGCTTTTTTGAAAAGAATAATAAAACTGGCATAGAGCGGATTATTATTGAACATCCAGAAGAGTCTGAAAAATTCCATCATGGATATAGATGGAGCGCTTTGTATGATTTTATTGATAACCTAAGAATAAATTCAGATGAAAAGGCACTTATCATAGAAAATAGGGAAATGTTGCTGGATATATATGAACATTATCCTAATCACCTTCAAACATTGAATCATGAAATTCGAAAATCATATTTAAGTGATGAATTCGAAACGCATTTTAGATATACAGAAGATGAATTTGTAGATGAAAGAGAATTATAGAAAATATAGTTAAAGTTATTAAAGAAAGTCAAAATGGAATTATATAAAAAGAGGCAATTTGCCTCTTTTTATATTTATAGGAGTGAATAAAAATGACTAATGTAAAAATATTAAGCAATTCTGAAAAAGAATACCGTAAAACTATCGTAAGTGAAATGCTCAAGGAGCTTACATGTATAGAAGTTGCAACAAATGTTTTTAATCTTACTGTTCATAAAAGCAGTAGAAGTCAACGATATCTTAAACCAGTTGAACATAGTTCGATGGTATTTGATATTTTAAAAAACAAAGTATACTGGAATGCTCGTTGCGGGTCAGTACCTTTAAATGTAATTGAGTTTTACAGTGAATACACTAATACTTCAACATATGATGCAATTAATATACTTTTAGAGTACTTTTATTCAAGAAATCCAAATGAAATTGAGCAGTATTTGTATGATTTTTCTATGGACGAAAGTCATATCAGCCAAGGACTTGTATTAACACAAAAAAACGATAATAATGAGAGAGCAATTCATTATCTGACCAATGAAAGAAAACTAAGCGATTCACTTGTTAGCAAACTAATAGAGGATGGCATTGTATATGAAGATATATATCACAATGTGGTATTTGTTGGATATGATGTAAATAATATAAAAGAAAAAAAACCAGTTTTTGCAATCCGCAGAGGTACGGGCAATTCAAAATTTCATATAGACTGTAAAGGGTCATTTAAAAATAACGGGCTATTTTATCAGAATTTTGAAGGAATAAAAAAAATTGTAGTTACAGAAAGCGTAATTGATGGACTTAGCTATATTTCTCTAAATAGAAACAATCTAACTGCTCATGTATTAATGTGCAGCGGAGTAGGTACGATGCTTAACACACTTAAATATAATTTAAAGAATAATCCTGCTCTAAAAAATTTAGAAGAAATAGAAATTATGCCAGATTTAGATGATGCTGGTGTGATAGCGAGTAATAAAATAAAGAAATGGTATGACAATGAAGGGGTGTTCAACGATAATGGTAATACAGTTTCACTAGAAATAAAAACATACGGCTATGATGGAAAACCAAATCTTAAAATTAAGGATTTAAACGACCTTTTACGTGTAACTGTTTATTATGAAGAAAATAGAATTTTAAGGGAACAGTCAGAATTAGAAGATAGAGAAAGCAATGATAACATGGAGATGTAGGAAAAGATATATTTTGTCTTTTTTATAGGAATAATCAATTTGTGTTACATTTTATGTTTAAAGTGATATACTTATAACATAAGTATAGGAGATTGGAAATGACAGATATAGAAAAATTAAAAAAGGAACTTATAGAACAAAAACAATCAAAATTTCCTGGTAACATTTATCATGTTTCACAGGTATTGTTTGCATATAATTCAAATAAAATAGAAGGAAGTCGATTAACAGAAGAACAGACTGAAATGATATTTGAAACTAATTCTTTTTTTCCTGATAAAGACGAGAAGGTAGTCAGAGTAGATGATATTACAGAAACAGTAAATCATTTTAAACTCTTTGATTTCATCTTGGATCATATTGATGATAGGTTAAATAAAGATATGATTATTGAAATGAATAAAATTCTAAAAAAGGGAACTTCTGATGAATCAAATCCCAGATATAATGTAGGAGGATTTAAAATCCATCCCAATGTAATTGGACTGGTAAATGTTATTAAAACCTCAAAACCAGACGAAGTTGAAAGAGATATAGACGTACTCATTGAAGAGTATAACAGGCTAGGCAAAGTAACATTGGAAGATATTGTTGACTTTCATTTACGCTTTGAGAGAATTCATCCGTTTGGTGATGGCAATGGTCGTGTTGGGCGTGCGATCATGTTCAAGGAATGTTTAAAAAATAATATTGTTCCTTTTATTATTCTTGATAGGGACAAGCCGTATTATTTACGTGGATTAAAAGAATATGACAGAGACAGGACGTACCTGTTTGAAACCTGTTTAAATGAGCAGGACATATACACTGATCTATGTAAGCAGCTTTTGAATTTAGATTTTAATATCACTGTTGATAATGAACAGGATGAAGATATGGAATTATGATTAAGTTATGTAAAAAAGAGGCAAACTGCCTCTTTTTTACATACAGTACTATTTTATAAAGAAGGAGCTAATAAATGTGAAGCATGAATATATAATCGAGGAACTTGATGAAAAATACATCAATCTCTCGTGAAAACTATGCTGAAGAAGATGAAAATGAGAGAGAATTATAACAAGGAGAACAGGATGAAAAAAATTAGTTACAGTATTTTAAAGGAACTGATAGATAATATAAAGGACGATGAGGAGATTGTTATAGATGAAAATGGAATAAAAAAGGTGAAGAGAGCAAATGAACAGTATTGATGTTGTTGGAATCAGATTAGTTAAGGAAAGAGAGTTTTTATGTGAAAAGAGTATAAGAACACCGCTGGATGCTGTCGAAGTTTTAGCAAATGAATTAAAGTTTTTAGATCGAGAAATTTTAATGACCTTAAATATGAATAGTAAAAATAAAATTATTAATGCTCATGTATGCTCGATAGGAAGTGCAAATATGGGAATAGTTGATCCAAAAAGTGTCTTTAAATCAGCTCTACTATCAGGAGCAAATAGGGTAATGATTATACACAACCATCCTTCTGGTGACTGCACTCCAAGTCAGGAGGATATTGACGTGACAAATTTATTAATCAAGGGAGGGCGCATTTTAGAAATAGAAGTCCTTGATCATATTGTGATAGGTGAGAATGAATATTATTCTATTGTAGGGGATCGTCAAGAAAAATACACTGAAATAAATAATACAGATAATTTACAAAACAGTTATGAATCTTTAGAGCTGTGTGAGAATAATGACAAAAAAATATGGTTAGAAGAAGATGTGACGGAAATGATAATTTAAAAAAGAGGCATTTTGCCTCTTTTTTACTTTACAGAAGGAGGTAAAAATGGAAAATGTCGTAAATAGTGAGTATTTCAAATTAGCAGTTGTGTTAAAAAGTGTATTAGGAATTACTCATCATGAAATGAAAGATATCAGAGAAAATATTTCTAAATATCAAAAAAGAAAAGAAATAGTCCAGGAGATTAATGATTATCTTAATGATGATGAAATCTCTATCTTTTTACCTGATAATTATAAACAGCAGGCGCAGAGATTAGTTCTTATTTTTAATAATAACTATGATGACAATTTTATGTTGAATGAATGTAAAAAAGATACTTTTATATCAGATAATATTCTATCTTATGATAAATACATGGAGCTTATTGATTTATTAGGTGGAATAGAAAGTGATGAAGATGGCAGTCAATTTGTTAAAGTACAAGTCGATAAAATGATCAAATACTTTTTAGTTCCAGTAAGCAGGGGTGACAAGCTTTCAAAAGAAATTGTTAAAGAATATATAGAGAAAAATGTTATAAATAAGTTAGAGAAGGAAATAGAAAATGATAATGAACTCGAACTTTTGTGAGAAAAAATTATATTTTTTTATGTGAATATATTTACTATAAGCAGTTAATAGATCGGTGGTGAAATAAATGAAAAATAACCATTCAAACATCACTGATTTATATCTTCATTTAGATAATGATAAAGCTGGAAAAGATACAACTCTTAAGATTATTTATCATTATGAAGAGCTATATAACATTATTGATGAACATCCTACCAAGTGTAAAGACTTTAATGATTTATTGAAAATGAAAGTTAATAAGAAGAAAATGTATTTAGAAAAATAATACATCTTGTAGAGGATATTTGAAAATGAGATAATATAAATATAAGGTATCGAAATTAGAATTTATATAGGAGATAAAGAGAAAACGTTTTATATCTGATTAATGGTATTTAGGAGGGTAATTATGATTGACATGAATATTTCTATCTCGGGTATTTTAATGTGTTGTGATGAAAGTCTTTGCAGTTTAAACTTAGGTAGAGGATATACTATTGAAAAACTTGAGCTCAATACATTATTTTTTAAAGATAAAATAGTTGATGGAAGAGGATATTTAGATACAGACTACTATAGCTCACAAATTATCGAGAATGAACAAGTGTTTTTTATTTGTATAAAAAAGGATGATGTAATACAAGTGGATGGACCAAGTTTTAATACGCACAAATTGGTAATATCTGATAAAGACTGTACATTTGAGAATGAACTTTTACAATACAGAACTAAAGAAATGAAATTTTTAAATGAACAAATCAACCTACTAAGACTTTTTAAGTCTGGCAATATTGGGTTTAGAGATGTATTTTTTCATTGCTCATGTAAAATCCTAGGACTTATTGACAACACAATAGAAAACAATACTCACAATCAGACACGCAATGTAATTTCGAGTGAAAGATTTATATTAGATGAATCGGAAATAGATTTATGTAATCAGTGGCTCAATGATTATAGTAATGGTCCATATATGCTATTGGAAAATAGCATATATGAATTTTCTTGGGGATTAGAACAGATTGATATTCCAACTGGTTTTGAACAATATACTACTGCATTAGAAATGACCCTTTTGCCACAGAACCAACCAGGAAAAAAACAGATGTTAGCTAATAGAATTTGTGCCCTATTAGGGAGTACACAGACAGAAATTCAACAGATTCATCAAAAGATATTGGATTTTTATCGATTTCGTTCCGAATCATTGCATGATGGTAATGGTTCTAATATTACAAATTCAGAATTATGTGAACTAGAAAATATAACTAGAGAAGTTTTGAAAAAATGTCTTATACGTTGTAAGTATGAGTACGATTCAAACTCCAGTATTACATGGAATGTAATAAAGGAGAACATTATGAATGAATTGATTACTAAAGTCACTTTATTAAAAAACTCAGGTATCTTATAAACATAGAATAAAAAAAGATAGAAATATAGACATAAAAATATATATTAAACTTCCAGTTTGGAGAAATAAGATAAGCTAAACCTTTAATAGTGATAAATAATATATGAAGGGAGAAATAACATTGAATGACGTAGGTATTGATATAGAGATTGACGGTGTATATTGTCCAAAGTGTAATGACTTGCATCCCACTTTGATGTGGCACAAAAAATATAACGTTTATCTAAATAAAGATGAATGGATTCAAGAATATAAAAAATCATTATTGCGATTCAAATTAGAAATACCTGATACTGAGGCAATACAACAATATGAAAAACATGTTAATGCTAAAGATATAATCCAAAAAGATTATACTGGAGAATGCATTGTTTGTTCTTCTTTGACAAATTTCATCAATAAAAAGACTGAAAATTTTGTTTGTTCTGATGAATGTAGATATAAAGATACTGATACTTATATTTAGATAGAGAAACTAATATTGTAAAAGGAGAAATATTATGAAATTTACTGATCAAGATATACAAAAATATATAAAACCTACAAAGAATTTACAAGAATGTAAAAAAACAATAAAATTGTTATTAAAAGAAAAAGATAAAGATAATGAATATAGAGAATTAGCAAGAAAGTTTGAATTGTATAAAAATGGAGTAGAGGAAGCAAAACTAGCAGATTACTATTTTTATAAATATTTGGAGTCTTTAGAAAAGAAGGATCAATATACTTTTATTGTTGAAAATGAAAAAATAGAAGTAAAAATTGATATTCTAAATCCATATATAGAAATTAAAGATGATGAAAATAATTTAATAAAAGTAGTTCATCCACAATGGCATTTAATGATTGCATATTATGCATATATTGATGCAATGAACAATCATAATGATAATAAATTTGCTAAAGAAATCAAACATAAGTTAGGACATCCAAGAGGTAATTACTTCAATATTCCATGTAAATCACTAAACAAATGGGTTGAAGAAGCTTTCTAAAAATTAAAAACAGTTATTGCTTTATCAAAAAAACTTCAAGTAATTCATTAAATGGATTGCTCTTTTTTTATATTAAAATGGAGGTACAATATGAAAAAATATTTAGTGGAAATCACAGAAACACTTCAAAAACAAATCACAATCACAGCAAATTCTCGTGAAGAAGCTGAACAAAAAGTAAAAGAAATGAAATAGACATTTTGTTGGAGGATTTTGAATATGAATTAATTTTCGGCAAACAAAGTTTACTTTTAACAGTTGAAGTCGGGACAAAAAAGATAGAAAAATACTATAAAGATAATTATGGTGATAGAAAAGCGGAAGAGTTTTTACTTAAATTCAAAAAAAATTATCAAGAGATTAAGAATGTAAGCGCTCATCAGCTTAGAAGGGTAGAGAATTTAACAGAAATTTTGAATGAATTTGAAATTTCTATTTCAGAACTTCATCGAATGATAGTTGCAAAGAATTTTTGTGAATCGTACCTAAAAGACAGTTATTATACATTTTTTGATTTTGTTAAAGAAAGAGCAGATGAGTCCATTAATAAAAAAATTGAGAAACTGTTGGAAATGGAAAACTATGAGTATCTAAATAATGATTTTAAAGAGCAGGTGGTTGAATAAGAATATAATATTAAACAGCACAATGAATGATAAAGAGGAAAATTTGATGGAAAAAGAAGATAGAGTGGTGTGCTATAGAAAATTGTGTGAAGAAATTCAGAGAATGATAAATGATCTTCCAGTGCCTGAAGGAAACTGTGTACAGATAGAGAAGGCAAAGAGAGTAAGATACTTTTACATCACTGTTTATTATATGTGTCTAAATAAAAATAATAATTATAACAATTTTTTTAAGTTAATGTTATTTTAGCAACATTGAAGAAATCGTATTAATTATACAGGATAAAGAATATGTTCCAAGTATTGATGTCAATGTATAAATGTACAAGATGCATGTGATACACTGCCTTTTGTAAGTAATGGTTGTAAGATAAAATAAAAAAAATTGTGCCCTCTCTAATATGCAAATGTGCTAAGATGTGTTTGCAGGTAATAAATGTAGACAATTAAATAATAGTATACTTTTGGATTAGAAAACTGTCTGTCGAAAAGCGATGCTTGCATGATTACCTGTATTTTTTTCCTTTATACAAGAAAGAGTGGAGTTCTCACCGCTCTTTCTTTTTGGTTAATTTTTATTGTATTATAATGGAATCGGGGAAGAATAAAAATGAAAAGAGTTTTAACTATTTTAATTGTTTGGGGGATAAATTACTGGGTGTAATAATTCGAATGAAGTGAAAAATACAGCAGTATGAAACAATCGATAAGACTTAGATTGATAATGTTTTAATGGAAAGTTGTTATTAATAACTTAAAAAAAGAGGCAAATTGCCTCTTTTTTATAGTCAAGAAATATTTTTAGTAGATATTTTTAGTAGAAAATGAGTATTTGCATTACTAATATAATGATTTAACAAAAAAAACACTGATGAAATCAGTTTATTTTAAATAGTGTGAATATTATTCAAAAAATATTCACTTTTTTGAAAAAAATTGTGCCTTTTTGAAACAAAGGATATGTTAAAATTAGTATAGTTAAAATTGTATCCAAAAATTGAGAGCATTTATTGGTATTTCGACCAATGACTGCTTTTTTTATTGCAGTTATATACGTAAAAAAAATTGTGCCCTAACCTTTTTTCTTTATTGATATCATTAAATTGTAAAGGAAATATAAGGAGGAATACAGATGAGAACAATTGAATTGAATTAGTTTTAATACTACTATTTTTGTTTCTCTTTGTAGCAATGCTACCTAAAGTAGCAACAGATTTTATATGATTTGCACGGGAGGAACATTCATTATGGAAATAGGAGAACGCTTAAAGCAGTTGAGGATAAAAAGAAAGTTAACACAGTTCGAAGTAGAAGAGTTAACAGGCATAAATCGATCTACATTATCATTATATGAATTAGGAATCCGAGTGCCACCAATCGATAAGCTAATGCAGCTTGCTTTGCTATATAAAGTATCGATTGACTATTTATGTGGAATAGAGAAGTCCTATAGTGAGGATGTTGAAAAGGTAAAACAGGGAGAAAAAGCACAATGAAAAAAATATTATTAAATTATTTAGATACAAGAAATAAAAAGATTATCGCAGGAATTAGTGTATTTGTAGTAATCTTAGCTAGTACACTGGGTATATATGCTTTAACAAAAGATAATTTACCCGATTTCGTTCTAAGTGATAGTAAAACTATTAAATTAGAATATGGAGATAAATATTCTGTTAACGGCATGAAATTATTGAATACAGAAGGTATGGATGATAAAGATAAAAAAATATTAAAAAGTGGTTTAAGTATAAAATCTAATTTTAAATATGAGGACGGGAAAGATTATCCAGCAGTTGGAGAGTATAAGATAACAATGATCTTTAATGATGATACACTTGTTAAAAAGGTTAAAGTTGCTGATACGACTGCACCAGAACTTAATACAGAATTTCGTGATATTGATATTGTAAAAGGAACAGATTTAGCAACATATGATTTTACAGGTCTTAATTTATTTAGTGCAACAGATCTATCGCCTGTAGAGGTAGGATACGACAGCAGTGCAGTTAACAGTAACACAGTAGGAACATATGTATTAAAAGTTACTGCTAAGGATACTTCTAGTAATGAAACTACTAAAGAATTAACAGTTAATATAACTGAAGCTCCAAATGAACATCAGGAATTAGTAACAGAAACAGTAACTAATGAGGATGGAACAAAATCTATTCGCAATACATTAAGAGATAAAGCGACGGCTCAAGACGATACAGCAAATACTAAAATTAGTTCTAATTCCAGTAAAGGAAGCAGTACAAATAAAAAAGGATCTACAGGTTCAACAGGAAGCAGTTCTAATTCATCTTCCAATTCTGGGGTGAATCAAAGTTTTGTTGCTAATATGTCAATTTCGAGACAAACTACACAGGCAATAACAGTTGTTGGAAACGGTGGAAGCTATGCAACGTTAACACTGCATACTAAGCGTAACGGTATCTGGACAGAAACATTAAGCTGTTCAGCAAGAGTAGGGAAAAATGGTATAACTAGCAACAAACGTGAAGGTGATGGGAAAACACCTACGGGAATCTATAGTTTTGGTCAAGCGTTTGGTGTAGCAGGAAATCCAGGTACTTCTAGAGGATGGTTACAGGTCAACAACAATCATTACTGGGTAGATGATGTAAACAGTCCATATTACAATAAATTAGTTGATGCTAGTCAGACTGGAATTCAATGGAGCAGTGCTGAGCATTTAATTGGTTATCCAACAGCATATAAATATGCTATTGCTGTAAATTATAATACAGCTTGTACACCTGGTGCGGGTAGTGCTATCTTTTTACACTGCTCAACTGGCAGTTCAACAGCAGGGTGTATTAGTGTGAGTCAGTCAAATATGATTCGTATATTACAGTCATTGCAGGGTGATACTTTAATAGGAATATATCAAAATTCAAATAGTTTATACTAAAGTTTGAATTATAGAGTAAATAATTATAAAATTTAGATGGAGGGATAAAGTATGGACATTAGAAAAGATATTATTGATAAGTATTTAAATACCAAAAAGAACAGGATCATTGCAGGCTGTGTTACAGGTTTAATTGTCTTGGGCTGTGGCGGAGGAATTGTATATGCTACAAGAGACACTTCACCAAAATTACAACTAAAGAAAAATACGATTAGTCTTGAATACGGAAAAGAATTCAAAGCAGATTTTGACACTTTAGTTGATACTAGAGGATTAAATAAAGAAGATAAGGAATATTTGAAAAAAAACCTTAAAATAAAATCAGATATTAAAAATGATACTGAAAGTGTGACCAAAGAGGATGGTACTACAGAAGAAAAAGATCGTGGTTTTGCTAAAGTAGGAGATTATAAAGTAAATTTAACATATAAAGATGAAACTAAAACAGTTAAGGTAGTTGTGAAAGATACAACTGCTCCAGAGATTACAGCACCTGAAAATATAGAAATATTACAGGGTACTGATTTAGCAACATTTGATTTTAAATCATTGATTATAGCGACTGATTTAGCAACAATGAATGAATTGACAGTTGATTACAGTACAGTAGATATTAATGTACCTGCTGAATATATGTTAAAAGCCAATATTGAAGATACAAATGGAAATAAAGCTGAAAAAGATGTAAAGATTACAGTAATTGCACCACCTGCAGTTGCTGAAGACGAAGTGGTAGTGCAAGAGACAGTAACAAATGCTGATGGAACGAAAACAGTAAAAAATACTGTTAAGAAAAAAGCGGATTCATCTGGAAATAAAGTAGTATCTAGTGGAAACAATTCAAATAGCAGCTCTAATAGTTCTGGAAGCAAACCTTCAGGTTCTACTGGAGGAAGCTCAGGATCATCTGGTAGTGGTTCTAACAAGCCTTCAAATGGAGGAACATCTGGTGGTAACAGTTCTGGAGGAAATAGTGGTAATTCAGGTGGAAGTTCTGGAAGTGGATCAGGCTCAGGAAATACTGGAGGAAATTCTGGATCAACAGGAGAAACTACTAAAAAATATATTTATGTAGAATGGTCTTATAAAGTTGGTGATAGAACATTTAATGGTTCTTGGGCAGGTAGAGAAGAAAAGTGGAATCCAAATGCTATGTCATTACCGAATGATGCTTATGATTTCTCAGGTTTTAATAAGAAGAGTATAACTTATGAAGAGTACAAACAAATAATGGGATATTAGATGGTTGTTTATAATAGCCATCTTTTATTATTCTTAAAGTACAGAATAGGGGGATAAATTATGATATTTTTTATATTTATGAGGGCTAAATATTGACGGCGAAAGCCGTCAATATTATTAAAGGCATTATCGAAAAGGATAAGTAAGACCTATTGAATAAAAAATAATAATGAGGAATAAAAGATATGAGAAAATATAAAAGTTTTTTAAAAATTTTATTTACCTTATCTATTTCTATTTTTTTAGTGCTTAATAATTTTAACAATGTGAGTGCTTTTACATCTAATCTGACTTGGGGACAGGAAATTTACTATCCGAGCTGGCTTGGAAACTGGTCTACAAAAA
>ENA-ORUW01000346-ORUW01000346.1-human-gut-metagenome-genome-assembly--contig:-NODE-346-length-51375-cov-10.361496_pt1 | contig 51375 bp, 77 predicted proteins | sample MGYA00242088_ERZ509227 | MGnify/ENA primary metagenome ERZ509227 (study PRJEB26280, sample SAMEA2338816) | human gut metagenome | biome: human gut; feature: human-associated habitat; material: faeces... | reverse complement strand
TATCTGTACGCCATCAGGATATTTTATATAGTTTGTGCCAATCGCTGGCAATTTTTTATTTAGTTGTTTAACCGCCATTGCATCCACAAAGAATCCTGGTTCTGTAACTAAGTCAATCTCATCAAGCGTAACTATTCTGTCACTGTTGATTTTGTTTATTGCCGCCCGCTCTTCATTCACCTCCTTTGCTCCAAACGCGGATCCCATCTGGCTGTATGCTGTCACGTCCTGGAAACTAACAGTTCCGTCATCGTTATAAGTCATCTGGTATTTTCTCTTCGCATTGGATGATGCTAAAATATCATCTTTAAAATTTGTGTCCAAAGGTGTCGTTGACATTATACCTTCACCATTCCTTTCTGATATCCAAGTCTGACGCTCAATCTGCCCTTTGCCCTAGTTTCATTATTGAACCCATCATACATTTTCAAACAGGCACTCTCTATTCTGTTTAAATCCTCATAATTGGGAGTTGGCTGATTATCATACCATTGTTTCTTATCCGTAAAATAAAAACCAAATGTATTATTCTTCATGGATTCCAAATTATTTTCCATAACATTGAACTCATCAGCATATGGGAAATCTGCATAACCAGTTTTATCATCACCCATGTTCTCATATGGGAAATCTAGATACAAGTCCAAAGAAAGACTACGGAGATGTTCGATATTGTTTTTTATCCTATTGTAATCTGTATAGTTAAAATAATCGGTGTCTGTCCAATTAGTTTTAGGTTCTGTCCACACTCTCTTTCCTCCTAGTAATCAATGCACCACTGATAGCACCATCGAATTTTAGTTGGGATTCCTCAACAATAGTTTTTAAATTTGAATCATATTTATTTTCCTGTCCAATCACATCTCCAACATCAATTGCCGGTTCTCCGCGGTATGACAATTCATATTCAATACCAGAAGCAAAATAATCTGCAAGCCATGCGGCAACTGAATTGCAATGCGAAAGATCTGAAATCAATGGATTTTGCCACTCCTTGTCATATCCACGGTTATTTACAGCCTTTAAACTGTATGCAGTAGATACGTTGTATTTATATCCGTATATAATAATGCTGATTTCATCACCGGAAGATACTCCACTAAAAGAAACTTCAACATAATACGAACCAGATTCCACTATAGACACTGATTGTCCAGATGTAGCATCATTAATTATTGCTCGGTATCCATAGCAAGCATCTGTCATAAAATATGTTTGGTTATTTCCATCGTAAGCAATCTTTTCTGTTATAAGTTCTTCTTCTGAGTTTGATTGTGAGTATATATATCTTGCAACTTTAACATTTTTTATTTTTTCCAACTGTGTTCCAACAGGCGTAGAATATAAATCATCATATTCAATCTTGTAATTCGTTTCCTCTCCAAGTGAAATATAGTCAACATGAATTCTACTATTTGGATTAAATGTTTCTATAAATTCAATTTCCATCTTGTCAAATTCTTTAAAATCATATTGCAATTCAAATTCTTTTTCTATCATAGAGGCAATCGTAATAGTGTCATTTAATACGTTGTCAGCATATGTACGGATAATAAACTGTTTTGGCAAATTGCAAGGAAAAATCATCATGATTCCATATGCTTTGTATTTACTTTCCAATGTGCGTGTAATAATAGGATTCGTCGAAAACTTGCCTTCACTATCGCTAACTACAGAACTGACATAACCGGAATCCTGAGCGCCCGTATGCGGTGCAAATAACATTTCACCATCCGCCATCCAATAGTTCCCTTCATATGTTGCATATTGATTTTTCGAGTAATTTGAATCAATATTTGAAACATTTGAATAACTCGTAGTTCCATTCGATGTAGTATTATATGTTGGAGTAAATGCAGCATGTATCCTTATCTTTCCACTTCTGTCATGGTCCATAATGCATCTGCCAGCATTTGCAATAATCTGCAATGCTTCTTTATGCGTAACATTTGGAAGTGGATTATAAACAGTTATCTTTTTCAAATATGTATCAATATAATACTCATCAGAAGATAGACCGGCATCTTGGCATACAAATTTAGCCAAATCATATAAAGTAATACCGCTTTCATAGTATATTCCCTTATAAAAATTATCCTCCAGGAATTTCAAAATATCCACGGCTTTAATTGTTGCCTTTGAATCATCTGCGCTCCACTCATATACATATAGCGAATGCAGTTTCATCCACTCAATATTTCCATCATCCAGCTTATAACCAATTTCAACATTGATTTTTTGACCACTTTCTAAAAAGTTGATTTCTGACGCTGGATTGTCAACATTAAAAATCTGGTTTTCATTATTTAGGGTTACACTAAATTCAGACTCTGGAAGTTCCTCATTTATTACAGACAAATTTGTCTTACTATTCGCCTCAGTAATCCAATCATTATCGTATTCAAGACCTACCCCGAATTGAATATAATCAATCCTCACTCGGACATCGGGCACTCTCATTTCAGTGATCTGAATAGCGATAGATTCTGTATTTGGAAAAACTGTGTCTGTCTTAAAGAATGGAGCATCATTTTCAAATGATACAGATGTTCCATCATCTGTAATAATTGAAAAAATTGTTGGATAGTTTTCGCTAAACTGAATAGACAACCCCTTGATATCAGATTTTCCATACCCAAAAACAAACTTGATTTGAAAACTATCATTGAACAGATCTGTTGATGTAATACCGTCTTTCCAATATTCATTTTGTAATCGCGGTAGGAAATAAAGGCTCCCATCTGCCCGAAATGATTCTTTCTCATATGTTGCATATCTTTTTACAGTATGCTGAGAAAAAATCGAATCGGCATCGGAAAACGCATTATATTTTTCCCGACTTTGCAACACAGCTGAACTCTGTGCTTCTTGGTTAATTAAACCAAGTTGAACCTTCATATAAGATTCGTTGCGAATTGGACGCTTCATTGATTCTTTGTATTCTTTTGATGTCTGATACATGAACTACCACCCCGTATCAATAATATTAATCTTACAATTGAGATACGCAGTCGGTCTTCCCTGTGAATCTATCTTAAATACATCCGCGGTTCTATCTCCAGGATACATCGTAAGCGTTCGCCACTGGTTATTAACCATATCCCAAAACTGCACGGTCGAAAAGAAATTTCTATCAAATTCCTGCAGCATAGATGACCAAGTAGCCGCATCTAAGTACGGCCACTCTAAGTTGTCCACTTTGTAGTTATCTCTTCCAATCTTCTGTCCTACAACCTTGTTATTTGCATTTCTAGCAGCATCCACAGCCGTAGTGACTACCATGTTTGGATACCTCTTTGGTGCCGGAAATGGCTTTCCATTCACCCTTATAAAATTACACGAATCACTCACTTCCAACGCCTCCTACGCTGGGCTAAAATTAAACCCTGTATTCTTCCTTGCCCTTGAAAGTTGCTTATCCATTTTCTTTCCATCAACTTTAATGCCTATGTCCTTGTCTAAAAGAGCCTGCTCCAATTCAACGACTCTGCGAAGCAGATAATTCGTCTCCGCATTCTGTCTTTGAATCGCGCTCTCAACACCTTCACTAATAGATGCCACAATCTGGTCATTATTAACTACTGCATTCCTATGTCCAACTCTTCCAACTAACTCAGGACCGTTCTCTCTTGCAAAAAAATACTCTCCAAACTTTGGGAATCCGCCGTCCGCATAGCCATGACCGGAATATGCTTTTGCCAAACTTCCATACCTAGCCACCGCATATCTAATAGATGCAAGCATATTGCTAAGCGGGTCGTAAATATCTTTATTATATGGTGGCATTGCCCATGTTTTAAATGTCGGGTCAATAACCTGCATCAGGCCTTTCGATGGTGTGCCATTCTTTGCATTAATATCCCAATTATTAATTGCTCTCGGATTTCCACCTGATTCTGTCTGCATCTGATATAACAGTCTTGTTAAATTTGATTCCGAAAACTGGTTCGTCATCCGCAATGCTTTCTCCGCAAGTTTTCTCCATTGTTCAACACCGGCTGATGGATTATAGTTTACCGCCCCTGTTGTATCAAAAATTTTCTTGATAAAATCAACAGCCCCATCAAATATTGTACTAACAGCACCCTTTGCCATTGAAAGCATCGGTTCCATTACGCCAGCCACATCCACAAACTTGTCAACAGCAATCTGAAGAATTTTATCCGGATGATTAATATAATCGAATACATTACCTGTAAAATCTTTCAATTTTGACCATGCATTTCCGAAGAAATCACCAATGCCGCCTGCGAAGTGTGGCAACCCATCCATGAACGCCTTCGTCTGGTTGGCCGGCATGATTTTTGTGCCCCTTTGCAGTGGAAGCATAACGTTCCTTCCTTTAGGGATAAATGCCTTTCCGCTTGGCGGGACAATCAGTTCCCTATATGTGGAACCCTTTTGGTCGTTTACCATGCCGAGCGTATCCTTGGAAAGACCTCCTGTACCTTTAGCAAACTTTGGAACATCCCATAAATCAATTCTGGTTCCTGAGCCGACTTTATCAAGAACCCAGTTTATGCCTTTGATGATTCCATTAACTGCTTTCCCGATAGGGGAGATAATATGGTTCGCAATTTTCTTAAAGTAATCTCCTATGCCGTCCCAAATGTTCTTAACTGCGTCAAGGGCGGCCTTAAAGGCACTTTTAAAGAAGTTTTTCACCTTGTCCTTGTCAAATACGCCTTTAATTGCCGCCCACTTTTCTCCAAACCATGACGCTATGAACTTAAATGCTGACTTTATCGCCTCGTATGCTCCTGAAAAGGTATCCTTGAACCATTTCACTACGGGGGAAAAGATAATTTTTATCTGCTCCCACACGCCAGTAAAAAGAGAGACGACGGTGTTTACAAATCCCATTACAATTTTCTTGACTCCTGCCCAGGCTTCTTCCCAATCCCCTGAGAAAACTCCCGCAATAAAATCAATGACACCGCTTAATATTTCTATGATTCCAGCAATAACACCCGCTATCGTACCAATGATATTTCCAACAGTTTTTACCAGTGTTGAAAACGCACCGGCTATTCTATCTCCAATAGCCACAACGATGGTTTCAAAGATATCTTTTAACCCGCTGCTTTCATACAGGCCGTAAAGGGATCCGAAAAATTCTTTTATACTATCCCATAATGGTTTCAGTCCATCATCCCAAATTCGCTTCTTAGCGTAGGCAAATGCTTCGCATATTTTATCCCACATATCCTTAACGCTGTCACGGAAGGTTTCTGAGGTATTCCACAGGTCAACTATTCCGGCGATTACAATAGTAATACCCGCTACAATTCCTGCCATTGCAGCCCCAACTGGTATAGATATCCCTGTTAACGATTCAACAAAAATACTTAAATTCATTCCCAAATTTCCAAGTGCTTCATATATAAATCCGCGTGGTTTAAGAGATTTAAAAGCTGCCCCAAACTTGTTTCCAATACCTGTAACAAGCTTCCCGAAAATACCATCTAACTTACCAGATATGAATCCAGCAACTTCTTTCTGTAAAATTCCTCCAAACATACTAACTAACTTAACAGCCCCTAATGTCAACCCAACTTTCGCCAGCGTTCCCCAGTCCAGATTCCCAAGCACGTCGCCGACCGCCTTTGCAACCTCGCTCCAATCAACAGTCTTGATGAATGCCTTCAATGCATCCAGAATCCCATTAACGATGCCGTTAATTCCACCAGCAATCGTCTTGCCATCAAACTCCATAAGCGCGCCATTCAGTGCATTTCCTATCCCGGTTCCCAGGCCGCTCCAGTCAAAGGTGGTCACAAATCCGTAAATCATATTGGGAATCTTCATAATCCATGCGCCGATAGTACGCCCCAAGATGTCCCAGTCAATGCTGTTTACCATCCCGTTAAGCCCGTTGGCAATGGCGGTTCCTATATTTATCCAGTCAATGCCGGTCAGGTACAGATACAGGGTATTCGTTATCACATTCAGGCCATCCCCAATGGTCTTGCCAATGTCTGCCCAATGTACGTTATCAACAAGGCTATTAATGGTCCTGCAATATGCATCCACAAACTTAGTAATTGGTGGCCCCATCTTGTCCCAATTAAAAACGGAGTTGATTTTTTCAAACACTGAATCAATCCCGCCTGCGATATATTCTCCAAGCCCTTCGTAATCTCCGGCTTTAATCAAAGACCACATGTTACTAAAAACAGAACATATTTTATCGGCATACTCCTGTGCCTTATTTACAGATTTTTGAAATGCCTCATTCCAGACTGCTTCATATGCAGCAATCGCCGCACCGATTTCATCTGACAGATCAATCCCTCCGGCGCCACCGCCAATGTTTGAGCCTGCACTTCCGGCGCCACCTGATCCACTCGCATCAGAGTCATCTGGCCTTATTACATTTAATTCATCAATGCCCAGCATGGAATCGTGTAACTTTTTAGCATTTTTATTGGCTTTTCCAAGATTGTCTGATACATTGCCCATGTTATCTGCCATAGCATCAGTATCATCAACCATGCCACCAGTATCTATTCCACTATAACCAGAACTGATGCCGTCCATGATTTTCCCAAAATCAATGCCAAGAAGTCCTCCGATAAATCCTAAAAGACGTTGTACTGCAATGAGCAACCCATTAACGAAAGGTAATACCGCCTGAATTACTGGCATCAGCAAATTGCCTACCATACGGGCAACATTCTTAATTTGCTGTTTTAAAATACGATACTGATTTGCGACGGAGTTAATTGTATTTGCCTGATCGCCCCAAGCAATCTTCGACTGATCCAGGATCGCCAGAAGCCTTAACTGCATCTTGTCTGCCTGAGTCATTTCAGAAACGGCAGTGGATAGCCCATACCTATAGGCATAGGTCTGCAACGTAGCGTTCGTAATGTCAACGCCATATTTGTACAAGGCACGGCTCTGCCCAATAAGACCGGACTGCATATTCGTCATAACGGTCTGCAGATCCACGTTCTTAAATGAAGACAAATCCGCCGCCAGCATCGACAAGGCCTTTGATGTATTTATGCTTGTCTCCCCACACAATCCTACAGAATTTGTAATAGCAGAAATACTAGCCTGATAATTCATCATCTGGTTTGGGTCTAAACCAAGGTTCATGTTCTTGGTCAGATTAAGGACTCCATTGTCGCTTACCTCGAATCCAGTCATCTTCTTAGTCAAATTATTTAACCTCGAAGAAAAAGAGTCCGCATACGCTTCTGCATTTTCATATCCGTACTTCTGATACTGTTCTGAAAACTCTTTTCCAATCTTGTCCATTGTGACATTGAAGTAGTTAAATGTCTCAATGTAATCCATTGACGATTTAATGGAACGCCCCAAAGCCTTTACTCCGCGAATTACGGGGAAAAACGAAGCATAAAAAGAACCAAATGTTTGTGCAAGACTTTTACTTCGATTCTTTGCAAGAGTGCTTTTTGTTATGTAGCCGCCGAGAGTTGACGTAAGTTTCTTGATTTGCAAGTTGGACGCACCGGCATTTCGAGATAAAATTGATATTGCAGATGAGTAATCTCTTGTTCTATTTGCTGAATCTTGTGCGGATTTTCCAGTAGATTTGACACCATCTGAAACGCCACGTAATTTGTTGAGGTCGATCCCGCTTAATGATTTGTTAACTTTATTCAGTTTTTCTATCATCATGTCAAGTTGTTGATTCGCCTTACTCGCTTCCGTTTCGACCGCTATTTCCAGTCTATCAATCTCCGCTCCCACTCTGCACACCTCTCTTCCGTTATCTGTCATCGGCTTGCAACTGTCTCTATCTACAGCCGGCACTATAATTTTGCGCACAAAAAGAACACCAGCCCGTTTTTCGACTGATGTTCTAGTATGCTATTATGCTATTTTAAAAATCAAAGAGCATCACAAAAGGCGCCCCTTAAGGGGCGCCTTAAACTTTACTTTATTTACTTAAAATTTCCATTTCTTTCCGCAGTTTTTGCATTTAGCTCTAGTCTTCCCCGGTCTAAACGTAGTATTATACACACCTTCAAAGTACGAAACCGTAGTACTTCTATCATGCTCTTTTTCATATAGGATGTTGGACGATCCACATTTTGGACATACATCGTTAGGATAATCTTCAGCACTTTTTAACCTAAACTTTTCATCCATGATATCCTTTGCCGTTTTTAAATCCGCACCTGTCCGATCTTGAAATAATTTTACCGCCCTAACCTTCGATGGACACCACAAAACTATCTCTTCTGCTATTCGTTCCCATTCTTCTTTTGAGGATTTCTTTTTCTGCAAACCATTATTCGGACAGTACTCATAACCACCCAGAGGAGCACGCATTTGCGTCTCTTGGTGCTGCTCCCCATGTGCTGACTCCTGCTGAACAGCAACAACCTTAGTACCGCATATCGGACAGAACTTATATCCTTCTTCTATTTTCATGCCACACTGAGTGCAAAACATAGGAACACCTCCATCTTTGGAACAATTATACCACTTTAAAAGATTATGGTAAAGCGGTATTCCTAATTCTCGCCATCGTATTTTCGATTATATGCATCAATCCACAGTAGGAATTGCTCTTCCTCGGAGAGTCCGTCCCCCTCTGTTTTATTCATGCTGTACGGCTGTTTCGGATACTTATATTTTTTATCCAGACAACTTCCGATTGCATCTCGGATATAATTTCCTTGTAACCACGCGTTGTAATCTGCCTGCTCCAAATTTTTTTGATATGCGTATTTAAACGGCTCCAATTTTCTTGGGCTCAAATGCCAGAATAATTCATACGGCACGCCATACAGTAAAGCATTCGGAAGAAACTCATCTATGATTATTTGGCAGAAGGATTTGTTGCTTTCTTCTTGTGGTCCTGCGGAATCTTTGCCGTTTTCTGTACCCCCGGCGCTTTCATCTGGTCCAGAAACTCCTGCAGTCCGATATCTCTGAAAAAACCGTCATCCTCCATCTGTGTACGAATTGCATTTAACATACCAGAGAAAGTAGATCTTTCATCTCCCCTGTTTTCCTTGCGAAACTCTTTGAAAATATTTTTTGCTTCTGCTTCTGAATGAATTTCATCAGAATGGTTCTCCAGAAACCCAGCATAGAACAGATACATTGAAATCCTCGGCATGTCAGCCATTCCTTCAATCATTTTATCTACTGTCATGACCTTTGATACCGCTTCGCTGCCTACATCATCAATTACCTGGTCCTTCATCATATACGCTCCGCTGAAATAATTCCAGCACATGTCCACACACTTTTTGTCCATTGCCGCTTCAAATGTGTATTCTAAGTTATATTCTTTTCCTTTTACCTTAATCTGCATAACACTGCCTCCCTTTTATATGCTTTTTGATCCAAAAGCGGATAATGCCTCGACGCACTATCCGCTCTGTTTATTAACCTGCTGTTTCTGACACGGTCACCTTAGTGGATGGAGACACCGTAATTGTCATACTGATCGAACCATTGACCTCGCCCTCATTCACATATACCGAATGCTGCCCATCCCATGTTGCTGTACCGGCCACACCGTTCTTACCAAGTTTAATACGATATTTTAACGGTTTATTTTCTTTTGCCTTTACCGCCGTATAAGATTCCAGAGTATAGTTTGCTCCAAACTCCATAGCATCCATAGACTGAACGCCTGGAATGAATGTCTGGGTCTCATCCTCCATGTCCGTCACTTCTATCTGCTCTGGCGCACCACCTAGAGCGGGGAATGACTTAATAGTAACCAATTTAGTCCACGCTGACCCATCTTCCGAAGTTTCAAGAATTGTACCAATCGTGCTATATGCTTTTGCTTCTGCTCCTGCCATAATTTCCATCCTTTCTACCGGCTAACTCCCGCCGGTCAGCGAATACCATTTCGGGTATCCGGTGCATAAAAATAAGAGCATTTCTGCTCTCTGTTATTTGTTTCTATATCTTAAAGGAGTCGAATGTGACCCCTTTAATGTATCTGTTCTAATTCATCTCCACTCCCGAAGATTCTTTGGTATCTCCCAACCCATCTCACAATACTTGGGTCTGCGGCATTCGTCATTGGCAACGGTCCGCCACGACATTGAAAACCATAGGACAGCATGATTTCTTTTGCCTTGTTGCTGATTTTCTCGCAGGTGCTGTCCGCAAGATTTCCAGTCGCATAGACTGAAAGCACAATGAGTGGATTGGTACTGCCCTCATTTCCAGACAAATCATAGTTGCCGCCAGATATGTCAGATATAGTAATATCTACATAGGGAAATTGGCTCTCTTTCGGTGTCACATACCGACCGACAGTACACTTGATTGCCTTTTCCAACTTAACCTTGAATACCGTGTAGAATGTGTTCCATTCAAATCCTGCCACTATTTCACATCCCCTTGTTCTTGATACTTTCGTTCAATAAATTTTATAAATCTATAGCCGTACCTTGACATTCCATATAAGTAATTCCTGGTTACTTTCTTGGCTTTAAGTTTTGCTTTTCTTCCCTTTTCCAAATCCATTAAATAGGACAATACTGCATCGGCATTTTCTTCCCTTTGACTCTCAATTTTTGAATATATCAACCCAAGACGAACAAGTTTCTCCTGCACCATCCGATAGTGAGAGTCTTCAATCTGATAATCCTCAAGAATTTTATAATAGTTATCGTCGTTCGCGTGTGCATACAATTTAAAAACTCGAAGATCAAGCATATTTAACTGGGCTAAAGTGTCATAAAAACTCCGCACTACATCTTCTTGGGCGTACCCCGCTTTTGCAATATTAATATACCCATTCACAAGATATTCGACCTTTTCTTCCTGGGGCTCGCCAATAGAATAATCCAACAGCATCTCAAAATAGGTACCCTTAATCTGCTCTCCCATATCTTCTGACAGCCTTTCGATTGCTTCATTAAGTTCATCTTGTCTTTCTACCAACTTTTGTAACGTTTCCGCTACCCTACGTTCCATTCTATTCTGCTTATATGATAAAATCATATTTCCAACCCCCGGAATCACAGCACCTGCTACTCCATCTATTAGCGTATCCGTAATAATGTCAAGAGTAGGGCCTATTGCTGCGCTTGTTAAATCTTGTATTTTTTCTTCTATATTATCCATGGTAATCTCCTTTGCTTTTATTTCATTATAACAAAGGATTTCTAATTTTTAAATACATCTCTCGCAATCGCCACAACCTTATCCCGCAACTCTTTCCCTGCAAAATACATCGGCATTTTGGGTTCTATTCCAGTTGAATAATGCCACTCTCCATTCAAGTCCATGTAGTACCAACCCGGTTCGCTTCCATGCGTACCTCCCGGGAATGTTCCAGTTCCTACTCCCGGAGTGTTCGACTTATTCTCAGCTTTTAATCCTGCACCGAACTCCAACATCAACGATGGGGACACGGTAGCACTTTTTACACCCTCAAGCGTCTGCCATTGGCTTACAATCTTCTGACTGTCCTCCATGTAGAACACCGCTCGGCATCCGGCCTGTTGCGGTGTGATTTCAGAGCCTAAGTGGATGTACTTTCCAAATCCGCTACTGCCGATATGGGCTTGTGCTATCGCAATTCCCTCGGCGGTCAATCTACGGCACAAGTTTTCGCATTTACGATTAAGGTCGTTCTTATACTCTCGAATCTCCTTGATTGCATTCTGAACTTCCTTTACGGAAAGTCCGAAACTGATTTTCTTTGCCATAACACACCTACAAAATATCCAACTGCTGAAACAGTTTTAAAATCTTTGGAGACTGAATGGCGAACCAATCAACAATCTCTTCATTCTCTGCCCATGCCCCCATATGACCATATGTATTTGCTGATAAACCACTCTCATAAAGGAAAGCATGAATAATCTCATGCCTAAGGTTTTTGTTATGCAACCTTTTCTTGCCCTGTTCGGTCATATCTTTATCACTGTTCAGTTTCACATATATTGCTCTATTATGTGAATTACACAGTGCATCGGCTGTCTCATCGAACTCGCTTAAATACTCCGGGTACTTTTCCACATATTCAACTGTGTATTCCGTTCCAAGAACATTTACTTTCATCTGTTCCATGCTAACCTACTTTCTGTCCGTCTATATACATGACAAACTTGCCACCACATTCGCAAGTCTGCTTACAATCAAAAACAGACCAATTTTCATTGGACTGCTTATCGTCTTTCGGTTGCGGCTTCCCGCATTTTTCACATTTCATTTCAATTTTTGGACTTTTTGCCATATTATGTACCGCCTTTCGGAAGTTTCTTAATCGCATAAACGATATTGTTCAAACCTCTCGCCGGATACGCCGCAACCTTATAATCAGCACTATCCGCATTGACTGTTCCGTCAGCATTGTACTGAGGTTCTCTTTCAATCCAGATACGGGTTAGAATATCAATCGGACACGACATATCCGTTGTAGAAATGGTTCTGGTATAGTCAACGTCACTGCCAAATACTGCCTCCTGCGCGCCGCCCTTTCCGGCTGAGATGTTGGCATAAAAAAGGACAGGCTTGTTATAACCTGCCTGCGTACCAATAACGACTGGTGTGCGTTCTCCGTCAACCTCCACATAAACAATATCGCCGTTTTCATCACGCTCATAAATCGTAATTTCTTCGGAATAGAGCGAATAAAATAGACGTTGCATATTTTTCTTAAGACTTCTCATAAAACCCACACTTTCTTTTTGCACTCTGCCCACCACCGCCAATGAGTGCCACCCTGCGGATTTCTCCACGCTCAATCGTCTTCGCCGCTTAACCCTGCGGCCGGGAGATATTGGATCGCCAACCTTTCTTAGATGCAGTTCGCAAATCCAATTACATCCTTATATGCCAAGAGATGGTCGGCATAACTTCTTGAAATACCGTTTTCGGAATGGCCTAACTGATTTTCAGCCCCATCCTTGGAATCAATCTCAATCGCCGCCATGGCAATCTTCGCTTTATTCTTCTCCATATCGGTCAGTTTCTGTTCATCAGACCACGAATACGGATAGTTTCTTATGTCGCAGAATAACTCAATAGCAAGACTAACAACCAAATCCGAAGTCTGTACGCCATATTCAGTTGTCGTAGCCTTTATTTTTTCAATAAACTCTTCCATCCTGCTGCCTCATCACAACTCTACGACCTTGCTGTTACTGCAGCAATGCCGGCCTTAACTGCCAGGTAATCTGCATCACATTCAATAATGCAAATCTTCTTTCCTGTTGCTGCCGTAATATCAGACTTTCCGTCCCATGTGGTGTAATTTCTCACAAATGCACCGTAAGCGGGAGTGCTCACATCAGTACCGACCTTATACTTATAAGTATGTCCCTCTGCAAGAGCCGGCGAAACAGTAATCTTGGTATCCCCTGAATCCGTTCCTGCAGCACTGACAACGGTCAACTCTTCAAGTTCTCCATCTCCGCCATCATCAATCGTACCAGTACACAGCAGATATACAGAGTCCATTCGCTCATAGGATGGAAGTAATGTTTCAGACACAACTGTAGTTGTCTGCATGGTGGAGTCATAAGCAGTCATTACAACTACTGAGACGCCAGATGGAAGAATTGTAATGTCAACGTCCTGAGCCTCCATCTTGGCAAGTTCTTCCGGTGTCATACCAAACCAGGTATTCCCTAACTTTCCTTCTGGAACAAATGCAATAAATCCATCGGGAACAAAGGCCTTGGTTTCTCCGGACTCATCCTTGAATTTCTTCTTGTGGACCAAAACCTCCACACCCGGGAAGGTATTTGAAATGAGTTGCTTCGCAACTGTAGCAGTCATCATGACATGAGCCGTGGTGTTCTGAGCCAGCAGCGCTTCCTTTACAGCGTCGCAAGCCATAAATAGGTTGAGTTCTGCCTGAGACATAACCAGATACTTAATCGGCTCATCTGCATTTTCAATAATCTGTCGGATATCCTCAAGAGGCTGGGCTGTTTTTGTATTCGCCCAAAGTCTCGGACCTGATAATGTCTTTCTATTATTTTTTGCCCAGTTTCCATCCACATCATAATTGTACTGGTATGTAACACCATCAGAGGAAATATAGATAGACGGCCCCCCCGTCTCCGGGAACAAAAGCTGCATTCTCATACGCTCCGGCACAACATCCGCGCCATTAACCAGCGTCTTAGTGTCATTGAAAATGTTAGCAACTACATCCTTCACAAATGGAGAAGTACAGTCATTCAGTTTTGCCAGTTCAATACGATCATGTTCTGAAATAACCATGCTCTCACGGAAGAAAGCCATTTCCTCTTTCGTGAACTTAAATCCTTTTCGGGCCCGGATCGTTGCCTTTGCATCGAAATCGCTTGGGGCCAGAGACACCGGCAAACCATTTGATGTCTTAATCCATTTTAAATCAATGGATGCTCTTCTTTCATTCGGCCAGAATGCCGCACCAAGATACGGAATTGCATTACTTTTATCATTTTTCACATGAACAGCAATTGCAGCCGAATCATACACTTCGTTAATCTTAATCATTCCTTATTTTCCTCCTTATTCAAACACAATCATTGGGAGGGCTGCCTTTGCAGTATCTGCAATAGGTGTCCCATAGTGTTTTGTAATTACATCGCCTCTAACATACGCCTTTTTTAGAATTGTCGCCTGTGGCCTATCCGCATAGACATCTTCTTTCAGGATGCCAATGCAGTTTTTGTCATTCTTAATGACACCACCTGCGCCAATTGGCGCCCCTGCCTTACACACACCTTCTGTAAACGCTGTAGAATCCAGCGTAATAGGGATTGCTTCAAATCCAGGCCTTTTCAAAATCTGAACTTCATCTGCAATCACAGTTTCTTTAATTCCCATTGACTGAATAGCCATAATCTCATACCTCCTACTTATAAGCCCCAATAATGTCATTTGCTCCCTTTGCATCGGAAGCGCCTTCTTTTACCATTGTTTCAGCAAATTTCTCTGCTTCCGTTTTCTCTTCTTCTCCCATTCCGCCAGCGGATCCGGGAGTTCCTGTACCATCAAGGACTTCTTTATCATGTTCCTTAATCGCGTTATCACGGACTTTATTCATGGCAGAGACATAGACATTGGCCCTAGCCTGCGCATCCTCAACCTTTTCAATTCCCGCAACCATTCCAGGAAGCAGGGCTTCAATATCAGCATCCTCCAGATTTGCGCCTTTGAGAATAGCCTTGGCTTCTGCCTTAAAACCATCAACCCGTAACTCTGCCACCTGCTTCTGGAGTTTTTCGTTTTCTTTCTGTGCCTTTTCCACTTCGGAAAGATTCTGGCTCTGCAAAGTATCAAGTTGCGTCTGCAATTCATCGGCTTTATCAGCCTTTTCCTTCAACTTGTCAGCCCTCTCCTTTTCTTTCTGGGCTTCACCGTTTACCTGATTCAAATAGTTTGTAATCTGCTCTTCGGTAGGATTTTCCACTCCAAAAGAGATAAGATTGTTTTTGGCCTGTTCTCTTGTCATAAATTAATCCTTTCTCCACTACGCTTTTTTATCGCAGGTCGCTCTGCTGTGGCTGCCATTTATCGCATGACTGCTTTTTCTGTATTAAAAAAGACCGATTGCTCGGCCAATTTAATCAATTTTGGTTACATTATTATCTTTTGGTTTAATGTCCGCTTCCGTCCGCTTCGTCGGATACTTAATATCCAAATACGGCTTGCTCTGCAGATATACTTCCTCTGGATCCGAGAAAAGGTTGCAGACCTTAATCGCCACCTTCGGGTCAATTCCTGCACTGGTAAGCATCTGGAATACCTGCGCCTTGACCTGCATGTTGTCCATCTTGGAACGGGTGATCTTGATTTCAATATCTTTTAGTGTGAGAGAAGTTAATCCCTTTATCCGCAGGATATTCAGCACAATTTTGATGCTTTCCCGTTCGGACTGCTTATAAATCGGCTCAGAAGTTTCCGCCCGCTTCTCAGAAAAATAGAAGCCGTTACGCATGACAACCGCCTGTCCGGTATCGCCGCCGGTATTTTCCTGCCTGTCCGGCATTCCCTCCACAATCAACATGTTTTCGTAAAGATCATCCTTGGCAATCTGAGACTGCTGCTGGTCGAGTTCATCACTCATGATCTCTACGTCTGCTTTTGCACCATTACCATTTGATTTGACAGTAAGCGCTCCTTCTTCTCTGAGTTTCTCCCATTCCTCCCCAGACATTTCACAATTTAAAAACTTCACAAAGGACTGGATAAACTGCTCGATACCGTTCATGCGGTCAGACTGCATTTTGTTGATTGCATCCAGCACCGTAATCACAATCTCAATGTCTGATAACCGGTAAAAATTGTTCGGATACTCCACCACCGGGATTTTCTTTATTCCATTTCTGCCGGAACCCGCAATTTTCCCATTCTGCACTGTATACCACATTTTGTCCGTGTAGATGAAGAAATACTGCTGATTATCCTTATCCCTCCGAATTTGGCAGGAAAACAATGCTTTGTGACCGATACCGGAACTATAGACAACGAATGTGCTTTTCGGATCCTCCCGGTCGATTCCGTAAGGGGCTTCATCCTCAGTCGAATTCTTGCGGTTATAGTGAAACCTATAAGAAGTGCCGCAAATGCTCCGGTCCCTTGCCATTTGAATGTCAATGGCATCCTTTGCTTCCAACTCGTTGTAATCATTCAAGTCATTCAATTCTACGGATTTTGCTTCTTTAGTACTTTCATCAGTACCCTTAAGCACATACTGAACTGGCTCCCCAAAGTTTTCGGCTGCCTTATGCTCTACAATTTCTAGAGCATGATTTTCCACAACTTTGTTGTTAATTTCCGGCCGGACTTTCTTTGTCCGGTACAAAATTGGCTGGTCGCCCTTGTAATAGCGCTCCAGGTAATCAATCTCTGTCCGGTTCTTAAGGTGGATAGAGTATGCTTTTCCGACTTCCTCAACAATATTCGTATGATCTATGTATTCTGCATTGCTTAATATGACCTGCCGTCCATAGGCATTGGAACAGATTTTAGAAAACGGAACACGGTTTCTTGCGAATCCAAGCACTCTATCACTTCCTTTTGCATTAAAATAAGCCACTGGGACGGCTTCCCAATGGCTTTTTACACTTTTCTCGATTATAATATAGCACACTCTAAAGAAATAATCAGTTTAATTTGATTAATCTTCTAAAAATTTAGAAATAATTTGCGATATTCTGCCTTTCGTATATCCGACGTTCTCCCCTACATCTTGTATTGACATTCCATCTAAATATACAGATTCAAATATCTGCCTTATTAATCCATCTGGGATTTGATATATGTAATTTTCTACGTCTGCTTGCTCTTTCCTTAAAAAATTTTGCCTACTCTCCTTATCATGTATTTTTTTCTTTATTGAATCCGCAATTTTGGGATTTTCTATTTTTACGGTTATATGTTGCTCTGTATAAGGAAAATCATCACTAGATTTTTTAACCTTTCCGGAAATTACTTGAACCTGTTCTAATTGCTTGTATAATTTATCAATTGCAACTTCTAATAACACAAGTTCTTTTTTATTCGCTTTATATTTCATTAAAGTTTTTTTATCCAATGACCTTCTTCCCCTTTCTTACGTTGTCCTGTATCCTTTTCATGAGCATCGTTCCGTCTACTGTTGTAAATAGTTCTATTTCATTCTGGAAGAATCGCTCACAGTCATTCTGCATTTTTAATGCACAGATATCATGTGGATTCCTTAAAAGCCTTCTCAATGCCCATTCATAATCAATGGCTGCACGTCTCACAACTGCTATGGACAGTTGTTCATATCCGCATAAACTGCTCTCTCTGCTCTCTCTTAACACTTCGATTCCTCCTATGAAAACGGATTTTTTGTTGCCGTTACTTTTGCAGTTATGCCATTCGTTACATACAATGCAAAACTTGCCAAGCCATCTGGTACATCATCATGTAAGTTTTTACCTGCTACTGAATAACTCAATAAAAATGACATCATAATTCCGTAATCATCCTTTGCTGAATACATAGACTTATCCTTAAAAAGGACATGTTTCTTTACCCATGCGGCATTGACAATGATTTTTGTCTCTTTATTAGCAGTTGTAAATTTATCTGTAATATTACATCTCGCTCCAACTACATCTAATCTTTTTTTAACTTCAAACGAAACTCGGTCACCGCCATTATTCGTCTCAAATTCGCACTGCTGCATGTTATTCCTAATAATAAGGTCTGCTGAATTTTGATATTGGATTTCATAATTTGAATTATCACTACAAATACAATCTTCTAGGTAGTAATCTTCTCCATATTGATACATACATGGTTGAAAAAAGAAATCTGTACCAGTATTCTTCGTGTCTACTATACCTATAATTGCGTCTGGTTCTCGCAATGGTAAAGACAAATACCTTCTCAGTTCCTCCTCTGTATAAAGCAAACCTTCGCGTTCGATTGGCTCATTTTTATATAGGCATTTATAAGAAATATCGTCCATGGCCAGTTCTTGGTCTTTAAAAAACTCAACGGACATTCCATTATATTTATAATCAAAATTACTTTTACCAGTATTGGGATCTATATCTGGAACAGCAATAAATCGAGCCCTGTTATTACCCGAATAAAGACTTTTCAATCTTCCAATGACATCATGTACCGACCATCTTGTAGCAATATGAATTTCTTTTACCTGTTCATTTAATTTTCGCTGTCTGGCATCTATAGAATATACCCTCCAAAGTTTATCGAGAGTATTCTTGTTCAGCGCTTCCTCGATATTTGCTATTAAATCATCGCAATACAGATATCTGTTACAACGAACCTTACCTGCGTTTTTTGAACCAACAGACGTGCATTGTAGATTAGCAAATGGCTTGTACTTATTAAAATTTATCTGTTCTCGCTTGGCATCTGTGCTTGTCAGGTGCACATTAGGGAAAATCTCATTCCAACAATATTCATCAGAGTTCGTTGTTATATCAAGAACTCCATCATAGAACATTCTTGTAATATCGCTACTATGTGAAAAAAACAAACTATAATCATCGGGATGTCTGCCAATAATCCATGAAGAAAAGAATTTCTCCAATGTTGTATTGTGGGTAATCACATAATTATCTGTAATGTATAAATGGCATTCGTCTGAAATATAAATACATTTGCATGGTTCATCCGCTATATATTCGATGCTAGTGACAAATCGCTTAATTGTCTTTCTTTTCGGCTTGTACACTTCTTTTTTTCTTGTCAGTGCAAAAATGCTTTCCGTCTCTGCATTAAACTCAATAATTATCTCAAAATAATCATTACATCTTATGTACTTGCCATTTTTCTTGTAACCAGCTTTTCTAATATTCTTACTTGCATATCCACCTAATGAATGGACTAATTCAACGACACCATCTGCTAATTTTTCTGAAATTGTCGCATATGAACAATAGGATTTCTTTGCACTTCCGTCTGTATCCATAAGTCCGCGCAATAACCACAATCTCTGTTCGTAACTTGTATACAAATATTCTTTTGGAATAAATTTAGTTATGCTTGTAGCGCCAAACAAACCATATTCCTTGATTTGCTTTGTTATTAGACTTCCTGCCTTGCAATTATTGCCCTCGTGTCCGTTGATAAGATATGTGCAACGGTCTTTATGCTTCAAAATATATCCTTGCGGTAAAAAATAGTTAAAAATATCGACTAACTCACTATCTACTGTCGAGATACTAGGCACTCCATCCGATAATCCACCATCACCAAGTAATGCTCCCATGATGTATGGATGTATAATAAAATCTTTTTTCTTAAAATCAATTTTAGGAACATAGTCAATGGAGTAATTTGCACGTTTTCCTTTTTCCACATAAAGATTTTTCAGCATATCTTTCGTTTCAACAACTCGGAATGCCTTGCCACGTCTTCTGTCATCCCTTGTTTGAACATTCCATAAATGATTATCAGATGCTCTGCACTTTGAACCATCATCAAATGTCAGTTCATAGATAGGTCTTGTTTTTATTGGACTTTCACTTAAAACTGTTGCTATTTTCCCATTTCCCGCTATAACTTTTGTGCCACTATGAACATCTTTCATGTCAATGTAACCATTCGGCGTTAGTACCTTCGCATACAATGGCTGGCATTTTTGTGTGCCCGGTGGCATTGATATGCTCAAAATATCCAGTTTATCATCCTCCATATCCTGCAACGCCTGAATCAGTCCATGCTTATTAAGTTGCTCTCTCTTTGGTTCGTAAAATTTATCTTTCTCTTCACGTTTTTTCTCAAGATATAGCAGATAACTGTCAAACAAATGCGGCGCTTCCCAATGTAGAACATTCCAGTATAGTTCGTTCAATTGTTCTTCTGCCGAAAGATACACGACTATATCTTTCACATACTTTGTCAGTTTCAGCGAATAAGGAAGTTCTTGATTATCTTCTTCATACACCGCTCTCGCCATGCCGAAAAGGTCATTCAGGGTCTCGTAACACGCTTCCTGATTCTGTATTGCATTTATTATTCGCCTGTTTCTTCCTGAAATCAAAAAAAGAGCCTCCTTTCCCTGTTACTGTTGGAAATTTGGCTCTCTAAGGTGCTCTACATTCCTTACTTAACTATCTTTAATATCTTTTTCTTCACTTCGCATTTTGGCATTTCGCTTTCGTGATAATCTGCTGATATGCTACACATACCAGTTCTAAGATTTATCCAATTTATTTTTATTACTGTCATTTCAATATCTCTGCCACTATCGTTAATGATAATTTTAGAATCGTATTTCAGAATTGGGGATTCCGCATTATTGCTACTAAGAATATTGATTATAAAATCACCTCTTATCATTTTCCCTTTCGGCTCTTCCTTAAACAAAAGGCAATTTTTCTTATTGCAACAACATTTTCCACCTTGTGAATAATGCTTTTTGCAAATCAAGCAATCATCCATTCTTCTCCACTCCTATCACATTCATTTTCCCGCATTTCGGGCATTTTACCTCGGCTTGTCCGCTGAATCTGCCAAGAAGTCTGCCGCAGGTGCAACGGTGCTCACGGAGTTCTGTACCGACTGGATTTATGTGCCAATCAAATGCTCCCGGTGCTATTTGATTTATAATATCCGACATCGCCACTCCTATTCCACCTCCGTATTATTACAGTACACAAGCAGGTGCTCTGCAATCTGACGTAAATCTGATTTTGAATACCGATTTACCGCGGATGTATCTCCAAGGTATGCTTTGAAAAACTTATTCTCATAAACACAGGTATCATGAATCAATAAATCAGCCACTTTTATCGGCTCTGCTGGCAAGCCAACCTTGTTTCGCTGAACTTCCTCCAGTTCGGCTTTTAAGCAGTCGATGTGGGACTGCATTTCTTTTATCTGACGCTCTTTCATATCGCATCTATTGGCAAGAACTCGGCATTGTTCTTCCTGTTTTGCCTTTTCCGCAATCAGTTCCTCCATTGTCATTTCTCTTACTGCTTCGCTCATTTCAACTCCTCCATAATATTTCCTACATTTTCAAAATCCAGCACAATATACCGGATACACGCCATCATGTCTATCCCCTATTGTAAAAAAATACCAACCATCGAATATTGACGGTTGGTAAAATGCTTAAATGAAATTAACGATTATAGATATTACAGCAACTATAACATTTATCGCAGTTAGAAATGTAACGATTTTTGTGAGATTAAGCATGGAAGTATTTATTTTTTCTAATCTCTGATTGAGAAGTTCTTGCTGCTTCCACTCATAAATCTTCTGCCATGTACTTAATGATTCAACCACATATGTCTGCACCTCGTCATACTTCTTTTTCACATCATCAAGTGACATATTTTCTATATCTTCTATCTTCATACAAACCTCCGACTTTTTTAGAAAATTATACCACTTCAACCGCCAATATTCAATTTTCAATGTTCAAAATTGGGGGCAACCAGAATCGTCCTAGTGGCTTGCCCAAATTAGAGCACTGTTTGCAACATACAGAACAATCATGAAGCCAAATCCAATTAATGTTGCCTTATCTTGTTTCCACGTTTTTTCAACAATACACGAAATTAAGACTACGATCATCAATATATTTAAAATCGTTACCAATGCTTTTATAATTGTCATTTGACGGATACTCCTTTTTTATTTTTTCACTGGTTGGGGGACTCAGTTACCCGCATGGTCCGTTTCTCACAGACCCCCACCCCCGGCGCTCAGCCATACTCCTTAAAAGCCCCAAATACATCTATACGACAAATTACTGTTTTCTATATAGATTTACTCTGTTCCAACATCTTGTATTACTTTTCATAATTCATACAACATATTGTGTGATCTACTCTCATGAATCCTCTTGCAGGCTATCAGGAACCGGAAATTCGGGCAATCCTTGATGCATTTTATCCTCTTTTCCCTCGCTCTCCAGGTACTTACGCTCTAGAACCGGTATTGCCGGGGCTGTCTGCCTCTTCTCCTGCCCTCGTGGCTGTCCCATGTTCCATCCGTAGTGGCGATTGAGGACACCGAGTAGCCCCACCGGGTTTTGCTTGCCCGTTACAAGGCGATTGCTTAACGACTCCTCGCGTTCTCGGCTCAACTTTTTGTATATCTCACAAGCCGAAGAGCCGGGTCTGCTGCTCTCATTGCCCCAATCATAGAATGTATCCGGGTTAATCCCTGTTAATTTGCTGAAACCTAATATACTAATCTCCTTATCATACTCATAACAGAGGGCTATATATATATCACATATACGGTTAATCTTATCTATATCATAGGCGCCATTATTACTTGAGTTATTATACTTAAGATTACCAGTACTATAATTATCTGCCATTAGCATATCCTTATCAGGCTTAAATAAGGCTTTATTGATATATAATAGCGCGGCGTTCCACCGGCTCTGTGGCTCCTTATGCATGTCCTTGATCTGGTGCTCGTCTATGTACTGGTCAAGATACATCTGTATACCTGATTCGTATATTTCCACGCCATTGCAAGCCTTAACTGTATTATCTGGCATTATATACCTCCTTTCCTTAATACTTGCTACTTGCATAAAACTACATGATGCAATCGTCCTGATTCGGTCTCTGGCATCCAGAACAAATCATTACACAGTATTTCACGTTCCTCCAAAAAAATAAGCACCCAACACGCCTTATTAGCGTATCGGATGCTTTTCGCGACATCTCAAGCCGGTTCGGGGACCGAGTCCCAGCGGCTTATATTAACTTATCTGTTATCTACAATACAACACCGTATATTACTCTGTCAAGCCTTTCCCAAAACCTAATCATAGCATCGCAAAATAATTAAGTGCATTATATTGTCAATAATATAAGTGCATTATCTTCTGTATTTTTCCATTCTTGATAATTCGGCGCAAACAACCTCCTTGACGAATGCGCTAGGCTTTTCAATTCCAAGTTCTTTCATTTTTTCGCGTGTCCCACTCGGGAAAATTACATTGATTCTATCATTTCTCTTTTCATAATCTCTTACCGCTTTTCTCTGTGCTTCTGTTGTTTTCAATTCTCCCATTTATCCACCGCCTTTTTACAAGTGTTTTACACTATTATATATTAAGTGCATTATATTGTCAATAGTATAAGTGCATTATAGTTGCTGCACAAATTCTGCGTGTTATAAGTGCATTATTTTAGTTATTATTACGTATTGCATAAGTGCGTTATATATGCTATTATAATCTCAACAACAAAACAGAGCACACCACCCGGAGGACTCCGGGAGAAAGAGGAGATAATATGAAATTCTACTTAACCGACACAAAAGAAGAGAAAGAAATCACAGTTAGAAACTGGAACGGCTCCGGCTATGACCCTGATTGCTTCTACGATCTGGAAATAAATTTTCCAGAGAATCACGAAAGAATTGACGGAGGAGATGCATATATCTGTACTTCCGATGAATACGAAGAACTAAAAGACTGGTGGGAAGACGAGATAGAAGCCATGAACAGCGGAACGCAAGCGCATGACATGGATTATAGCGAGAAAAAGCAAGAAGATATATGCTTATTCGCAGATTGAGCCTTTAGCCTCTGATTGTTATTGTATTTCATTACAGCCGTTTCACGCCCTCAGCGTGGCGGCTGTTTTTTTATATAATCATCTTTAAAAGTGATATTACTTTTTGAAATTCTTTAGTGTATCTTCCTTTTCTTTTTCATCGTGTACATATTCTATAATATCTTTCGGCTGCATATCAAGAATCATGCATATTTTATTCAACGAATCAAGTTGTATGCTTGTATCCTCATTCTTTATTTTATTTAGTGTATTCTGGCTTAAAACACCGCTTTTCTTTGCCTGGTACATATTCATGCCGGCACGTTCCAAAGCGTCAGCAACATTAAACCTATATCGCAACATATCCGTTATTCTCCTTTCATTCCGTATATAAATATGATAATACGTTAGACATTCGAAGTCAAATAAAATATTATCTTGAAAAGTGATATTTTGTATTGACATTACTTTAAAAAGTGATATAATAACATTAACAACAGAAAACAAAAAGCCGCCGGACATCCTGCAAGATTCACCGACGGCTACCAAACAGAAGAAAGGATGGTTGACATTATGAGAAAATTATACGAAGTCAAGAAAGGAAATAAAAAATTTTATGTTTGCAAATGGGATTGTGGAGCATACAGTGTTGAGCGAATCACAAAAGGTTTTGGCGGTTCTGTTTGTTTCTTCAATACTCTTAAAGAGGTTGAACAGTATGCAAAGGAAAACGGATATAAAAAAGTAGCATAAGCCAAAACGCGCATCGGAGCGTCCGCAACGATTCGCCCCGATGCGCTGATGATGGCAGGCAGAAAGGAGATATAAGATGAAAAAATACGATGTCTATATAGCAGGCGGCGAAAAGATTGAAAGCATTTGCGCAACTTGCATCACAAAAGCGTGCAAGTCATTCATCGAGACTTTAGATAAGCAGGCAAAATATACCTTACAGGGAAAAGAATACGCATCTATACGCTGTGTTGATAATTATTCGATTTGTAGTGATTTTGTAATTATGCAAGCGTAAAATAAGTCGTTGGAGTTCCGCCGGTTCGATTCCGGCGGCGGCTATTTCCCCGGGAATCTTTCCCGGTTGTGTCCTTTGTCCGGGGATGGCGTCCTGGTATCGTGTCACGGGTGGACACTTTACAATGATGGCCCGGCGGAAACTGTACCGCCTAAATAATACAGCATAAAGCACTTGCAATAGATCCGCGCCCGTTCGTAGATCCAATGCAAGCCGGACACTTATTAACCATATCACGCCCCGGTGAAGTTTCCGGCGCTTAAAAGGTTGTGCGATAACATCCGGCATACTGCAAGCGTAGCAGCCTATCAGCCGCGGAACGGGACGCGGACGGGTGCGCGCTTGAAGTACGCAAAATCCCGCGCGGGGATCTAAAAAGTTATTGAAAGCATTTTGTAATTGTGATAATCTTATGTTAATCTTATGCATGCATAACGCTCATATTTGAGTTTTAACGCGTTTCTAATTGTAGGCGGTAAAATGCGCTCATTGCCCAATCGTCCGTATATGACAGGATACAGAGCCACGTTGGGCAATCTGCAAGTTGACCGGTTCAGTAGATTACGCGCAAATTGTCAGAAAAAGGACGTCTAAACGAATTATTGTCTAGGCGTCCAGATTTTCCATCTTTATGAAACAGGGTGACATCTTTTTTTCGGAAGCATTTTCCAGAAAGTAAATTTTTTCTCTAAAAAGGCGCGATTCCTGGAGCCCCCGGGGGTATCAAAAATTTTGCATTATATTTTGCCCCCGGGGGTATCAAAAATTTTGCATTATATTTTAAAACTCTTGGATTATTCCCTCTATTTTATTATTTTCATTTTGCATAGCATGCTATTCATATTATGCCGCAGCCCCATACTGTCTAAACGCCTGTATAATCTGCGCTGGATCCGTTGCAGCATAATGCTTATTAAGCGTCTTGGTGTTCCCATTTTTATGCCCAAGATAAAATGCGACTAATTCTCTCGGACACCCTCTCTTAGCCATGTTCGTAGCGGTTGTCTTTCTAAAAAGATGAGGGTAGACATTGCGCTTTAGCCCTGATCTCTTTGCAATCTTTTTAATAGCCGCCCTTAATCCACTCCTTTGCATTCTTTCATGGCTTCCCTTCTCCGTCACAAAAAGTGCCTGGTTATTGTCATATCTGCTTTCTAAATATTTACTCAGATGGAAGCGCGCTGTTTCGTCCAAGCATACAGTTCTATATGCTTTTCCCTTATGCCCATACACCAGCACGTTTCCCGTAGTCCAATCTATATCCTGTATATTTACGGAAACACATTCTCCAATTCTTACTGCTGTGCTTCTTAAAAACTCTATCAATGCTCGGTCCCTTAAGCATTCGCGGTATTCTGCTATTTTCGTAACCTTATTTATTATACGAACCTTGCAGGCATCTCTAAGCGCCTCCATTTCCCCATCTTCCATATGGTCTATAGGTTTTTCGATTTCCGCATACTTCTCAATGCTATCTACAGGATTATCATTTATAATATGGGATTTCCGCATCCATGTAAAAAATGCAGATATATTTCTCCGCTCATTATTTACCGTTATCGGCTTATTTGGAATCCCATTTCTTCCACGCCTATATTCATCTAGATAATATTCAATATCCATATCCGTTATATCAATAAGGCTTTTCCCTAGAAAATCTATTAAATGATTAACCGAACTCAAATAATATTTTGCAGTTTCTTTACTCAATTTTGGGGCTTTCCTTAAATTAAATATCTCTAAAATATACTCATTCGTGTTCTCGCGTGTGGCAGGAAGGGTCTCCATCTCCGTTACATTGACTTTAAATAATACCTTTACAATCACCTGATTAAGTATTTCCAGAAGCGTGGAATCTAAAAACGGTTTCATTTGTGTCAGTATGGTATCTCTTAATATTTCTTTCTGTGTCTGTGCCATAAATAATTTCCTCCTTGATATTGCCTAAGAGAAAATAATATGCTACACTTCTCTTAGGTAAGTATGCAGCAGATTGTCCGCCAAGACTTTGTATCTGCTGCGTATTTTTATTTAATTTTCAAAAATACTTACTCACCCAATTTTTTAAAAATATACTCATCTACCGTATAGTGCGGCAGTCATTCTATTTTATCTGGCTCTTCTGCGTCCGGTCCTTCTCCAAACAGTTCCGCACACAACTTACTGTCTGGAATCAAGAACTCACACGCTCCTCCTGTAACCTCACATTCCCATCCGTGGTATTCATCTGTTGGTTTCGCGCATTTGCAACTCATCTTCTTCTCTCCTTTCGATTTCTGCTATTGCTTGAAATATTGGGTAGAACTGCTGTGGAACTACTGCGTTTCCCAGGCATCTAATTCTGTCCACCCTATTGGGTACCCCATTAGCCACTCTACCCACATTGGGTTCAGTTGCCCACCAATCTTCGCCGCCAGGTCTCCATGCTTCCGTCCAGATTCCGAACTTCCGTTGCTCCCTCCTGCCCGTGGGGTCGGCCACATCATCATAATCTTCGGGTCTACCTGCTCCCTCAGATTTGATGGTCGCTTTCTCCCCCTTCTGCTTCCGGCCGCCATCTTGCGTAGAGACTCTTCCGACCTCTGGGCCATGTGATCCATTGCTGTCGGAGTAGCCCACAATTGCGACTCTGTATCTCCGGTGGTTGGCTCCAACAGCGCAAGCTGGAATAAGAAATGCCCTTGTCCGATATCCTTCGGCTTCCAATTCAGATAATATATCTGCGAGTGCCATATTGATGATTCCAGCAACATTTTCTCCAACAACCCAAGTGGGCCGTAGTTCTTTGATAACCCTAACCATTTCCGGCCAGAGGTAGCGGTCATCCTTCTTGCCTCTTTGCTTCCCGGCAACGGAGAAAGGCTGGCAAGGAAATCCTCCGGAAATAACGTCAACTGTCCTTCTACCTGTTCGCTCATAAAAACTTTCTCCTGTTAATGTCCTTATATCTCTCCATCTCTGGACGTCCGGCCAGTGTTTTTCAAGTACCCTCGTCGGGTAATCTGCGAACTCACACTGACCAACCGTTTTGAATCCAGCCCATTCCGCAGCCAGATCAAGACCACCTATGCCGCTGAACAGACTCAAATGTGTCAATTCCATCTCTATCACCTAAATTCCCAGTTAGTAAGTCTCATATTCAACCGTTCCACTACCATCTTTTATAAACCGAACTTTTTCTTCTCCAAATATTTCTCTGAATTTTCTTAAAGCCATTTCCGTTCCATCATCACATCCATCATACATCTCATCTGCGATATCATCAGCAACTTCGGCAAATAGTTCTTCGTCTTCTGTATCAACTTCGATACAGTGTAAATATTCAACTCTTTCCGCATATTCAAATGTCATTTTTCTACCTCCACTAAATCTCAGTCTAAAAAACCAACGCTTATTCCATCAGTGATGTAATAAGCTGTATCTATGCCCATGTCTTCGCTGTAACCCGCTATTGTGCCGTTATCGTAGACTTTAGACACTGTCAGAGTGTCCAAATATCTCCCGGCGGGACTTGTTATACTTATCTGGCACCCATTCTCAGTTTTATACTTACTCGCAATTTTAATTAAAATATCCACCATATCTGTAGTCATCGTTTAATTTCCTCATTAAATCTCAGTTTAGTCTACTTCGTTCCAATCAATTGCCTGTCCACAACGCTCACAATATTTAGGCTTGTTTCCCAAATGGTAACCATCGCTATATATCGTCAATGGAATCCACCCACATTCTGGACATTTATAATGTGTTTTTTCGTCCGTTCCCTGTTCTTTTGGCTTCTTCGGAATCTGTTTTTTCTACTGCTATTCCGCATTCTTTTATTGTTCCGATTGCTCTATAATCTTTGTATTCGCAATCAAATTCGTTCATGTTGTTACATACTCCGCATATCGAATATGAACACGATTTTATATGACAAATCATTCTTTACCTCCACTAAAGCCTAAGTTTAATCGAATAAGCTCATTTGCCTATCCGGTTCATAATTCATCCACAAGACTTCTCTTTTCTTGCTACAGACCTGCGAATAACATGTTGTTTCTTGCCTGTGCCAGCTGTGCAATCGATCATTATACAGGTCATTGTCATACCCACTCAGTATTACCGGTCCCTTATGCTCCAGAAGAACATCAAGCAGATTTTCTTGCTCCTTATCCTCCATTTCACAGCGATACTGTTTCCCATGCCTGGTACCGAGTACATAAGGTGGATCTGCGTAAATCAGGACATTGGAATAATTAAACCTCTGTATCACATCTACTGCCGGCTTATTTTCAATTTGTACTCCTCTCAGCCGTTCAGCTGCCTGAAGGATTTTCTCTGGCAGATTACACCAGTCCTGCGATGCATAGGCTCTTTCTCTTCCCTGCACATCATTCTTCCAACCCACCTTTTCTCCGTTCGTCCGGAAACCATGTCCCATATTTAAACGTATGTAGAAGTTCACTGCTCTCTCGAAACTATCCTCCGGCACAGATTCAAAAGCTTCATCGTAGATCTGCCGGGCATACGGTGTATAATAAATCTCCCTGGCCAGACGCTCCGGTTCCTTCCGTATCCATTCAAACAAGTTTACCACATTTCCGTCCAGATCATTCACCGTTTCAATGTGGCTCCTGGGTTTATTAAATAAAACAGCTCCGCTGCCGAAGAACGGTTCCAAGTAGCTGTGATGTTCCGGGAAGAAATCTATAATCCATTTTGCAATAGACCATTTGCTACCTGGATATTTCATTACTGCTTTCACCTAATCACCTGATTCCTTAAATTCTTTGAGATTTTCCTTTATCCATTCTTTGTATTCTTGTGCTTCGCTGATTAAGCAGTTCAATACTGGCATAATAAACATCAATCTTTTTGGATCCTTCTCATTGCACATTTTTATGCGTAGCCTTGAAATCTCTTCTGCTGAATCGCAAATATCATTCTCGTATTCAAGTGCTTCGTCATGCAATTTATATATGTCAACCATATTTCACACCACCTAAATGCTAAGTTAATTGCTATTTTATTGTTCCGTTGTAGCGCACCTGCGTCTTTTTATGCACCAGTTCGGGCACGTCGACACTTTCCTTTCAATTACCCTCATATCACGAACGCACACACGGATAAATCCATTAAATTTTGACTGCCTCACCACTGCACATTCAGTACATTCGTCACACTTTGGAAGCCCATCCCTGACACGGTTTCTATAAGTCTGCTGTTTATACCGGTAATATTCTGGGTTGTCATTATAACGTCTTCTTTTCATTAAAGCCTCTATGTCTTTTCCTTCCATATCGCAATCCGGCTTGTCACAGCATTCGCAATTAGGATATTTGCAATCCTTCATTCACTCACTTCTTTCTTGATTTCCACACTCTTTCAATCTCATTGAGTGTTTCAACTATCATATTTTTTCTAAAAACAGTCTTTTCTTTTTCATATATCAAATTCGCTTCACCTATTAAACTGTCCCAGAATTCTTCTGTATCGACTGGATTTGAATACTTCCGAAACAACTTCCAGCATTCCGTGTATGTAGAATAATACCGTTTAAGTTCTTCTTCGTTCATATTCCACCGCCCTTATGCTATGTTCGCACTGAAAACAATCATCATCCCCGAATCTGCCATCATAATGCCTGCATGTATCGCAACTCTTTCCAGTAACAGACATATATAATTTCCGGAATATCATATGTGGTTTATATCTCATAATGTTCCTCTTTCCGAATTATCAAATGGTATTTCCATATTATTAGCATCCATAAATCCATCCGATCTATCCCATCCAAACTGCCTGTTCACATCATCACCATTCCCATAGATCCGTTTTGACTTTTCATCGTAATTGAGTATAATGCCTTTTAGGTCTATCTTTCCGAATAGCCTATTTTTCGCAATAATCAACTTTCGCTGGCTCTCATCCATAAGCCCTTTGTCAATCTCATCCTTGCTTCCGCGGTCATAACTCAGAGTAATCCCGGCAAGGTTTGTAATATCTCCGGATCCGCTGATCTCGTCATTGGCATCGCTTGTAAAATTATTCTTTCTGCGGTGTGCCACAAGAAGAATCAGGACATCATACCGTATTGCAATCTCTGTCAATTTCCGGACAAAGAGCCCCTGTTTGTCATACTTATCACTGCCCTGCAACTCATCAATATACATGGCGGTCATAAGGTTGTCTATCAACACCACTTTGATCCCATACTGCATAATAGCCTGTTCTACACTTTTCAGAAGGTCTTCTTTCTCGTCGCTATCAATGATGCGGTTGTCGTAGATATAAGATCTATCCAGATACCAGGAATTAATAAGTTCCTGGTTTTTGTTCGTAATAAAACGGTTAACTGTCCCATATTCCGTCTGGTTCTCTATGATATGGTTTCTGCCGGCCACCTGGAAGTCAAACCAACTTTTGTACAAATAATTTGGCAGTTCCCCTGAATAGGAAAAAGTGGCCAAATCCTGTTCCACTGCGTTTGCCATGATCTGGCTTGCCAGTGTGGATTTTCCATCTCCACGCTTGCCAGCGATAATGCACACCATTCCAAACGGCAGCCCGCCGTACAGTGTGCGGTCTAACCGACTGATTCCGGTCTTTAATTTAGGCAACTCATAGATATTTACGCTTTCTACTTCCGCAAGCGATAAAACTCTGTTTACGGGAGCCGGAACCGCGTTTTCTACGGCCTGCCTGACTGCATCCTTGCCATGCTTCTGTAATAACTCATTGGCATCTTTACAGCCCCGGTAATCCTGTTCCCTGACATGCATGATCTTGTTTGGAAACCGTTTCCGGATATCATCCAGCAAAGTCATGTGGCCTTTTTCAAAATCTCCGAATACAACAATTTCCTCGAACCTTGATACCCAGTCAAAACAATACGGAACCCAGGTCATGCCCTGTGAACCATTTGGAACTGATACCGCATTTTCTATGTCTGCCGTGGCAACACTCAGGCTGTCCAATTGCCCCTCTGTCATCACAATCCGGTCAAATTTATCGTTACATTGCTTCATACCAAAAAGAATTGGTCTGCAGTTTTCTTCAATCCACTCCTTCGGTGATTTCCGCTCTTTCCCGTCTTTGTCTATAAATTTCTTACCAGAAAAATATTCCGTGTCCCGGTATTTTATCATCTGCAATATGCCCTTTTCGTCAAAGAACGGAAACACCAAAGTGTTCTCATGTCTGGCATGAACGGTTATTTCATACTTTTTCGCAACCTCAGCAGATATTGCGCGGCTTTCCAGATATAAAACTGCTTTATCCTTTGGAATTATCGGCTCTTTTGGTGTTGGCAGCCGCTTGTATCTTTTCTTTGGCCGGTAATACTCGTCAACAGCATATCCGAGACTGAAATCAAAATCTCTGGATAATTGGATCATGTTGCCGGATACCCCGCAACTTGCCCTCAGACACTTAAACTGTCCTGTCTCCAGGTCAATAGCGAATGTGTCCTTATCCTTTACTGATCGGCAGTAAGGACATGTCTGAAAATGCAGATTATGTCCTCGCTGTTTCGCTCTAATCCCAACATGCCTGGCAAAAGCATAAGCATCAGCCTCTTTGAACTCATAGAGCATTTACAGCACCCCACATTCCTGCAGATATTTGATCTGCTCATCCGCAGCATTCCCAAGATCAAGTGACTGTCCATAAATTACCCCACAGTTTTCCAGGATCGAACGCATATCGGGATCGAGACATGAGAATCTGTCTTCCTCAAGTTCTGCATCCTGTGAACTCTCTGGCCTTTCCATCTCGTAGTTTTCATCCAAATAATCCACATATCCAGAGTTAAAGAATGTGCTTCCGTGCATCATGTACTTCTCTTTCCCAGAAGACCTAATCTCTGCAACATAGCGGTCTACGCAACGCTTTATCTGAGCATATCCAATCCTACGCAATACCTGCTTTTTAGTTTTTGAAACCTTTCCTTTCCCTTTCTTGAGTGGATACAAATTCCAGATTGATTCAAAAAAATCGTCCAGAGATTGACATTCTCGCGCTTCGGCAGAATGCGCATAAGAGTTATTCTCTTCTCTACTCTTCTCTACTCTACTCTGTGTATTACTGAATACATCTATTGAGTTTCCGATGTCGGAAACTGGTTTAATGACTACGTTTTCACTATTTTTGCCAACACTTATTAAAAGGTACTCTTTTTTCAGCTCAACATTTTCACGCCTGGATACAGCGTTTAAATATCTTTTCTGGATTCCTGATGAAGTGAGAATCCGATATTTATCGAAAAGTTCTGCCGAAAAAATGTTCCTTCTGATTGAAGCCGCCACAATCTCATTTATTAAATTTTTAGGGAATCCTGGAAGCGCACATTCATCACACACACTACCAACATTCCGATAACCCACATTATGGGTACACCCGAGCCGGTACGCCCACAACACGGAAATTTCGGGAGTCCATTCACAGTAATAACCAAACCCCGAGTATATGCTCTGGTACAGTTTGACGATTACCGCAAAACCCTTTAATCCAAATTCAGCTTCAATCAATTCAACCTTTTCATCCATGTGGCAATCCAGTTCAAAGTAGTCAAGTCCTATCTTTGCTGGTCTTGCCATTTCTTATTATTCCTTTCCGCTGTTTAGTAGTTCCAAAATCTTTGCCCCGGATTCTTCCGGTCGGCAAAACTGAAATTCAACTCCATACTTCTTAGTCATAGTCCTAATTGCCTTTGCAAGCGTGGTTCCCTTTGTTGCGTCAGGATATTTAAACACCTTTCTACGCTGTCCTGATGGAGTTTTAATCCATTTCTGTATGCGCAGTCTGGGATTTTCCCATTCTTCCAAATCATCAATGGATTTGACCCCGTTTTCATTTTCAATCAGCACATACAGTTTAATTCCGTTATTTTGTGCTAGAATACATTCATCGCGGAACCGATCATGTTGCGGACCACAGATATTTCCAATAATCTCCTGCATATCCTTCTTGGTATCAACGCAGGTCTGGTATGTACCAAGGAAATCCATCTTCTTTACATCGGTTCCGCGCTTCTGCTTCCTTGCGATCACATCAAGAACCTGCTCATTGGCAAGTATATAATCTCCTACTGGAAGCGGATAACGTTCCCAATAAATACCATGGGACTCAAGATATAAGTGTTTTAATTCATGCTTTTTATCTTGCTGCGCTTTGTCCTCTATCACTATCATTTTCATCACCACCCTTATATTCTCTTTTACTGTCCAGATACTCCTCCTGGTGTTTTTGAATATTAAGCATTCCATTCAATCTTTTCAAAACCGCCTTGTTATTTTCAGAACTTGAAAAATCGCGGACAGTCTTATATAGATCCACTATATCCTTGTATTTTCTTCGGAGTCTCCGTTCGTTCTGAAATGCAGTGCCCAGTCGGTTCCGTTCCTGCTTATTGCTGGCAAACTCAAACTTATGCGCCCATTTCCTGGCCCTTTCTGCTGAATCCAAATCTTCGCATTCAGCCTGTGCTTTATCGTATCGTTCCTGGGACTCTTTCAGCAAATCTAAGAAATCCCCTATAATTTCCGATGGCTTCCTTTCCTTCAAGTTAACCACCACCTTTAATTAAAGGGTAATTCTTCATTAATTCCATCCGGAATGTTCATGAAGCCGTCACCCGTGTCTGCTCTTGGTTCTGGTGCGGAAGCCGCCGTACGGGATCCGCCCGCGTTAGCATCACTTGCAGCCTTGCTCTCGGCAAATTCCTGCTCTTCCGCAACAACATCTGTCGTGTAAATCTTGACACCATCCTTATTTGTATAACTTCCGGACTGAATACGCCCGGTTACCGCGATCTTCGTTCCTTTGCGCAGATACTTCTCGGCGAATTCGCCCAATTTTCCAAAGGCGATACAGTTAATAAAATCTGCACTTGGTTCGCCATCCCTTTTAAATCTTCTGTCAACCGCCAGCGTATATCTGGAGATTGCTATAGGATTATCTCCCTGCGAATATCTTACTTCGGGATCTCTTGTCAAGCGTCCCATCAAAATTACTTTATTCATTCTGTTTCTCCAATCTCCGGCTACCATTTCTGGCAGCCGGAATCTTATTTATGAAATGATCGTAAACTGTTTAAAATTAGCCAGTTCTACCTCCAAATGCTCCTTGATATTTTTCATGGCTTGGCGTTTCCATGCGCCACCGTCAGCCTCAAAGATAGCGCAGACAACCGAATCATTATAGTCTTTCATGCGGAACACAAACTCAGATTCTGGCTGCCGAACCTCAGTAAATGTACGATATGGACGGAGTTTCACAGGATTTGGTACAAGTTCAGTTACCTTTCCTGTGATACCTTTTTTTACTGTAGCAAATTGCGAAATTCCATCATCAGAGTATTTTGCAACCGTCCCATTCTCCACCGTGCCGGCAAATCTTAAAATTGATTCTGCCCCCTCATTCTGGATAAATTTAGAACGGATTCCAATAACAAAGGTTTCTGTATCCATAAATTTCCCATATGTAAATGCCGGAATATCAGCATTTACTTTCACAAGGCATTCTCTCTTTCGGTCGCTATTAAGCATGGATATAAGTTGTACCTCCGTAGGTGATACTACATGTACAATCATCTTGTCTTTCATGGTATCAATTTCTGCTTTAATATAACTAACTAGACCAGAAAGTGTTGTCATTTCTAGTTTCGTGGCCCTCAACTCATTGTCCATACGCGCAAGTTCGGCATCTGTATAACGGTGTCCACCACTTTCTATAATCTTTTCCTGCTGTGACTCCACAATGTACTGTAATGCTTCCTTAATAATTCCTGCCATGATAATTTCCTCCATTTTCCTTAATTTAAGACTTCTCCTGTTTCAGAATCTACTTTCGCTTCTCCAATCTGGATGTTCCCATCAGCATCAGTTGGATAATCCTCTATCTTTACTTGCCCTTTCACGCCGCGACCATATTCTTGAACATAGATCTGATTTGTCCGCAGATCCTTTCCAATTGCAATATTGGTTTTCATTGGCGTTCTTGGCGAAAGTTTCGTATCGACTTGCACACCAACCTGCACGTCATTTCGCTCTTCATTCTGCTCAAATGACAATTTTATAGTAATCCCTCGCTTATTCTTATAAGGCGTATTGGGATCAAGAAGATTTTCAACGACTTTTTGCGCTGCCACTTTGAACTGTTCTCCCAGTTCTCCGCCGACTAAATCGTCTAAATTAATTTCAAACATCTATTGCCTCCCTTTCATTTGTGTAACTGCAGGATTTGTTACCGCACCTGCAGATGTGAGCCGTGCGGATCGGCTAGCTTCTATATATAAATTTGACCGGTCAAAATTGTTATTACTTTACTTCTCTCTTAAAAAATCTAACTCTTGTAATTACCTCTTTAACATTTTCTGAGAGTCTACAATCCACATAATCGTAACCCCCGAATGCATTCACACCTACCAGTTTGTAGTGCTCATACATCTTGTTCCCACATCGTCTGCAATACCCTGGAAGATTTGCAATGCTTTTATCGTATACTTTCCCGCAAGAACACTCGTATCCTTTATGCCAATTACTCATAACGCTAACTCCTCCCTGCTTAAAACGGTACTAACCTCAAATCTACTTCCAGCCCCTTCCTCGCAACGTATACCGGACAATCAACCACCTTTTTAGCCTTAACCATAAAATTCCCTGCGTCTGCCGAATCTCCGCTTAAATGCAACAATATGACATTCCTTAAACCGGAATTATTATTCGCTTTCAGAAATTCGCAGGTTGTTCCAATTTCCATGTGTCCGGTCAGAACGTGTCTTCGCTTCTCCGGTATATCCGATACTAAATCTTTGGAGTAATTAGCTTCCACAAGTATATGGTTGATACCCTTGAACCGCCATCGGATATACTCTGCGTCTGTCGCATAGACGAGGCTGCCGATGTCTGGGTGTTGGACGTAAAAACCATAGCACGGACATTCCGTCCCGTCGCCATTTCCGTGAAGCCACTTACCGTCTTTATCCCGATTCGGAAAAGCCTGTATTATAAATCCGGCGCCGCCTTGCAAATCCATATCTTTCATACCGTCATATGGCTTAAATACTGGAATGCCTGCCCTTTCATACTCTGCCACAAAGCCAGAATGATCCTTATGCCTATGGGTACATATCAGCCCCACAATCTTTGAAATGTTAAAATCCAGCGCAATTTTAACTTCTTTGAACGGCAACCCAGCCTCAATAATCAGGGCTTCGGCGTCACTTTCTAATATGTAGCAATTGCCTGCTGATGAAGATCCTAATACTTTAAGTCTCAATTTTCTTTCTCACCCCCTTTGCAATTCTTGAAACTTGCGATTGCGATATGCCTATAATCTGCGATATTTCAAGTTGCGTTTTGCCAATAAGCATCATGTCGACAATTTTTTGTTCTCTTGTTGTCAAACTGGAAATCACTTGACCTGCAGCCATTCCGGCAACAACCTGTTCTTCAAACACCATTCCGTCTGATATCATATCTAAATAGGAGACCTCTTCTCCATTCCCAAGATTTGCTTTATCATCAAGTGAAAATGCAACATCAATTCTCTTTTTTCTAAAAGTCATAAGTATTTCATTTCTTACAATTCTCATTGCATATGTTGAAAATTTATAACCTTTTTCTTCATCAAATGTGTTTACTGATTTTAACAATCCCACTATTCCAGTTGCATACAAATCATCATCATGTACCGAAAGGTTCAGTAATTTTAACACCTTTCCAACAATGCCGATATTTCCAAGTATCACTTGCTCTTTTGAAAACTCCGAATGCTCGTTCTGCCACATTTTCATTGCTGTATCTCTATCAAGTTTTGCTTTTGGAATATTCATAGACTAATCCTCAAACGGCGGTTTATCGTCACCCTGCTTAACCTCTGTCGCTGTAGTATCCACCGTATTCTCTTCATCAACAATGAAATCCTCACTATTCGCATTTTCCGCGATTTCTTCCTGGACCTGCTGATAGGTATCGTCCATTTGAATAAGCGACTGCGAAGCCAATGAGTTGAAATTCTTTGGGTATTTCTTGATTGCATTATTCCGCATTTTACGGGCAATCATTGCTTCTGGTGTATCGAGCCATGCTGCAGAGATATAAGGTTTTGCAGTTTCGCACGAGAGCATATCTTCGATTGTTTCACACGCTCTTAAGGCATCTAAAATCTCGTTTTTCCTTGCCTTAATATCTGCCTTCTGCTGATCTGTAGCCTTGTATCTGTCCTTGCAGATGCCAAATGTCTCATTCATCATGCTGTTGCGAACATGCGCCAGCAGATTTGTTTTAACACTCTCTCGTTCTGCAATCAGATACTGTACTTTTCCATCTGTCATTTCTACCGGATAAACAACTCGGATAACCTTGGTGGACTCTCCTTTTTCTTCCCATTCCGGTGGCGTAAGTTTCATTCCTTTGTGTTTCGGATAGACAAATTCATCCCCTTCTTTTACCAGCCACACCGGATGCACCTTTTTGACATCAACGCCGAACTGCCGGAGAATAGCATCGTTACCGTCTCCCTCAATGCCGAGTTCCACTTCCTTAATCCAGTTACCGTTAACGTCCTGCTTGCTCCTTAACTGAAAGTAGCACTCTCTCGGTACCGCATTGGCATTCAGTTTAAGGCTTGCCACCTGCCCGATAACCTGTCTTAGATTTGAGCCCTGTAAATTCTCCATGGCCTGTTTATTTGACGTCACAACACCGTAGATGGCACTCATAGCAGCCATTACACACTGCTTGGAATAATCATCAAATGTAAGACCGTGCTCGCCAAAATCACGTTCCATCAGACCTGTGTACTGGTTCGTATAGTAGGACAACTTAGTGTTCATTTCTTGTTTTACAACTTCATTCGCCAATTTCTATTCCTCACTTTTCATTAATTCTTTTACATATAAATCCATCGAATGACATAGTTTAATGCAATTACCATGCAACGCATGATTCTTCCACGCATTATACTTTTCATAGAATTTCCGCTCCGTCATTCTTCCAGACTTAACTAATTTAATCCACCCTCTAATACGTTTTCGTATCTTTCGCTTATTTTCTCCCTTTATCTTGCGAATGTACTTACCATCAGAGGTTATGTAATGATGAAAACCTGTAAAACCTATTCCACATTTAAACGGAACAATTTGTGTTTTGCCATTCAACGATAAGCCAAGGCTTGATACTATTTCTTTAATTGCTCCAAGACACCATTTCAGATATCCTTTGTTATGATAAATCAGATAGAAATCATCCATAAAGCGTCCATAATATCGGATACCAAGTTCACCACTAATCATATGATCTAGCCCATTCAGCATAAGCAGTGCATATACCTGTGCCGCCTGATTGCCAAGTGGGAGTCCCGGAGAACCCGTACTGTCAATCAGCAAGTGATTCATCCAGGTGGTGTATTTATCAGAAAAGTGGTAATCTACAATATCTTTCAACACATCATGATCTATCTGATAAAAGAATTTTGAAATATCACACTTCAATATCCATCCTTCAAGTCCATACTGTTGATAAAAACTCACCATATGTTCCTTTAAACACTCCATTCCAAACAGAGTTCCTTTTCCTATCTGTCCGGCATAATTGGTTCTGATAAACTCTTTAGTTAATCTTGGATGCAAAATCTCATCACATAAGCAATGTTGAACAACCTTATCTTTGAATGAACATGATTTAATCACTCTTTCTTTAGGTTCATATATTTTGAACTCATTATACGGATTCATCCGATACGTTTGATTTTCTAACTGTTCTTTCAAAATGTGTATTCCTTCAATGCTCATAGATTGAAATCTTGCACAACTTCCGTTAAATCCTTTACCGGCCTTAGCCTTTCTATATGCCCTATACAAATTTTCAAAATTGCAAATAATACTTTTATCATCCATTTAAAATGTTCCTTTGTATTTACCCTTATAGGGAAGGTTATATACCTTTTTGTATCTTTATCTGATTTCGGATCATGTCCTACTCTGACTGTCTGTATGATACAGAATGGGCGAACACCGTTGCTGTTGTTGTAGTTATTGTTGTTGATATTGCCAGACGGGGAAACAACGGTTTATACAGTATATAACCTAAAATTTCACCTTTCTTTATCCTTTGATCTCCACGCAATAGACATGTGCTTTATATCCTTTACCATTTTTGACCAATATTCCATCCTCTGCATATTGATAATATTCAACTTCATAGATAGTTCTATGTAAAAGATTAGCTCGTCACAATGTGTAATTGCCTTTGTCTGCAACTCCGAACGTTCTCTCCGATATAATTTCAAGTCCGTTCTGTTCGCTTCATGAAGATATTCATATATTTCCATTGATTTATTCTGCATCTTATCCACTAAAGAAAATCTATATTTCTTCGGATATGTATTACAGTTTGATGTAACACGTAATGTATGCTCAGCAAGATCTTTTGCTTTAATAATCACCTTTAGTTCTGTTTCTGCCATCTAATCAATCCTTTGATTCAAAGAGTGAAGAAGAAAAGATACAAAGGGGGCGAACACCGTCGCTGTTGTTGAAGTAATAGTTGATGATATTGCCAGACGGGGAAACAATACGAATCCATGAAGTATCACCATTGCATTTTGTACTATCAGGAGTTAAAGTCCACCACCAATATTCTGCATTTGGAATCAGTTCACGATACTTTCTGTACTCATCAAAACTGATGATTGATACTTTATCTTCACATTTTCCATATTCCTTCTGTCCATCCAATGAGATTAAATCTCTCTCGAATGTAACTACATGATCTTCTCCAATTTCATTAACCAGATTTTCATAGAAATCTTTATTAAGATATTTTCTAAGGCTGCTTTCCTTCCAATCATTATTTAACCCAAAATTAAAAGAATCTTTTATTCTTTCAGCCAAACAAACAATACCTTTATCTGTTCTATCCAGTATCTTCCATGTAAGTTCTGCTAATTCGAATGTATCTCCAATCTTAAGACCACGAAATTTTTCACCTTTTAACTCCGATTTTATTTCACGTAATCCATCTTCTAATTTTCGGACTCTTTCTTCTAACTTTTTATTTTCCATGTTTTTATTCTCCTCTCGATACAAAGATATTAGATTTTAAGATACAGAATGGGCGAACACCGCCGCAGTTGCCGCAGTTATCGTTGCCGAAATCGCCAGACGGGGAAACAACGGCGAGCGAATATCCACACCCTCTCTCTTTCGTGCTCCAAGGAGTGCATGTCCACCACCAGACATCAATCTCCGGCGTAACGAGCAAATCATTGTACTTTCTTGCTTCATCGAATGTGATAGGGCGTACCCTACATTTTACCGGTTCAAACTCCTGCTGCATATCAACAGACGTTAAATCCACCTCATGCTCAATGATGTTATCCTCACCTACTACTTCTGCAATAACAGGATAAATGTCTCTCTCAATCAGCTTTTTAAGGCTTGAATCACTGTAATCTCTAACATATTTGTCAAACACTACATTCTCTGCCATAAGTCTTTTTGAGATAACCTTTGTCTGCGCTCCGTCCTGCTCCAAGACGATAAAATTATGTTCCCCAATCTTGAAGTTTTCTCCTTCCTGCAATGCGGATAATAATACCTTATCTTGCTTTTCTTTTTCCTCTAACATCTGTACCAACGCTTTTGCTGCATCTAATACTTTACTCATGTTTTTCCTCACTTTCCCCTGCCGCCGCAGGCTCATATTTCTTCACAACAGCCAACTTATCCGCACCGAATGCCATAATCCAATCGGAATCTACCGGCTCATCCACGACAACCAATTTACTGCCCTTGCCGTCCGTAACCAAATCGCCGGGCTTCACATCCACTTCTGTTCGATATGTATAGGCTCTGCCAGACGGCTTATCGCCTCTTAAAAATTTGCATTTGATGTAGTTCATTGCGATAACTCATTTCCTTAAAACAGTTTGTTAATCAAATTCATTGCATAGCCAGTATCAACCTTTGTATCCCCGGTATCTTCCATATGCTTCTGCAATGCTTCTACCATCATCTGAAAATATGTAGTATCTACTCCGGTCAACTGTTCTTCCAGTACACGAACATCTTTCAAGTCCAGTTCGTTCAACTGCATACACATCTTCACATACTGACCTGCATTGATGTGGTAACCACGCTCAATATACTTCCTTGTGCGAATAATGGAACACAGAGGATATTTTGAACCGATATAATACAGTTCCTTATTGATAATGCACTCCAACGCCTTCTCCGGCAGAAATACTTCGTTATCCCAAGAACTCCAAGCACAAGTGCAATGTGCAAAATCATAGTTCTTGTGAATATCCTCAACCTCTCCATAGAAGCGTGTTACAATCTGAATTTTATTAGAGAGAGTGATTGCATTACTGGTAATGAAACGAGGTCTGTATTTCTCTTTGGAATCTTCCTCGACAGCTTCTTTCTCAGTTTCAATACCTACCGCTTCATCTTCCTCTGCGGTAGACTCAAAATTGTAGGAAATACTGCTTGTCTGCTGTTCGCCCTCGTCAGCAATTCCTTTTGACTGAACAAAGCATTTTACAGAGCCGTCATCTTCTCCTTTTGCCTTTTCCAATTCTTCGCCCCACATGAGACTTACCGGCTTATCAGAATGTGTTGCGTTCCATTTATCAACATAGTATTTCGCAACCGCAATACACGCTTCTTTCGTTCTGAAATATACATCATAATCATGTACGGGCTCGCCAGTAAGCAATGAAACCAACGCACCGCCGGTAACAATCGTATTCTCTTTCAATACCGCTTTAATGCTTTCATCTTCCACGCTATCAATCCAATCTCTTAACTTATTGGATAAATGTCGGCTTATATTTCTACTGTTCATCTACACGCCCTCCACTTTCAGTTCTTTATCTTCCGTCACGGATAGTAAAATCAACTGTGTATCCATTTCCGGCAGATTGAACTCATTGACCGATTCCGCATTATCAATAAAAATCGGTGCCGATACGCCATATAACTCCGACAAAGAATTGATGACATCAAGTCCGGCTACAATGCGGTGTCCGCTGTTCAGCGTGGAGAACGGAACTCCATTCACTGTACACTCGCAGCACTCCTTAAGGCCTCCATTTAACTGTGTTTCAAACAGTTTCCATCGAACTGTTTTGAATTTGGAATTGATACTTTCTGAGATTTTCAGCATCTTGGCCTTAATGAACTTCTCCAGCAAATAAAGCATCTTCTCCTGGTCTGCCACTTTCTGGCTGACTTCCCTCTGCTCTGCTTCCAGTTCGCCGATGCGTTCCTCAATTTCCACGTTCTTAGAAGCCTTGGCGATTTCTGCCTTGACTTTGTCGAGTTCTTCCTGCAAATCTGCTTTTTCTTCATTAAATCCGGCAATCAATTCATCATATCCGGTGGAATTAGTCTTTGCGATTTCAGCGAGGACTTCATCATGTCTTGCTTTCAACTTCGCATATTCTAAATTCTGCGTATAATCGGCTTCTTCTGGAAGTTCTACCAACTGCTTTTCCAACTCTGCTTTGCGTTCATTTGCCTGTTTTTCCTGCTCCTGCAGGTCGGTAATCTGTTTCTGCAATTTTTCATTTTCCACGGTCAAGTCGGATATACGCTTTTTAATGGTGTCTGCCTCGGCAAGCAATTCATTTCTGACGCGCTCTTTGTCAGCAAGAAATGTTTCTCTTGCGGATTTTAGTTTGTCCTCGCAATCAGCCTTTGCATTGGCTTTTTTTATCTCAAAAAGTTCTATCTTCTGCTCTACATCGTGCTGCGGCAAGACTTGTCCGCAGAATTTACAAACAGTCTCTGTTTCATCAAAGACCCACTTGCTTTCATCAAAGAGATAAGGCTCTTCGTCAAAGACTCTCTGCTGATTCTCTTTGTATCTCTTATTGATTTCTGGCTTCTTTGCTTCAAGTGAGGAAATCTCACTCTTTTCCTTTTCAATGTCCTTTGCAATCTGCTCCGCACGCATATTTGCCGTATAGGCTTTGTTCGCTTCATCATGTACGCATAAGGACAATTCGCTTCTCTTATCCGCCAGCCCTCGGTTTATCGTCTGCATAATACCGGACATATCGAACTGTAACTGCATTTCCTCCAACATCAAATCTCCGACCGCACTTCCGGCATCGGAAATCTTCTTGTCGAACCCTGCAATCTGACGTTCCAAATCAGCCTTGGCAAGTTCCTGTTCCGCAACATCAATATCAACCAAAGATTTTGACAGTTCATCAATCCGTACCGGAATCTCCACCTGCTTTTTCTTCCACTCAGATAATGCCTTGCTGAATTTCTTTTGAATATCATCTGTGGATGGCGCTTTTTCCAGTTCCGGCAATAAGTCAACGAATGCCGGATCGCCCTGCGCCAGTTCCACATCGGAAACGCCAGATACAAACTTCATTAAGATGTCCCGTTGGTCTTTCCACTTCATGGAAACGAAATACTGCGGATTGGTAAGCATCTTAAACAAGTCTTCCGCAACCAGACTGGATATGTAGGCTTTATAATCCGCTTCCGACTTTGGGTATCCGTCAATTTCAAAGGAATTAACATTGCCCTGCAATTCCACAGTGTTTGTACCACGTTTTTTGACCCAGTTCTGCTTCTGAACCTTGGATAGTTCCACTTCCTCTCCGTCCACTTCCAGAACAGCAGAAACCTTGATTTCTACATTGTCAATCCGATTACCGTCTGCATCCAACGGACGTACATTGAATTTCTCTTCTCTGGAACTGTTCTTATTAAAAAGAAGCCAGGTAAATGCATCAAATATAGTAGTTTTCCCCGTAGCGTTTGCTCCTTTAATCTCCGTCTTGTCTGCGAAAACAATGGATTTTCGCTTGATTCCCTTAAAATTCTCAATATTAAGGGATTTTAATATGATTTTCATCCTTGTCCTTCCTTTCAGTCTGCCTTATAATAAGGCTGTATTAGTTTTTATCTGAGTGCCCGAGGCCTGCCAACCTATGAAGGCGCTCCTTCCTTATGTCCCATTTATGCTATCCCTCCTGTGATAATCTCAGATACAATGTTGCCAGCAGATTCCCGTTCGTCGTGTTCTGCAGCGTCAGGTATTTCTCTACCGCATCGAGGTATCCCTCCGTCAGCACGATCGCGAATGCATGCCTGATCGCCCTCTCTACCCTGGAAGGCGTGTCCCCGCTCATCTCGGACAGCCTGCGGTACACCTCCCCTGTCTTTCCGGGCTTCCATGACGGGTCCTCTTCAAGCAGGGCCATTGCTTCCGCTATGTAATGGAATCCCTTGATGTTCGCTGGCATTCCCATCTCTATCAGGGCATTGATTGCCTTATTTTTCATTTGTATTTACCTGCCTTTCTATGTTATACTCTAATTGGTTGATTACGAGAGTGCTTACGCCTTGCCGGGCTTATGTAAGCGCTCTTTTTTTATACGATCTGCTTGTCTTCCTTCATTGTTCTCACCCCCCCCCTACCAGCACAGCCTCGCAATATACCCGTCCTCTACCTCTGCATCCGCATAGCCTACTTGCACCGGGATACCGGCGCGTACCGCATCCACGATCTGCTGTATCTGCTCCAGCGTCCTTGTTGGCTCCCTTTCTTCGATTTCTTCCAGGGCCTCGCATATCGCATCTACGTCCTCCATCCCTGCCGGTCTGTTATTTAGGCGGTCTAATATAATCCGTGCCTTGTCCATCATTTCCAGCATCGTTCGTCCTCCTCCCTAAAATAACGGTCCCGCCATCCGGCAGTACAATGCAGCCACAAGAGCAATTGCCATGCCGATAGCAATTCCAATCAATAGCCCGATCATGACCTCCTTCGCTGTGCTGATGATCTTATGCTTCAATATCCTTCGCCTGATGCTCTCTTTCTTCATTTTCCTTATCCGCATTTCAACATCTCTTTTCTATTGAATTTGTCTGCGACCTCCTTGATGTCCGCCCCAAAAACGCATTGGACGATATCCTCTATCGTTATATTCTTTTCATCTGAGTGCTCTACGTTTAGATCGAACCTCTCTTCTAGTTCCATAATATTTCCACCTCTCTATCCTGCTCATATACACTACCAATTGCCCGTGTTTCATAATTGTGGTACAATAATTAAAAATCGTGTGAGGTGATTCCATGTGCAAAGAAGAATTAATCGTCCTTAAATACATCAACAAATACAAGGAACTTCCTACGGAACAAATATACAAAAAGTTCTGTAAAGTAAATTTTTTTAAGAAGTTCTTTTTCCGCAAACAGTCCTGTGTGAAATATTCGGAAGAATCAATATATGGCGTTCTATGGTATCTTGAGGTCAACCACGATTACATCCGGGAACATAACGGGATGTATAAAATAACTGACCGTGGAGAAATTGAAGCCTACAGCCACATAATTGAACTTCGTGAAATATGGAAGAACCGTTTTATTGGTTTCTTTTTTGGAATCCTCGCCACTGTAATTGCTACTGGATTCATTGAGTTCACCGCATTCTTAATGCGAATATTACGATAATTCCGATTGCAATTCCGAACATAAATGACAGCCAAAAATCGTCATCTTTTCTTTTTTTCATTTCTTTCACTCACCTTCGCTATCAGAACAAATATTCGATTGATACGCCGAAGTAATCTGCAAGCGTCTTTAATTTCATTGCGCCTATCATTTTTTCTTTCTCACCGTTCCTCTCCTCTCTTCTTATCCTGCTTTCTTATTTTCTTCATTTTCTGTTCCGCCGGAAAGAAGTCCACACATCAGTCCAAATACCCTGTTCTGTCCGGCTTCATCTAACAAAGGTGCCATAATCAAAATGTTTTTCAATGTATCGTCTTTCGTAAGTTCTACACCTTTAATTACTTCTTGCATTTTTCTTCACACCTCTTTTCTGTTTGATTATTGTGAAACAATTAGATATCCGATATAATAAGACCATCCCAATCCGAAAGGAGGTGGACTCGAATGAAGAAAAAAGTCAAACTCAAATGCAATATTTCAAACAACAACTTTATAGCCACTTGTGATGTTCAGCCTTGCCCAGACTTAGAAAATCCAAATCTCTTTAAAGTTACTACTGTTTACAACGAAAGTTGTGCATTTTACCAATTAGGCGAATGTCCAAATACCAATTGCGTATTAGCCGATGGCGAAGATTTTTCCACATTTTCTTATGCTGATGAAAATTCCTTAAATTAAAACGGATACTTTTCTATGGTAATCACCGGGGATTCATTAATGTGCGATACAAACTTGAATCCCCTGAGATTTCGTATTTTTTCCCCGTTAATCAATATTTCAATTTTAGATAAATCAGTTACATCTTTTTTCTCTCCGATTCTTATCACAATTTCTGTAACAGGCTCTTTTATTCCATTCATTACAAGTCCTCCATTTTTGTCTTTTATATCGGATATCTGTTTGCCTGATTAACATTATACTTACAATCTACTCACCTCCCTTCGGTTCATCTGCAAAGTCCATCGGGTTCACGCCAGATTTTCTCTTCAATAAATATTGTTTTATCATTATAAAAATATTGATTTTACACATTCACGGCATTATAATATGTGCGTAACCTATTATCATTCACATGAAAGGCGGTAATATTTACGAGAATGTTTCCTGATTTTGGTTATCCTCAAACTGGTGATGAATCTGACAGTGGTACTTATATTTGCATGAACTGCCCTCATGACCAGCCGGATGATAAATCCATTGCTATTCTTTACAAAAGAGAAACGCTACCGGAATGTCCTGTTTGCGGATATACATATTGGATGAAAATGTCATAAAATTCTCATGGAAGTTAGGTATTCGCAGTGCCTAACTTCTTTTATTTAATAACCTATCCGCATTACAGATTGCGTTCAGAGCCATTACTTCAATACCGACTCTTTCCCTTGTTTCAACACTGGACTTTCGGATTTCCTGAATATCTTCATACAGTTGTTCCGCAAGATTTTTAATCTTATCATCCATCTCACTCCCCTCCTTTCTGTTCTGGTGTACGGGGCTTAATGAATTTTGCCCATTGGAACATCTGTCAAAAATTCGTCTGGTGTAATTTCAAGTGCTTTGCAAAAAGCAATCAATTCGTCTCCAGACATTTTTCTTCGTCCCGTTGTCATTGAGCTGAATTTGACCGAATCCATACAGAGTTCGGGATTAATCTCATTCATTTTATTAGCCACCCATGTTTGCGTCCTTCCTTGCTCTTCGACAATTCTTTTCACTGTATCGATTACTGGAATCAATAAAATCTCACCTCCTCGTTTTAAATTCAAGTATTTCTTGATTTACCTTATCATAATCCAATTACTCTTGATTGTCAACAGTTTTTTCAAGATATTCTTGATTTTTGGTTATAATCATAGTATTATCATATTAACCACTTAAAAAGGAGGATGTGCTATGTCAACACTTGGTGAACGCATACGAACTGCAAGAGAAAATAAGGGATATTTGCAAAACGACTTAGCCAAACTTATCGGTGTTAAATCTTCCGGAGTAATAAGTAATTGGGAAAAAGATCTAAACAAACCGGATGCCGAGAAAATAGTAAAGATATGCGAGGCATTAAACGTCTCTGCATCTTTTCTTCTTGATTATTACGGAAAGTCATCATTTGAATGTTCTTTAGTAGAACAGTCACTCATAAAAAAATACCGTCTCCTTGACGATATTGGAAGAAAACACGTCACTTCCGTTCTCGACTGGGAACTGGAAAGAACGCAGACAGCACAAAGCCAGTCAGACCGAATAGCCGAACTGGAAAACAACACTTGCCAGAGATACTTTATGACATACTATCAGAAGTTGGCATCCGCTGGGACTGGTGAGTACTTATTTGATGATGTGCCAACAGATACCATAGAAGTACCATGCAACGAATTGTCCGCTCAGGCAGATTTTGTAATCGGTGTAAATGGGGACAGCATGGAGCCGGATTATTATGACGGTGAAAAAGTCTATGTGAGAAAGACAGATGATTTATCAGTTGGAAAGGTCGGCATATTCGTACAAGGAAGCGAATGTTTCATTAAAGAAAAAGGAACTGATTGCTTAATCTCCAGAAACAAGGATTACCCAGACATTATTCCTGCAAGTGACATGCAACTGATTGGCGAAGTAATCGGAAAATTGGAATAATAATATAACCGATACGGCGTTTATATATCAATGTAAGATCTGACTAAAAAGAAAGAGAGGTAGCTTTATGAAAAGAAAAGTACTCGAAGTTTTATTGATCGCATCACTTGCTATCACGCTTATGGCATGTGGAAACAAAACGAATGATGAAAAACAGAAATCTGTAGGTTCTACGGAAGAGACTTCCAATCCTGCACTAGAAGAAACTGATCCTCCTGAATCAGATGCAGAATATGAAAATGTGGAATCAATCAATATAGATTCCGGGGACACAAGGATTGCCTACAAATCTTCTGAAAGATATACATTAGAAAATGGCGAAGAAGTAATTATGGTATACTTTGATTTTACAAATGTAAACGCTGATGCAACAACTCTCGATGCACAATATAATTTTTCTGCTTTTCAAGATGGCGTTGAAGTGACTGTATACTCAACGATATGGGACGAAATAGAAGCTGCTCAGAATAGGGATAAAGAACTTCTATCCGGGGCAAGTATGGAAGTAGCCATCGCAATAAGACCAAATAATTTCGAATCCCCAATAAAACTTAGGGTTGATGACAACATGGCTTACGATGACGCACAGGACTCACATACCTTACAGGAGCAAGAGATACCAGTTGCATAATTAAAAACCGCCCCTGCGCCAACAGGAACGGTTTTAGATGCACTCCGAAGAGATACACCCCTATTCAAATATATTGTATCATCTTCGAGCAGCCAATGCAAGAGAACGAAAGTTCGCTGGCTGTTATTTTTATACTATTTTCAAGGAGGACAAATAATGAATAAACGCGTAGCCGGTTATGCCCGGTACTCTACAGACAATCAGACAGAAAACAGTATTGAATTTCAGATGCGTTGCATTGAAGAATACTGTCAAAAGAATAATCTGAATCTTGTATTGCGTTACCATGACGATGCCATCTCCGGCACTACCATGGAACGACCTGCTTTTAAGCAGCTATGCCGGGATGCCTCCCAGCATCTTTTCGACGCAGTTGTGATATATGACATCACCAGAGGCTCCAGAGATGTCTCAGATTGGTTTGCTTTTCGAAAGGCTATGGATTTGCTGGGTGTAGAAATTATTTCAACCCAGGACAAATTAGGCGATATTATGAACCCCAATGATTTTCTTGTAGAGTTGCTCGGTATCGGTATTGGTCAACATCATGTTTTGCAGACTCGTCAAAAAACGATTGAAGGGACTACCCAGAAAGCACTTGAGGGGAAATTTCTTGGTGGCATTCCTCCTTACGGATATGATATTGTGGATCAGGAATATGTGATTAATGAGACTGAGGCGAAGAATGTGCAGATGATCTTCGAGATGTACGCTGACGGATATAGTTATGCAGATATTATTGAGAAACTTCACGGCGCACTTGGGAAGCGCGGCAAGCCGTTTGGCAAGACTTCCCTCTATTCCATCCTGAGGAATGACCGATATACTGGATTGTACACCTGGAACCGCCGCAATGTTAAGAAATTGGGGAAATGGGCTGGCGGTACGCCTAACTCGAATATTGTACAATTAGAGAATAAGATCCCGCGGATTATAAGTCGGGAGCTCTTTGATGCTGTACAGATGCGCCTTTCCAAAAATAATCATAGGACTTCTTCTGATCCGGTTGCACCGAAATCCGCAAAGCGTACTTATCTCCTAAGCGGTTATATTGTATGCGAGAAGTGTGGATGTAATTACGTTGGTCATACAACGCACTCTCACGGCTATAAAAACGCTTATTATTACTGCGGCACAAAATACCGCACCCGTAATTGTGATGCCCCTAATTTGCCCGCTGAGCGCATCGAGAAGTGGGTTATAGAACAGATTAATGTCTTTCTGCTTAATTTTTCCGATGCTGCTGCCGATCGCATTCTTGAAGAGATGAAAAAAAGAATGAATAATTGCGATTCCGAGAAGAACCGACTCCGTGAAATCGAATTAAAGTTAAAGAATGCAACTGATGCCATCCTGAGTGGCATTACTTACCCTGAATTGATGGAGGAAATAAAATCGCTGCGCCAAGAACGCGCTGAACTTGAGGCAACTATTGCTCGTGCTTCATCAGAAAAGGTTCCCGTAACAAAGAAAGATATCATGAACGCCTTTTCAGAAAGGCTTGATAATGAAAACGTTGATTATAGGCAATTGATGCGCAAGTATGTGATATCCATAAAAGTAAATGAGAGACAGATCAAACTGTCTCTCGGTGTCGTACATTTTGCGAGTAGCGGGAACTGGATTTGAACCAGCGACACCACGGGTATGAACCGTGTGCTCTAGCCAACTG
>ENA-ORUW01000325-ORUW01000325.1-human-gut-metagenome-genome-assembly--contig:-NODE-325-length-53651-cov-6.836798_pt1 | contig 53651 bp, 45 predicted proteins | sample MGYA00242088_ERZ509227 | MGnify/ENA primary metagenome ERZ509227 (study PRJEB26280, sample SAMEA2338816) | human gut metagenome | biome: human gut; feature: human-associated habitat; material: faeces... | reverse complement strand
TCTTCAAGTTGGCGCTGGGATAAAATCATGAGCAGTTGTCCTCCTTTGCTTCGACGAACCACTTGTCTCCTTCGTGGAAAAGAAATGACTCCTTTCCGCGAATCTGAACTGTGTAACGGATGCCTCCGCCCCCAACCTTTTTGGATGTGGCGCGGCATTTGTATAGAATCTGGTCGATTTGAAAGATTACACCGTTGTCCCACCAGATAAGGCGAGGGAGGATTGCCCCCTCCTTGTCCACATCCAGCGTAACCGGGACGTATGCTTTTCTGTACTGTGTAGCCATTTCTGTTTTTCTCACTCCTGTTCCCTCATACCGGTGTATGCCGGTACGGATGATCTTCGGCAGCATAAATGCCTGTCCATTTGAACTGCTCAAAAGATGTAACTTTTTCGTGTACAACTACTCATGCCCCTTGACAGGATGAGCAATTCAGGATATACTATGAGTAGTTGGATTGCTCAGTCATTATTATACGCACTTCAAGTGCCTTTGTCAATAGACTTGCGCAATTTGATGTCGCAAACTTTTTGTGAACAGGAGTGATTACCAAAATGACGTTTGGAGAGAAATTCAAGGCTGAACGGGAGAAGCGGAAGCTGACCCAGCAGGAAGTAGCCGATGCACTGGGGATCAACAGGCGTATGATTACCCGGTACGAGAACGGCATTTCCTTTCCCCGTACCAAGGACGCTTACAGAAAAATCGCGGAATACTTCAAGGTGGATGTGAACTATCTGCTGACCGAGGACGAAGAGTTTGTGGTTCAGGCATCCGAGCAGTACGGCTCCCGTGGCATGAAACAGGCAAAGGACCTGATTGAAGGGATGTCCGGCTTGTTTGCGGGCGGTACGCTGTCTGAGCAGGACAAGGATGCGGTGATGAAGGCGTTGCAGGATATATATTGGGAATCCAAAGCCCGGAATGTTGAGAAATACACGCCGAAGAAATACAAGAAGACCGGTACGGACGCAGAGGAATAACTGTCTGCGTCTCGGTTTCTTGACGGATTTACTTTGACTGTTTTCAACATGAAAGGGGTGAAGGTCCCGTGATAATTCGCTCCGAGGAAATATACAAAAAGGCGAACAGCATTGTCAAAAGCTGTGGAACAAGAGATACCTTGAAGATTGCCCGTGAGCTGGGCATTCATCTCCATTTTCTTGACAATCTGAACGATCTGCTCGGAATGTACACCTACCGCCATAAAGAGCGGCATATTCTTCTGAACTCCAACATGGAGTATCTGATCATGCAAATGGTTTGCGGTCACGAGATCGGGCATGATACCTTTCACCGTGATCTTGCCAAAGGAAACGAACCGCTCCCGGAGTTCGTGCTGTTCGATATGCGCACAAAACACGAATATGAGGCGAATGCGTTTGCCTCACACATGATCATTGACGATGATGAGCTGATTGACCTGATGAAGCAGGACTACGATGTGGTTCAGCTATCTGCTGCAATGGGGACAAACATCAACCTGATGCTGATCAAGCTCAACGAGCTGAACCGCATGGGCTGGCAGCTCAACTTGCCTTATGTACCGCACTCTGACTTCCTGAAAAATGTCAGACCGGAGGGTTGAATGAGGATGAAGGATAGTAATTAGATGCACAACGACGACTATAAAGAAGCCCTTTTCTATGCCGCTTCCATCTTTAACGAACGCTTGGGGGCAGAGTTCAGTGAGGACAACCTTGTACTGCGCTGCTTTCAGACGGAAAACCAGCAGGAAGTCTTTGAGCAGTTCTGCAAGCAGTATTTCCCTGACCGGCTGGAAGACCGATATACAGAGGACGGCTATTTTGACTTTCACGCCTCTGCATTCGTCGGCACAGGAGACGGCGCGGACGGAATCCTTCTGCGCACAGACATAGCGCGTCATCCGGCAGAGTTGAAACACATTCTTCTGCATGAGCTGGCGCATATCTTCTGCACCCGCAACGAGATTGACGGAGATAATTTCTTTGAGCGATACTGCATGGACGATACCATAAGCCGCGAAGAGGACGGAACCATTAACGCCGGTTATGCAGTCTGGCGGGAACTGATTGCGGAGCTGATTGCATTTGAGCTGGATGACAACTGCGATGTAGTTCCGATTCGACGCAAGAAAGACCTACTCAGCTATTACGAAGGAGAACTCCTGACCGGCAACGGAAAAATGGGTGTCAGCATGATTCTCTGTGAGGCAATGACCAGTGCTGAGGGCGAAGCGTCTATGACATGGGACGCTGCCAAAAGCAAGTTTACGCGGTTCAAGCCCTTTGATGATCCACTGTACAGGGACTTGATGGAACTGGTTTTTACACACGTTAGAGAATACTTTATCGTAATCGACCGCGACTTTATCTATGAAATTGGAGTTTTGTATCTGAGCATTGCCGCACAAGCGATGATTGCGTCCCTAAAGAACAGATTTCAGGAAGAATAGGCAGACCGAAAGAGAGAAAGGACGGGCAACGATATGAAATATAAGCTGTTTCGCTCCCCCGGTAATCTGGACAAGGCAGTCCAGAAGCACGAACTGGTTGCCGTGGAGACCGGCAAGAACATTGATGATGTGGCAGACGCGCTTATCCGTGCTGTTCGGGATGATCTTGCGGAAATGCCGGAGTATGCGCACTGCGAAACCGCTGCGTATGCACCGGAGCCGGTTCAGGAGCATCGCCGCGTAAGACGTTATCAGTATGAGATGATGGGTGTTGTTTACCCGCAGTATGCGGAGAAGAATATCCTGATTGATTATGGCGTGATTGAAGAGGCGGAGTAATGTCAAAGAGATATGCCAGACAACTACATAGTGCAGATGGTTTGATTGCAGCCGTCGAACAACACGGCTTTCTGCCCTTCTTTCGGAACGAGATTCACGGCTTCTCCATCGAGGAACTTTGCCCACCTGAGTTATGGTTTGCGGATGATGTAGATGGTCCGTGGGAATGGAAAGGACCGGCTGCGCGGAGCGGCAAATGTCTTTACGGCAAACTTTTCAACAAGAAGGCTGGATTTGTGAGCCGGGAGTGGATTCCGGACTTTGCGAACTTCCGGCGTGACGGCTATGACTTTGACGCCCGTTGGGATGACGGCTTGGCGTCCTACAAGGACAAGGAGCTTTATGAAGCCATAGCCGGTGAAGGCAGGATGCTTTCCAAACGGCTGAAAGAAGCTCTGAACTACCGCAAGGGCGGCAACACCGGTTTTGAGACGTGCATCACGCGGCTGCAAATGCAGAGCTATGTCTGCATCGCGGATTTCGTCTATATGCAGGACAGATATGGAAGACCTTATGGCTGGGGTGTCGCAGAGTATGCGACGCCGGAAGAACTTTTCGGGTACGACCTTATCACATCTGCATATCAGCGAGACCCGCAGGAATCCAAAGAGCGCATGATGCAGCATCTTTCCTCCATCCTGCCGGGTGCGTCTGTACAGCAGCTTACGAAGATATTGAAAGGATAAAACACCATGAGCAAGAAACTTGTAGCATATTTTTCTGCGTCCGGCGTGACCGCAAAGGTTGCCGAGACGCTGGCAGAGGCAATCGGCGCGGACATCTTTGAGATTGAGCCGAAGGTGCCTTACACGGAAGCTGATCTGAACTGGATGGACAAGAAAGCCCGCAGCACGATTGAGATGAACGATCCTGCTTCCCGTCCAGAGATTGCCATAAAGCGGGACAACATGAAGGACTACGACACAATTTTTGTGGGCTTCCCGATCTGGTGGTACGTTGCGCCGACGATTATCAATACGTTCCTTGAGAGCTATGATATGACCGGCAAGACGATCATCCCGTTTGCAACCTCCGGAGGAAGCGACATTGGCAAGACGAACGAACGCCTTGCGCCGAGCTGCAAAGGCGCAAAGCTGATGGACGGCAAGGCTTTCAAGGGCTGCGTCGGGCATCAGGAGCTTGCGGCGTGGGTTGAAGGACTTGGACTTTAAGGGGCAGACAAATCGGAATTCGCACCGCCCAAATATTTCATCTGTTATTAGCGGTTATAAGCAACCGTCAAAATCGGCGCAAAGCATTGAAATTACTGGATTTATTGAGAAATCAAAACCATCCCAAATTATCTTCCTTTATACGCTGTTACCCTTGACCGCGTGAGCTGATAAGGGCAAAATCAAGGGAAAACCCCATGGGGGAAACACAATTATTTGACAAACGGCTGACAGTGATGTGTTAAGTCAAACTGAATAAGAATCCACCGGGAGGTCTGGTTATGGTAAGGGAGCATTGCGCGTCAATGCTCCCTTTTACTATACCACAGACCGCCGTTGAGAGATAGATAAAATCTGTGGCAGAATGGAGGTGTCAGATATGCCGCAGGCGATCTTTGCATACCATCTCGGCATGGACGCCGAGCAATACGCCTTTTTCCGCATCCCCAAGCTCCTGATCACCGAGCCGTACTTTCGGCGGCTCTCCACCGACGCAAAGCTGCTGTACGGCCTCATGCTGGACCGCATGAGCCTGTCCATGAGAAACGGCTGGATGGACGATGATGGCCATGTGTATATCTACTTTACGCTGGAGGAGGCGTGCGAACAGCTCTGCTGCAAGACGGATAAGGCGGTCAAGCTGTTCGCGGAGCTGGACAGTGCCAAAGGCGTGGGCCTCATAAGGCGGGTCAAGCAGGGGCTGGGCAGACCGGCGAAAATCTATGTTCTCCGCTTCATGGGCATAGAGGACGAACCAGGCGAGGATACACCGGAACCGGAGCTTCCGAGCTGCCGAAATCCAGACTTCGGAAAAACCGAAGTCAAGAGTTCTGAAAAACCGAAGTCTGGACCTCGGAAAATCAGAAGTCAAGACCTCGGAAAAACCGAGTGTAATAAGACTGATAAGAATAATACTGAGTTGAGTAATACTGATTCATCTATCCATCCGGGCGCGCAGCCGGAGGAGGTGATCGAGGAATACCGAAAAGAGATTCGGGAAAATATCGAGTACGACCACCTGCGCCGGCAGCATCCCTACGACGACATCGACGAGATCGCGGACCTCATGCTGGAGGTCCTCTGCACACAGGGTAGCTTCATGCGGATCGGCGGAAAGCAGCTTTATACGGCGTTAGTGAAGGAGCGTTTTCTGAAGCTGGATTCCTCCCACATCGAGTATGTGCTGGACTGCCTGCGGGAGAGCACCGCGGACATTCGTAACATCAAAGCCTATCTGCTGGAGATGCTGTTCAACGCCCCAGCTACCTGCGGCAGCTACTACCGCGCCAAAGTGAATCACGACTTCCATGACAGCGGATAGGCAGAGCGAACAGCTCTGCTTTTTTGAAAACCATTTTACGACTGAAAGGAGCATCGAACCCGTGAAAACAATCGCACTGGCAAATCAGAAGGGCGGCGTGGGTAAGACCACCACAGCCGCCAGCCTCGGCATTGGTCTTTCTCGGCAAGGTAAAAAAGTCCTACTGATCGACGCCGATGCACAAGGCAATCTCACGCAGATGTTGGGCTGGCCGCAGCCTGACGAATTATCCCCCACGCTCTCCACTTTGATGGAGAAGATCATCGCGGAGCAGCCCATCACCCCCGGTGAGGGCATTCTGCACCACCCGTCCGGTGTCCATCTTGTCCCCGCCAATATCGAGCTGTCGGCACTGGAGGTCACGCTGGTCAACACCATGAGCCGTGAAACGGTGCTGCGGCAATATCTGTCCACCGTGGCAGACTGCTACGATTACGCACTCATCGACTGTATGCCCTCGCTGGGTATGCTGACCATCAACGCCCTGACTGCGGCGGACAGCGTAATCATTCCTGTTCAGGCGCAATATCTCCCCGCAAAGGGGCTGGAACAGCTTTTGCGAACCATCACCCGCGTGAAACGGCAGCTCAATCCCAAACTGGAGGTAGACGGCATCGTGCTGACGATGGTGGACAGCCGCACCACACTGGCGCGGGAGATCAATGCGCTTGTCCGCAAGACCTATGGCGGTCATGTGTTCGCAAGCGAAATTCCCCGTTCCATCAAGGCGGCAGAGATTAGTGTGGAAAACAAAAGCATTTACGACCATGACCGCAGTGGCAAGGCGGCGCTGGCGTATGAAAATCTGACGAGGGAGGTGTTGAGCCTTGGCAAGCAAATTAAGCGGCATCGAACTGACCCGGTACGATGACCTGTTCAAAACGGACGCGGAGCGTGAAGCCGACCGGCAGGAACGGATTCAGATCGTTCCCGCCGCAGAGGTTTTCCCGTACTCCCGCCAGCCGTACACCATTGACCGCCCCACGCCTGACTTGGTGCGCCTCATGGACAGCATTGAGCATATCGGGATTGCCGAGCCGTTAATTGTCCGCCCTCGTGATGCTGGCGGATACGAGATCATTTCCGGCCACCGGCGAGATTACTGCGCGAAGGCCGTGGGGCTGGACACACGCCCCGTCATCGTCCGCAATTACAGCGATGAGGAAGCGGACATTTTGGTGGTGGATTACAACATCAACCGCGAGGACTTACTGCCCAGCGAGAAAGCAAAAGCCTACAAGCTGAAGCTGGACGCCATGAAACGGCAAGCCGGGCGGCCATCAAAAAATTCTGGCCAAGTTGGCCAAGATTTTCGTGGAAAAGCATCGGTAGACATTTTGGCTGAACAGGCAGACGAAAGCCGCAAGCAGGTGCAACGGTACATCCGCCTGAACAAGCTGATCCCGCCCCTGCTGGAAGCCGTGGACAGCGGCACCGTCAAATTCGTTCCCGCGGCGGATTTCCTCTCCCACCTGTCCGAAAAAGAACAGACCTACCTCCTGTTGGTCATGGAGCGTGACGAGGTATCCCCGTCGCTGGGACAGGCTCAGCGGCTCAAGCAGCTCAGCGGCGAGGGCAAGCTGGAGAATAACATCATCGACCTCATCATGCGGGAGGAAAAGCCGCTGGAACGCAAGGTCACGATCCGTAATGACCGCCTGCAAAAATACTTTCCCTCCAGCTATACCCCGAAGCAGATGGAGGATGTCATCATCAAGCTGCTGGAGGGCTGGCACCGCAAGCGGCAACAGGAGCAGGCGCGATGAGGAACGAACCGATGCGCAGGAATGACCTGCCGGAAACCTGTTTTTCCGTTCTGCCGTCCAGCGGTCAGCTTATTATCATCAAAAAAGGCGAGAGCGGTTACTATCCCTCCGAATGGGATACCGGCAGCCGGGAGGAAAACCGCGAGATCGCCAGCAGCCACAATGCGCGGCGCGGCATCACGGATATTCAGGAAGCGGCAATGCTGGCAGGCTCCATGTTCGGCTGGAATACACCGGGTGCGAACCCGCAATGGTATCTGGACAACGCAAGATATGTGAATTCCAACATCGTCCAAGGCCATATCAAAGACCCAATTATGAGCGTGTACTATCCCGTCAGCAGTTTCTTACTGTGTTATGAGATCATGGGCAAACAGCACTTTTATCTGCCCATGGACAAACTGCCGCAAGAGCTGATGGGCCAAAGGTCACAGTTTATCATGCTGCCGGATATGGTATGTGGAGTACCGGTCATGCCGGTGACAGCGACTTTTGCACAAAACGGGAGCTGCACCATCCAGTTAGAACACGGCAGCTATGTAGTGGGCGAAGCAGTCAATCAGGAATACCACATCACCGCCCGCGTCCGCATCGGCAGTGCCGAGTTTGTCATGGGCGAATGCAGCAAAGCTCCCGATCCGTTTGTGACATGGGTGAGAAACTGCAAAAATGATGGAGATGGCCCACCCAATTACTTTTGGGGACATTACAGAAGCTATCGCGCCGCCGCTGTTGAAGATTTCTGTGAACGGGCAAATGATGAATACAAAAAACAACAAAATCGCATGGTGCAGCAGGAACAAAAGCGCACCACGCCGAAAAAAGAAAGCGGTGCAGCACGATGATTGACCGTGAGCCGGTAAACATCATGGGCGTTATCGCCTTTCCAAACCCCAACAAGGATGAGCGCGTGATCCGCTTCATCGACAGCGAATACCACACGCTCTTTACCATCAAGGACGGGGAAAGCATCGTCATTACCCGCTTTGACGGTGAAAAGATGGTTTTCCCTTGCAAGTACATTGACGATTGCCATGTCTGCATCGGTAATTCTGCCTATCATATTTGTGAGTTTGCAGAAATGCAGGAGCGCAATGGCAATATCTATGTTCCCAGCGCGCCGAAAATCAGCGGCGAGATCGGCACCTATGAAATCTATCAGATCCCCGCAACCGCTGATGTGGACTACTATTTCCGGTCTTATGAAGCGGCAAAGGGAAAACTCCAGAGCGCTGATTATCAGCGTTCTTACGCCGGTATGTACGCAAAGGGAAATTCGCTGGAGGATCTGTGGGCAAAACACAACAGCGACCACCGCCCCTTTGCCCATCGGATGCGTTCCATGTCTGTAAGCGACATCGTGGTACTGACGCAGGGTGGAAAGAAAACCGCCTACTACACGGATAGCGTTGGTTTCAAGGAAGTGCCGGAGTTTCTGACGCAGAAGCATCAGGAGAAAAATAAGCATAGAGAGCGAGGAATCGAGCGATGAAGCGGTTTTATGTGTTCAGGGACGGTACGATGGAGGGCAGCGCCGCGTCGAGAGTAGCCGCGCTGGATATGATCCGCCAGCTTCAGAAGCGGGAGACACACCCGTTTTTGCGCTCATCGTTCAGCATGATCGAGGGCGAGGAAGAGTTTATTCCCTATCCTTCGATGAAAAAAGAAAAAGCAAAAAATCAGAAAGAACGAGGTGAAGCCAGATGAGCTATGACGCACAGAAGGTGACCTATCAGGAGGTCACGATTTTTGACCGACCGGCCTTGTTTACGGAATGCCGCATTGACCGAACCACCGTGCCGGAGGGTGTATATCGCTACGAGCTGCGCCACGGCGATGAAGATTGGGGCGAGCCTGTTTCGCTGTCACGGAGCATTGTGGTCAATTACTACGGCACTATTCTCACCCGTGAGCCATTCCAACTCCCCGTGGAGGGTTGGATACCGTTGGAGCCGGACAGCCTCTCCTTTCGGGATGACGGCTGCCATACCCTCTCAACATTTCAGGAAAAGTACCCAGCCAGTGAGAAAGATGTCATTGATTTTTATAGCGTCAACGATCCAAGTCTGCATGACCTCTACTTCTCCCGCAGTGAGGAACAGGACAAGACCGCTGGCTGTATTGGACACCTGCGGGGTGATTTTGGCAGCGGCAAGCAGTTTTACACAACATGGTGGCCCCACCAGCATAACACGCTGAACACGCCGGAGTTTAAGGCCGATATTAACCGCACCGTGAACTGGCTGCGGGAGCAGCCGGATTCCCCACTGCGGGACTTTGCCACCATGAACCGTTGCTGTGACCGCTATGGGAGGACCTGCGCCATCAAGAGCGCGATGTTTCCTTCCTGCGGCTTCATGGTGAAAACCAAACAGTATGTGTATATGCTCCGCTGTACGCCGATTAAAAGTGACTATCAGTTTTATATTTACTGTTACCAGCGGAAACCGTTTGAAAAGGCCCAAAAAGAGCAGCAAAAGAGTGACCGGCTTGCAGCAAAAAAGCGGGCGGAGCCGGAGCGATAAGGAGGTGCCAACTTGCCTACAAAATTTCAGCTTATCACCGAGCTATATGACCAGACCGTGCAGAGCGTCACCGGCAGCTATCAAAGCTGGACAGGCTTTCTCCGCGCGGCCTGCTATAACTACAAATGTCCCTTTGATGAGCAGCTTTTGATCTACGCTCAGCGCCCGGACGCCACGGCGGTCCTTGAGATGGAGCGCTGGAATCGTCAGTTTGGCCGCTGGGTGAATCGCGGGGCCAAGAGTATTGCCGTATTTGGTGATGACGGGCAAAACTGTCTGAAGCTCTACTTCGACGTGTCGGATACCCATGCGTCCCGTTTTGCCCGTCCGCTGCCCATCTGGACGATGCACCCGGCCTTTGAGCCGGAGGTCATCGAAACGCTGGAGGCCACCTTCGGCAACCTTGCCGAAAAAGAAAATCTCGCGGACGCCGTGCGCTCCGCCTGCCATAACGCTGTGGCAGACAACTTCACGGACTACCTGCAAGACCTGCGGGAGTGCCGGGAGGACAGCCTGCTGGAGGAACTGGACGACCTCAATTTAGAGGTGTTCTACCGGGATGCGCTGGAGGTCAGCGTAGCCTATATGCTGATGACACGCCTCGGCCTGCGGGCAGATGACTATTTTTCACCCGATGAGTTTGCCCACGTTTATGAATTCAACACACCGCCCACCATCAACGCCCTGGGCATCGCCACCAGCGACATCGCGGAGATGGGGCTGCGGGAGATCAGCCGCACAGTCATGCAGGCCAAGCGGGATCAGTTTTTTGCAAACCGTGAAAAAAGCAGATATGATGACCACACAGAACAACACGAAACACCCCATGAAAGGAGCGAACAGCATGGAGATCACTTACAGGATGCAGGATGGCTTTCAGGTGCCGAACCTGCTGATGCCGCAGACGCCGGAGGTGCATCTGGGCAAGTACGCGGAGCTGCGGAGAGCATACCTGAAAAAGCGCCGCAGGGTGCTTTACACCAACCTCAAGACCAGCGGCAAGCTGACGGAGCATCTGGCGGAGATCGAGCAGACCGCGCGAAAGATGGTGGAGCAGACCGTGACGCAGATGGCGAGAGCCGAGGGCGTGACGGAGGATCTGAAGGCGACCGATCCCATGCGCTGGACGGGGCTGATGAACAATCTCCGGCACAGCGCGGAGGAACTGGTGCTGAACGATCTGATTTACGCCTGACAACCGAAGAACCCACAGAGGCAGGAAGTGATGAGCTTCCTGCCTTTGTCGATCACAGCGGGGATTATGTGCTGCTGGATCGCTTGCGCGCCGACTGCGACTACTTCCTCGGCGCTGGGGGCCGGAGTGAAAAGCATTTGTGGGCAGGCAGTGTCCACGCGCAGATCAAAAAAATGCGGGAGCTGTATGACGCCCTCCCGGAAAAACCGGAATGGCTGACCGCAGAAGCCATTGACCGATATGCCGCGCAGATGGCCGCGCCCTATCAGGTTGCAGCCTATCACCATTTTGAAAACGGCTTTGACGATAAGCTGGACTATCAGACACTGGAAGAAGCGGAGGCCGCAGCGCAGGGCTATGTTGCCGGTACGATGGAGGAAGATGGTTTTGCATACGACGGCGCTGCCGTCTATGGTGCCGAAACACGCCAATGCCTCCGTGTCTACGGTGATTACCCGGACGAAAAAGCGCGGGAACAGGCCGTAGCCTTTGCACTGGAGCATGACACCGCACGGCAAAATACCGCAGAATTGCCCGCCTTTCTGAATATGCACCTCATTGAAGCGAATCTGCTGGATGACGGCGGGCGCAAGCACAAGCGGCAGGAGATCTTTGAATACTTTCAGACGCACAAGAGCCTTGCGGAACGGACGGAATTTCTCAAAAACAGCTACAACGACATATGGGTGGAAGTCCTGACCGACGGTGTTCGGACAGGCTACCATGCCGAGAAAGACGGACTTTTGATGTGGGAGGGCAGCTACCTCTCCCGCACCTCGGAGTCCGTTTTTTCATGGTCGGTCATCACCGAGATGACCGAGGGCCTGATCGAGCGCGGCGAGTACAAGATCAAGCTGGGCCTGCAAAATGCCCCAATCGTCGCAGAGCAGCTTGCCCTATTCGACATGGGCGGCGACGCCCCGGTGTACGAGGCTCCGGCAGACGCGCCCTCTGGCATTCTGGCCCCGGCCCGCACGGTGCCGCAGGCGGTCATTGATCTGGCGCTCTGCACGGGCGGCAATGAACCCAACAGCGCGGAGCGCATCGCAGTGTTCTATATGCGGGAGCGGCCAGAATCGGAAAATATATCATTTCTGCGCCGGGAGTTTGGGACGGAGAACGGGCGCGGCATTGAATACGAAGGCCGCAAGTACGCCGTTTGGTTCATGGAGGACGGCATCCACCTCGCCCAAGGGGACAGTGTCCGCACCGGATACAGCAAGACCGTGGTCACATGGGAGCAGGCATCGGCTCGCATTCTGGAGCTGCTGGAGGCGGGGACTTATCTCTCTGCGTCCGAGCTGGCGCAGGCCCCGGACAAGGTACTGCACGAAGCGATGGACGCGCTTCTGATGACGGCCCGTGACCTAAACGAAGAAGGCCGCGCGCAGGGCCTATTCCCGCAGACTTTGACCATCCATGACCAGCACAAGGGCTACCCGGAGCTGGACGAGGATATGGTTGCGTTCGCAAAGACGGATGGTGGCCTACAAATGCTGGCGCAGGAATATCATGTCTTCCTCGACACCTATGCCGCGGCCCCGGAGATCATGCGTTTCCGTGTCAGTGGCTATAACACCCACCGCATCGGTGTTGTGCTGGACGGTCTGCCCTACCCGGAGCGGCACTTTAACGCCCAGCCTGATTTCCTGCGGCAATGCAAAATGTTCATCACGCAGGACGAGATTGACGGCTTTTTCCTCTGCGACCATCTGGATAGCCGACTGGCCGTATATTCTCACTTCTGCTATCCCCACACGCCGGAGGAGCATCAGAAATTCATCAAGGGCAGCTTTGGTGAGTACAGCGGCGGTGGCCGTGCCGGATACCAGCACACGAAAACATCAAAAGGGCTGGAGTATGAGCGCGACTATAATTTCAAGAAATATGATACCGTCCATCTGACCATCCCTAATGTGGTCAAGGAGTATGAGCGCCTGATCGCGCAGAAACGATTCCCTGGTGAGGATGCTATCGCCAAAATCCCGGAATATGAGCGTGGGCAGTTGGCTCGAACCGTCTATAACGGTTTTTACAATGCGCCGGACGATGTTCCGCGGCCCTATCCAAAGGGTGCGGACTTTTATGATGCCGTTCCCATCATTGAAAAGCAGCTTCAGGACAAGGCCAAAGCTGCGGATATGCTGGCGGCGCTGACCTCCCGGCTGGATGGGACGGACGAGAGTGACCGTTTCTATGATTCCGTCCGCCGCGCAAAGGAGCAGCTTTCCGAATATGTGGACGGCACTTTCAGCCTGTTCAACCACCGGCATGATGCTCCTCAGCAGGAACGCAGCTTTGTGGAGCAGGTCGCAGAGGATGCAGCACGGCTTGCCGCAGAGCAGCCGTCCGCCTATGAGCGGTTCAGCGTGATCGAAACGGACGACGGCTACGCCATCTGGGACGATATTCGGGACGAAATTTATGTTGACAGCGAGGGCGTCCGTGAGACCTTCCCCAGCGAGTGGCAGGCCGAGGATTATCTGGAGCAGGTCAGAAAGGCAGTCAACGAAAAGGAAGCGGCGGAATGGCTCTATGTGGAGCAGTCCAGGAACACCGCAGCGAAGCCGGAGCAGCCGCAGTCCGAACCTGTTTCAACTGCCGATCCCGTTATCGTTGGCACACGCCTGACCATAGATGGACGGCAGTTTGAAGTGGACAGCGTAGACGATCATACGCAAAATGTATCGCTGCGGGATGTGACCTTTGAAGGTGGGACGGGATTTCCCATCTTCCGAAAGGAATCCATCGACTATGTCCGCGCTCACATGGAGCAGCCGGACACGGTGCGGGAAACCACAGCACCGCAGACGGACGAGCCGCCTGCGGCGCTCACCCCGCCGAAAAAGAAAAAGCAAAATGCGCTTGCCTATCCGCTGGACGCGGATGGCCGGAACTATCGCATCATCGATGACCATATCGGAGAGGGCGCACCGCTGGAGCGTTTTCAGCGCAATCTGGACGCGATCCGTACTCTGAAAACCGTGGAGACCGAAAACCGCACCGCCACAGCGGAGGAACAGACGGTGCTGGCACAGTATGTGGGCTGGGGCGGTCTTGCCGATTTCTTTGACGAAAAGAACCCACGATACAGCGAGCTGAAAGATCTGCTGACGGACGCCGAGTATGCCGCAGCCCGCGAATCCACGCTCACGGCGTTCTTTACGCCGCCTGTGGTCATCCGCGGCATCTATGCCGCCCTGGGGCAGATGGGCTTCACGCAGGGCAACATTCTGGAGCCAGCCTGCGGTATCGGCAATTTTCTCGGTATGCTGCCGGAAAGCATGAGCGGCAGCAAGCTCTATGGCGTGGAGCTGGACGATCTCTCCGGACGCATCGCCCGCCAGCTTTATCAGAAAAGCAGTATCGCGGTGCAGGGCTATGAGAAAACTGCCTTCCCGGATAACTTTTTTGATGTTGCCATCGGCAATGTCCCCTTCGGCCAGTTCCATGTGCCGGACAAACGCTATGACCGGCTGAATTTTCCTATCCATGAGTATTTCATCGCCAAGGCGTTGGATCAGGTCAGACCAGGAGGCGTCATCGCCGTTGTGACCTCCAGCTACACCATGGACAAGCGCACCGCCAGCGCGCGAAAATACCTCGCGCAGCGAACGGAACTGCTGGGGGCGATTCGGCTGCCCAACGATGCGTTCAAGGCCGCGGCAGGTACGGAGGTGGTTTCAGACATTCTGTTCCTCCAAAAGCGGGAACGAATGGTGGATATAGAACCCGAATGGGTACACCTTGCCACCAACGAGGACGGCATCCAGATGAACAGCTACTTCATCGACCACCCCGACATGGTGCTGGGCGAGATGAAGATGGTGTCCGGGCCGTTCGGCCCCACGCCTACCTGTGAGCCGTACCCAGAGCAGCCGTTGGAAGCACTGCTGGCGGAGGCCGTTCAAAATATCCACGGCGAGATCACCGCTTATGACCGGGAGGAAGAACTGGAGGGCGAGGATCATTCCATCGAGGCCGATCCTGCTGTCCGCAACTTCTCCTATACGCTGGTAGCGGGCCAGATCTACTACCGGGAAAACAGCCGGATGAACCCCGTGGAGGTATCCAAGACGGCGGAGAGCAGAATCCGCGGCATGATCGAGCTGCGGGACTGTGTGCGGACGCTGCTGGAATACCAGACTGAGGACTATCCCGATGAAGAAATCAAGGCGCAGCAAGCCAAGCTGAATATCCTCTACGATGCCTTCACCCGGAAATACGGACTCATCAACTCTCGCGGCAATGCGATTGCCTTTGACCAGGACAGTTCTTACTTCCTGCTGTGTTCACTGGAAATTCTGGACGAGGACCGGAACCTGAAAAGGAAGGCGGACCTGTTCACCAAGCGCACCATCCGCAGTCACAAACCCGCTGAAAAGGTAGACACAGCGGTGGAGGCCCTGGCCCTGTCCATCGGGGAGAAAGCCCATGTGGATATGGACTATATGAGCAGGCTCACCGGCAAGGACGAAGAAACGCTGTTTTCTGAGTTGACCGGCGTGGTGTTCCTGAACCCTGCTTACACCGGCGAAAACGATGGGCATGAGAAATACCTGCCCGCGGACGAGTATCTTTCCGGCAATGTGCGTCAGAAATGGGCGGTTGCCCAAGGTAAGGCAGAACAGGACCCGCAGTATCAGATCAACGCCGAGGCATTGGCGCAGGTGCAGCCCACCGACCTCACCGCCAGCGAGATCTCCGTCCGGCTGGGCGCTACATGGCTGGACACCGACTATGTGCGCCGGTTTATCTTTGAAACGCTGGGGACACCCCGCAGCGCACAATGGAGCATAAAGGTCCACTATTCCGGCATCACCGGTGAGTGGCGTATTGAGGGCAAGAGCAAGGATCGCGGCAATGTCAAGGCCATCAGCACCTACGGCACCAAACGCATTAACGCCTATGAAATCATCGAAGTTACCTTGAATCTGAAGGATGTCCGCATTTTTGATTATGTGTACGATGCCGATGGCAGGAAAACCGCTGTCCTCAACAAGAAAGAAACCGCCATCGCCCAGAGCAAGCAGGAACTGATCAAGGATGCCTTTGCCGAGTGGATCTGGAAAGACCCGGACCGGCGCGAAGCCATCTGTAAGACCTACAATATCCTGTTCAACAGCAACCGTCCCCGTGAGTATGACGGCAGCCATATCAATTTCAGCGGCATGAACCCGGAGATCACGCTCCGCAAGCACCAGGTCAACGCCATCGCGCACATTTTGTACGGTGGAAATACGCTGTTGGCACACGTTGTCGGCGCGGGCAAAACGTTTGAGATGGTCGCGGCGGCGATGGAGTCAAAGCGGCTGGGCCTGTGTCAGAAATCTCTTTTTGTGGTGCCAAACCACCTGACAGAGCAGTGGGCCACTGAGTTTTTGCAGCTTTATCCGGCAGCGAACATCCTTGTCGCTACCCGTAAGGATTTTGAAACCAAAAACCGCAAGAAATTCTGTGGTAGGATCGCCACCGGCGACTACGATGCCGTTATTATCGGGCATTCGCAGTTCGAGAAGATCCCCATGAGCGTAGAGCGCCAGCGGGCCATTCTGGAACAGCAGATCGACGAAATTATGATGGGCATTTCCGAAGCCAAGCGAGAAAAAGCAGAGAATTTCACGATCAAACAGATGGAGAAAACCAAGAAGGGCCTGCAAGCCAAGATCGACAAGCTGAACGACCAGAGCCGCAAGGACGATGTGGTCACCTTTGAGGAATTGGGTGTTGACCGTATCTTCATTGATGAGAGCCATTATTTCAAAAATCTCTTTCTCTACACGAAAATGCGGAATGTGGGAGGTATTGCCCAGACCGAAGCGCAGAAATCCAGCGATTTATTTATGAAGTGCCGCTACCTCGATGAGATCACCGGAGGGCGCGGCATTGTCTTTGCCACCGGCACCCCCATTTCCAACAGCATGGTGGAGCTTTACACCATCCAGCGTTACTTGCAGATGTCGGCGCTGGAGGAACAGGGCTTGCAGCACTTCGATAGCTGGGCGGCGAACTACGGGGAAACCGTCACCGCCATCGAGTTGTCCCCGGAGGGCACCGGCTATCGCGCCAAAACACGGTTTGCCAAGTTTTATAACCTGCCGGAGTTGATGAGCGTATTCAAAAATGTGGCGGACATCCAGACGGCGGATATGCTCAAGCTGCCCGTGCCGGAGGCGCATTACCACAACATCGCCCTGAAACCCTCCGAGTATCAGAAAGAGATCGTGGCGTCGCTGGCGGAGCGCGCCGAGAAGGTCCGCAACCGGCAGGTGGACAGCAGCGTGGACAATATGCTGCTTATCACCAATGATGGCCGCAAGCTGGCGCTGGATCAGCGGCTCGTCAACCCCATGCTGCCCAGCGATCCCAACAGCAAAGCCGCCAAGTGCGCGGAGAATGTGTTTGAGATCTGGCGGCGCACCGCAGACCAACGCTCCACCCAAATGATCTTTTGCGACCTCAGCACACCGAAGGATGACGGCACATTCAGCGTTTATGATGATATTCGCGCGAAATTGCTGGAATTGGGCGTTCCCGAAAACGAGATCGCCTTCATCCACAACGCCAAGAGCGAGGTACAGAAGAAAGACCTGTTCGGCAAGGTGCGGAGCGGTCAGGTGCGTATCCTGCTGGGCAGCACCCAGCGCATGGGTGCTGGCACCAACTGTCAGCAAAAGCTCATCGCTTTGCACCATCTGGATTGTCCGTGGCGTCCGTCCGACCTTCAGCAGCGGGAGGGGCGCATCATCCGCCAGGGTAATGAAAACCCGGAGGTGGACATTTACAGCTATGTCACCGAGGGCACCTTCGATGCCTACCTTTACCAGCTTGTGGAGAGCAAGCAGAAGTTTATCAGCCAAATTATGACCAGCAAATCGCCTGTCCGCTCCGCCGAAGATGTGGATGAGCAGGCGCTTTCTTATGCCGAGATCAAGGCACTGGCCAGCGGCAACCCCATGATCAAGGAAAAGATGGATCTTGACATTGAGGTGTCCAAGCTGAAGCTGCTGAAAGCCAACCACCTTTCTCAGAAATACGCGCTGGAGGACGCCATCAGCAAGGGTTTTCCAAAACAAATCGCGGAAACGCAGGCGCGAATCACCGGGTATGGCGCAGATATTGCCACGGTCAAGGAGAATACCCATCCCAATGGGGACGGCTTCTCTCCGCTTACACTGGCGGGTGTCACCCATGCCGACAAGAAGGAGGCGGGCGCGGCGCTGCTGACCATGTGCCAGACGATGCTCTCCCCGGAGGCGACACAGATCGGCAGTTATCGCGGCCTGACACTGGAACTGTCCTTTGATACCTTCGCGCGGGAGTACTGCCTGACTATGATCGGGCAGCTCCGCCATACCGTTACGCTGGGAACCGATGTGTTCGGCAATTTGCAGCGCATGGACAATGCGCTGGAGGGACTGCCCATCAAGGAGCAAACCTGTCGCGAGCAGTTGTCCAACCTGCAAACGCAGTTGGAAACCGCAAAGGCAGAGGTACAAAAGCCGTTTCCCCGCGAGGAGGAACTTACGACCAAAACGGCACGGCTGGAGGAACTGAATTCCCTGCTGAATTTAGACCACAAAGAGCCGGAGATCGTAGACGCCGAGCCGGACGAGGACCAAAGGCCGACGGAGCGCCGCAGACCGCAGTTGGAGCGGTAAAACCAATAGAAATTGGAGGAAATTATGGGTTATCAGGAAAGCTGGCTCTACATCGAGCCGCAGCACAAATTCAAGAAATTGATCCAGGCATACGAAAAGGCGGAGCAGTCCGGCTACTATGAGGTGGCCGGTGCGGAACCCCATTCCGTTATTGTTTTGAAGCAGCCTTTTGGCGATATTCCCGCAGGAAAGAAACTGCTTTGGGTGTGCGGTGACCGTGGCTTTCACTGTGCCGCAGGGGTATTCGGCGGCGAGCTGAAATGCTCCGGCAGGCTTCGCGTGATCCCGGTGGAGGCGGTGCTGAACGGCACCGACGATCCCCGTATGAAGGGGCTGGACTTTGACAGTCCGGCCCCCAGCGAAAACGCCTATATGAAACGATACAGCGTCGCCAATTACGCCCACCGGATGCGGGCGGGATTGGCAAGATGAAGGGAGGTTTACCATGACAAAGGAACAGTTGGAAAATAAACTCTATGAGCGTATGTCCGCGGAAAACGAGACGTTTCTGACCGATCTGAAAGCAAAGCCTGTGGATGAGATCATTTCTCATGCCTATGAAATTGCCTGCCGGGACAACCTGCTGATGCTTTTTGAGGATGAAACAAGCCTCTCCGAGCGGCAGCTTACGGTGCTGAACGAGTTTGAGCATCCCCTGTCACAGCTTTATACAGACTGGCTCTCCCGCGATACGGATGAGATGGATGCCTTTCGAGACAGCATTGCGTGCTGTGCGGATGATATTCTTCGGAAAAGAGTCGAAGAAAAATATCGAGATCCCGCGCAGCCCATATACCCTAACACCCGTTCGGAAGCCATGGCTCGCGGAGAGGTCTTTGAGTGGATGGCCAGCCGGGATCGGACGCTGACCTGTGCGGGAACCTTTGAGAAGGGCGCAACCAACGCCTACAACGATGGAAAGCTGCCTGTCTTTTTGAAGGAGTGGACAAACACCTACGGCAAGGATCGCTGTATGTTCGTACTGGCCTGCACCATGGCGCAGCGCACGGGAGATGAGCGATTCTACCCACCGGCGCGTCAGGCCGCAGGCCGCTTTGCGGCGCTCCAAAAGCAGATGGGCGGGCACACAGATGTTTACGCTGTGGACAATCACTCGTGCGTGATCAATGCCGCAATGGAGCAGCTTGCCAAGCCGGAGCGCAGCAAGGAAAAGCCTGTAGCGCAAAGAAAACAATCTGAACCGGAGCGATAATTGCGCTTATGCATATTCCGTAGGACATATGGGAACGCTGTTGACTGGTACACTCAATGGGTGTATAATGCAGGTGGAAGGAGGATGAACATGAACATTCGTGAAATGAGAGCACAGCTTGGAGATACCCAAAGCGAATTTTCCGCGAGGTATCATATCCCCTTTCGCACTGTGCAAAATTGGGAGACAGGGATGCGTAAGCCTCCCGAATATGTCTCTGATCTGTTGGAGCAGCGTATCAAGGAGGACCTGACCAACCGCAAGACCTTGTCCCTGCCGAAGTATGACCCTCAAAAGAAGGATCTTCCGTCTCGGAGCAGCTATGTGGGCGCGCTCTCCTGGCTGCAAGCTGTCCGTGACTGCATTGGAGAACCCGTTGTCTTTGCGTTAGACAATGCGCTTATGTGTCAAGGAAACTTCGGAGGCCGCAGCGATGAATATATCGTGTGGGTCTATGGGGATGACTCCGTTATGAAGTTTAATGGCGTGGTCGTGCTTGGAAACCGTATCGGCGCACAAAATATCAAGAATCGGAACGGCTTGTTATATACGGATTTTAACAGAACGGTATATGATGCCCTTGCAAATGAAAATATTTTAGATATGCAGGGCATTACAGAAGCAGTCAGCAAATACTTCTATTCCAACGGAGACAGCTTTGACGGGCTCTTTGTCGCGCCGGAACATCAGGATCGGTTTGAGCGTTTGGCCAGCGATGCAATCGAATATTACGAAAACTGAGGTGCTTGCTTTGAATGTAACAGCGGAAGAAAGAATTATGTACTCAGTCATGAAAGCTGTGTACGATAGCGGCATTCCTATCAGCTTTAAGGGCTCCATGGTGTTGAAAGCCTGTTTGTTTGAGGCCGGGTTTTTAGATGAGACCCGTCATACAGTAGATATTGATGCAAATTGGAACACAGACACACCTCCCACCGCAGAGCAAATGGTGGAATCCTTACAGCGAGCAATCAATAGAGGCGGCATGGGCTATGAAGTTCGCCTTTATCGAATGTATGGCGAAAAGCGATCCGCTGGCTTTGAATTAGTAGACCGCAACACCGATGAAATCCTGTTCACAATGGATGTGGATGTAAACAGACCGATTACACCGACGCAAATCTATGAGGTTGACGGGATCTGTTTTCGCGGCGTTTCACCGTTGCAGATGATCGCCGATAAGGTCGCGGTTGTATCAACAGATAAGGTGTTCCGAAGAATCAAGGATGTGGTGGATCTCTATTATATTTCAAAAGTATTTGAATTTGATGTTCAGAAGATCTACAGCACCTTAAAATGCAGCGAAAGGACCATGGGAGATTTTCAAGGATTCCTGCAAAGGAAAGAAGATTTGCGGCATTCTTACGATAAGTTTCGTTTTGCAGGCGGCGTCAACAAGCCGCCATTCGATGCAGTCTATCGTGAGGTAAAGATCTACCTTAAGGATGTCCTTCCTAAAGAGGCGTCTAAGGAGGATGCGGATGGGAGCCAGCAATAAAGCCTGCCCTAACTGCGGCAGGAAAATGAAGCAGCAGTTTCCGGGCCTGCAACATTGCAGATGTGGGATGAGCTGGAAAAAGGACATCGGCTATTTTGAACGGACGCCTGATATGGTTTTCGCGCTGGAACGCCGAACCGTCGGCAAAAAAGTCAAGCAGGTTCCCGTCATTCGCACTGGCTCTGCTCCGAAGTAACTGAATAATTTCATGGAAAGCGCAGGCAGAAATGCTTGCGCTTTTCTTATACCCCCAATATGCCCGAAAGGAGGTGAACGCCATGCCTTATATTCCGAAAGACCAGATCGTTGCCGCCCGCGAGATGGACCTATTGACCTACCTGCGGCGGTTTGAACCGCAAGAGTTGGTGCATATCGGCGGGAACACCTACACTACCCGCACCCACGATTCCCTGAAAATCTCCAACGGGAAATGGTGCTGGTGGTCACGGAACATCGGCGGCACGAATGCGCTGGACTATCTGACCTGCGTGGAGGGCATTCCTTTTTTGGATGCCGTGCAGCGCATTCTCGGAGAACCGCCCCACGCGCCGACCAAATCAGAGCCACCCGCACCGCTCCCGAAAACTGAATTTACCCTCCCACCCAAACACGCCGACAATCGGCGTGTTTTTGCATATCTGCGGAGCCGCGGCATTGACGCGGAGATCATCAACCACTGCATCAAGCACGGGCAGCTTTACGAGGACGCCGTACATCATAACTGCGTATTTGTGGGCTACAAACATGACAAGCCCACCTACGGCGCGCTGCGGGGGACGCTCTCAGAAGCCACCTTCGCCGGTGAAGCCCCCGGCAGCGATAAGCGGTTTTCCTTTGCCGTTCCCCTTTGCACCGGTGGCAAAACCCTCTGCGTGTTTGAATCCGCCATAGACGCCCTTTCTTACCTGACACTGCTGAAGCTACGGGGGCAAGATTGGCGCGCCGCCAATACGCTGTCCCTCTCCGGCATTTATCAGCCGCGGAAGGACGGCTCGATCCGATTCCCCGCGGCGCTGGAGCAATACCTGAAGGACAACCCCGGTGTGGCACGGATCGTGCTGTGCCTGGATAATGACGGGCCGGGACGGACGGCATCCGCAGCCATTCAAAAGAAACTTTCCGAGTATGAGGTCATCGACAACCCACCCCACCGTGGAAAGGACTACAACGACCAGCTCCGGCTTGTGAAAGGAATCAGCGGCAGGGTAAAGACCCGTGGCGGTGAGGCGCGCTGATTTTCTTTTTCGGCTGGTTTAGGACTGCAAGCGGCCTGCGGCTGCTTTGCAGTCGCAAGCATAGCATTTGACCGGTCAAATGCGCTTGTTAAGGGGCGCAGCCCCTTAATATCCCCATACCCAAAGAAGGTGAACTGTTGCGAAAACGATATAAACGAGTGGAAATCCACTTAACCGAAGAAGAACACCGCCATTTGAAAAAGCAGGTGTCTTATACAGGCTTGAGTACAGAATCATTTATCCGTAGCCTCATCATGGGCCTTACCCTGTATCCGCGTCCGCCTGATGAGTATGCCGAGATACGCCGCCAGCTCGCCGCCATCGGCAATAACATCAATCAGATCGCCCGCACAGTCAACGCCCGCGGCTTTGCCAGCGGTGAGGACATCGCCGCAATTACGGCGGCGCAGGAAACAATCTGGAACATCGCGGAGCGGCTGTGACATGGCATACACCAAGGTATTCGCCATCCGCGCAAGGCTGGACGACCGCGTGAAGTACGCCGTCAATGGGGAAAAGACCGAGCTGAACGAGCGGATGGTCTACACCGCTGACCCGGAGAAAACCGATACCGTGCGCTTTGTGACCACGCTGAACTGCCGGTCTGCCGAAACCGCCTTTGCTGCCATGCAGAAAACGAAAAAGAAATACAAAAAGACGGGCGGCGTTCTCGGCTACCACTTCATCCAATCCTTTGCTCCTGGCGAAGTCTCACCGGAGCAGGCACACGAGATCGGGTGTGAGTTTGCACGGCGATTATTCGGTGAGGATTATGAGGTCGTCATCGGGACCCATTTGGACAAGGCCCATCCCCATAATCACATCGTGGTCAATTCTGTCTCCCGCACGGACGGCCACAAGTATCATTCCAGCCCGGAGAGCTACTACAACGATGTGCGCGGTACTTCGGACGCGCTATGCCGGGAGAATGATTTATCCGTCATCGCCCCGCAGGGCAAGGGCAAGCATTACGCCGAGTGGAAGGCGGAGCAGAGCGGCAAGCCCACGGTGCGCGGCGTGATCCGCGCCGACATTGACGCCATCATCCACCAAGCCTATACCTACGATTCCTTTCTCATGCTTCTGCGGAAAAACGGCTATGAGGTGCGGCGCGGCCCCAATCGGAAATACACAACGGTTAAGCCACCCGGCGCAAAGCGGGCGATCCGCCTGGACAGTTTGGGCGAGGGCTACACCGAAGCGGATATTATGGCGCGACTTTCCAAGCAACGGCACGGCGGCATGACCCCACCTATCATCACCCAATCCGCCAAGCGTTATCGCATGAAAGGCAGGCTGGCCACTGTCCGAAAAAAGAAAATCACCGGCTTTCATGCGCTCTATCTCCGCTACCTCTATCTGCTGCGTGGGGGCAGGCGGAAAAAGCTGCCGCCCAAGCTGCCCTTTTCCGTCAAGTGGGAGGTCATTCATTTGGAGCGGTATGAGCAGCAATTCAAATACCTTTTATCAAGCGGAATTACCACCGAAACGGAGCTGGAGCAGCGTATCCGCGTGCTGGAGTGGGACATCCGCTTGCTGGAGGAACAGAGAAAACCACTTTATCAGGAAAGGAGGAATACCAACGATGAAGAAGCACAAGCCAAGTACAGCGCGGAGATCCAACAGCAGACTGCCGCCTTGCGGGAGAAACGCCGGGAAGTACGGCTGTGCCGCAGGATACAAACGGACATTCCGCGGGTATCCCAGCAGTATGAGCAGGCGCAGACTGAGCGGCAGGAAAATCTAAAGAACAAGGAGGAACACGAGCATGAGTACCAACGGTGAAACCGCTGACCTGATGGTGCGCGAGGGTATCCAGATCACCGAGAGCGCCCTCAAGCTGGCAGGGCTGGGGGCGAAAAACCTTGCCGCCCTTCTGATCGCCCTTGCCAATGACAACCAGAAGCTCGCCGGTAAGACCAACCTCAAGCGCCTGATCCACGACGGCGAGGAGCTGACGATCTTTTCCGTCAAGCAGGAAGACTTGAAGGGCTTTCAGATGGAGGCCAAACGCTATGGCGTCCTGTTTTACCCCATCGTCAACAAGGTGGAAAAGACCGGTACGGTGGAGATCATGGCGAAGGCCAGGGACGCCAAGCAGATCAACCGCATTTTTGAACGCATGGGCTATCCCGCCCCGGTGAAGGAGGATACTGCCGCAAAAAAAGAGAACGCCCGCGCTCCGTCCGAGAACAGCTCCAAGGAGCGCGGGACTGGTGCGAGAGTGTCTACGGAACCGGCTGCGGAGAAAGTTGATGCCCGCCCCTCTGTCCGCAGCCGCCTGATGGCGCTGCAAGCTGCGGCGGAGCGGGACGGCACAGCTCCCACCAAGGACACCGTGCGGGAAGCCATTCAAAAGGCTATGCCTACGCGGGAATAAATTGATTTTGAGAAGGAGAAACGAACATGGCAAAGTTAGACGATTTGATCCAGCAGAAGCAGCAGAGGGACGAGGACTGGAAGGCAAAGAAAACAGCGGAGCGCGAGGAATTGGGGCAGCTTTCCGACGATGCGGTCATGCACGTCACCAGCGAACCCGGCGCATACCTCCACTATCTGGATACGCAGGCCATCAACCCGCGATACAGTGCGTCTAATGTGCTGCTGGCAATGGCGCAGAACCCGGAGATCACCTACATCAACAGTCTGGAGGTGTGGAACCGACTGGGGCGCAGTGTCAACCGTGACGAGAACGGCATGAAGATCCGCGTGTCGGATACCTATGTGAAGGACGGGCGGGAGTATCACGGCTATAAGATCGGGCGCGTGTTCGACATTTCCCAGACCCACGGCAAGGCCGGTGTTCCGGCGCTGAGCCTGAAAGACAATACACCGGAAATGGACGCCGCTCTGCGCCGACTGCTGGACAGCTCCCCCGTTCCCGTGGTCACCAGCAGCACCATGTATCAGGATGCTGTTTATGATCCTAAGACGCAGAGCATTACGGTATCCAGCCGCCTGATCGATAGCAAGATCTTTGCGGCGCTCTCCCGTGAGATCGTCCACGCCGGCATCCATGACCACGGGCGCTATCCCTACTATACCCGTGAGGACTGCGCCATGGACGCCGAGAGCGTCAGCTATATGCTCTGCCGCAATTTCGGCGTGGAGACCCCGCAGCCCGATGTGAGCCGCGTGGGGCAGGTGTTTGACGGTATGGAGGTGCAGGATCGCCGCGGCGTGGTGGACAGCCTGCAAAAGTATTTCCGCAAGCTGCAAAATGATATTCAGCGTGAGATCTCTCCGCAGGAGCGAAAGCAGCCGGAGCAGAACCGGCCCGTTCGTTAAGAAAGGGAGGCGTAATGTGAAAAAGAAACTTGCGTTTGCACTCTGCACGGCGCTGATGCTGTGCAGCATGAGCGTCGCGGCGCTGGCCGCAGAGCCCATGACAGAAGCCGATACGGTATCCACAATGATCTCTGCCGCAGATACGCTCCCCGGCATTTCCGCCTATCCCGCCGAGGTCAGAGCCAGCGAGGAAAACGGCGTCTATCGTTTGGAAAAGGTCTATTACCTGACCGCAAAGGACGATCCCACCACGATCCCCACCGCTGACTTTGAGCGCGAGGGCCGCACCTATACGCTCCTTGATTTGCTGAAAAATGACCAGACAGAAACGGACACGCGGGAGCATATCGAGGTGGTCACGCTGGAGAGCAAGACCAAGGACATGGCGGAAATTCTGAAAATGCTGGAGCCGAAGCTGGAGGTCAAGACCGAGGACGGCTATGAGGGCGTCCTGTCCCTTGACCATACTACCATTCAGGTGGAGGCAGCGGGCTACGGGACCAGCAGCTGCACGGTGACGGCAGAGCGCACCTATCCCAACCTCTCAGACGCGGATGTGTCCCTTGTTCCCAAGTCCGTGAATGAAAATGGCCGCACCCTGACCCTTGCCGATGTGAGCTGGCAGGAGGCGGCTGTTGATCCTACGGACGGCTATGACATTCCCATTCGCTACACTGCTGTGGCAAGCTACACCGGCACCGCCACCAGCAAATATGCCACCGGCTACACCGTCACGGCGGACTATAAGGGTGACGTTACCCGTACAAGCTGTGATACGGTGGTCTACACCGCCGTCTTTTCCAGTGTTGGAAATACAGCGGTGAAAACCGGACGCAGTAGTTTTAACTGGCTGTGGCTGCTGATCCCCGCGGGAGCGGCGGCGCTGGGCAGCTGCGGCTATGCCGGTTATAAGGGCTATCGCCACTACATCAATAAAAAAAGAGGGTATGCCGCATGAAAAAATATCTGACCACGCTGCTGGCCGCCTGCTGTATGCTGGCGGCTTTTTCCATGCCTGCATCGGCATTGGAGTATCACTTTGACGGCCCGGACGCAGGACTGTTCGGACGCCCTACCTCGGACGAAACCATTTATATCACGATGGATGAGCCCGCAAATACCGACCGCAGCAAAAACGCCGCCTATATCCCACCTGCTTTCGGAAGTCCGACCAGCTACACACTAAACGCTGGGGAGCTGCTGACGCCAAACCTTGTGAGCAGTTCAGTCGCGGGAACGACCAGCGGCACAGGCGGTGTGACCGTCCTGCCGCCCTCCGCTTCCAGCAGCACCGCTGGTGGAAATACCGGCTCCTACACGCCGGTAAAGTACACCGCGGTCACGAAAGACCTCTATTACGGCGGCGGCTACCTCGGTACACTGAAAATCCCCACCCTCGGCCTGTCCGTCAAGGTGTATCAGGGGACGGACGCGGACGCGCTCCGCAAGGGCGCGGGCCATTTTGCCAGCACCTCCATTTGGGAAGGCAATGTGGCGATTGCGGGCCATAATCGGGGCGTCAACAACCACTTCGGAAAGATTCACACCCTTGATATTGGGGACGCCATCAAGCTGACCACCCAGCTTGGCACACGCAGCTATGAGGTGTATTCTGTCAGTAAGATCGGCGTGGATGATACCGGTGTCCTGAGCGACAGCACGGAGAACATCATCACCCTTGTCACCTGCGTGAAGAATCAGCCGGATTACCGCTGGTGCGTGCAGGCACGAGAAAAATGATGAGATGCTGTGATGGTCATTGATGTAAAGAACTTTTGCTGAGCTCCAACGCCTCCATATTTTTTGACACCCACCAACTTTTACGATACCATGAACCCATCAAAAGACTTTGGAGGTACACCCTATGAAGCGAGGAAGTTTTGCAGCCGGTTTTCTTACCTGCCTGCTGTTGGCTGGCGTCACTACCACGGCGTATGCTGCCGGGATCATGGCAGAGCGCAGTCACCATCGCATTATCGTAGATGGAAAAGAAGCGCAGATGGAAGCCTATGTCATCAACGGCAACAACTATGTGAAGCTGCGGGACATTGGCGAACAGGTCGGTTTCAATGTTTATTGGGACAGCGACAACGGCTGTGTGCAGGTAGAAAGCGGAAAGCCCTACACCGGAACCGCACCCCAGCAGACTGCCGCAGCCCCCACAGACGGTTCCCGGTATGTTCCCAAGGTGGGTGATGTGATCCGCTGCGACGACGGGACGAACTATACCATTAAAGATGTATCCCGCTGGGATAAAAACGCCTTTTCCAGCGCACCGCTGGGAGAACTGCCTGCCGCCACCTGTGACTGGAGCAAGCTGCCCCAGCCGGAAATGCCGAGAGCAGAGGCGCGTCATTTCACAAGCGGCGGGCAGGACTACCTATTCCAGCGTAATCTCTATGAAACGCGCCGTATGCTCTACACCTTGTATAATGCCATCGGGGACAACCCCGAAACATGGCAGAACGGCCAGCCGGTGAAATTTCCCAGCGGGAATGACAAGGTGAAGATCAACCTGACCATTCCCGCAGATGTCACACCGCAGAGCTTTTGGCCGTGGCGCTCAGAGCAGATCACAGAGCTATTTAATTCCTGCCCTCCGGGGACTTACTCTCTGGAGGCATGGGACGTCTACAAAAACGGCGTGTTTCAATACACTGAGTACAGCATCTATGTGAGCTGACAACTTCATATCTCAACGCGCGGGCGGTATGCAAAAGCATACCGCCTTTTTTATATCCAAAAAATTCAGGAGGAACGTACTATGAAAAAACGATTGATCTCCATGCTGCTGTTGGTGGTCATGGTGTTGGGAATGCTCCCGGCCACGGCCCTTGCCGCCAGCAGTGAGGAGGAAGCCCTGGGCGAAGTCAATATCTACAACGGAGAGCAGAAGCTCTCTTACCTCTCCATCAACGGGCGAATCCGTGAGCTGATCTATACCTATTTCAACCATGTGGATGCCAACGGAAAAAACAAGGAGATTCCTGCCTACTGCGTCAATCCGAATACAACAGGTGTGCCGCAGACGGTAGGCCCCGGCGAGAGCATCAAATACATCGCCAAGGAAAAGGGCAACGATCCGAAGGTCATGGGTATCATCGCCAACGGGTATCCCACCCGTGGTTTATCGGAACTGAAGCTGGAGAACAAGTACCACGCCTACTATGCGACCAAGATGGCGCTGTGGTGCTACCTGCTCCCCAACTGGAACATCAACAACCTGAAGGTCAATCCCAACCTGACCGGTGCGGAGCTTCAGCGGGCGCAGGCTATTCTCGCCGCCGCCAAGGACATCTATGTGCGCGGCACGGCGTGGAACAAGATATACTCGCCCCGTGTTACCGCTGCCCCCGACCGCGACACCGCCTATGCCGTCACGGTGGACGGACAGCAGTACAAGCAGCAGGTATTCACCGTCCATTCCGACACATGGGTATGTAATTACGCCATCCGCGTGGCCTTCTCTGATCCCGCCTCCGTCCCCGCGGGAGCGCGCATTGTGGACATGAACAACAAGGATATTACCACCATCACCACCTCCGGCACCGGGGATGGCTACGGCGGCAAATTCAAGGTGCTGTACCCTGCCGCTGCGGTGGCGGGCAAGACCGGCAGCGTCCAGCTTTCTTTTACCACCGATGTTTATAAGTATGCTGTGTTTTACGCTGTGTGCGCGGAGAAAAACAAGTACGGCCAGCTCCAGAATTATATGTGCGACACCGACCCAACTACCACAATGAAGCTGTCCACATACAGTAATTACAGCGATGGCGGCGAAGTGGAACCGCCCGACACCGGCTTGAAGATCACCAAGCTGGAAAAAGGTACGGATACCCCGCTCAGCGGCGCTATTTTTGAGGTGGTCGGTCCCGACGGAGCCACTGTCGGCACCTTCGCCACCGGCTCGGACGGCACCGTGACCATCCCTCTGACGCTGGCGGGGAATTACACTGTGTACGAGCGTGTCGCGCCTTTGGATCACCTGCTCAGTGATATGCCCGCACAGAATATCAAGGTTGAGTACGGCAAGGTGGCGGAGCTGACCTGCTGGAATGAGCCTTACGGAACGCTTCGCATCGAGAAGCTGTCCGACACCGGGGCGCACCTGCCCGGTGCCATGGTGCAGATCAAGCACATCGAGAGCGGCGTGACCTACACCGCCGAAACCAATTTTGCGGGCTATGCCATCTTTGACAACATCAAGCCTGGTGCTTACGAGATCAAGGAGATCACCGCGCCCTCCGGCTGGCTGAAGGACGATGCCACCTATACGGCTTCCGTAGCCACCGGCGAAACCACGACCTTTTCTCTCGTGAACAAGGAGCTGCCCGGTCTGCGGATCATCAAGTATGACCGAAAAAATATGGCAGCCATGTCCGGCGTCACCTTTGAGGTCTGGCGTGACGCCGTTTCCCTCGGTAAATATAAGACTGACGAATTTGGCGAAATTCTGATCACCGATGCTGCTCCCGGCACCTACCGCGCCGTGGAGGTGGATACCGGCAGCGATGGCCACATCCTCGACAACACACCGCAGGAGGTGGAGCTGTCTGCTGGTGATGGCATCAAGGAGCTGCTGTTCTTCAACGATGTGAAGCCCGGTATGCGGCTTATCAAAGTGGACAGCACCGACCCCAGCAAGGTCATTCCCAATGCAGTTTTTGAAATTAAGTCCGTCAAGGGCGACTACGGCCCCAAGGAATTTACCACCGACCAGAACGGCGAAATTGACCTTTCCAAGCTCCCCACCGGCGCGTATGTGGTGACGGAAAAATCCTGTGAGGGCTATATCATTGACCAAGCGCAGCGCATCATTCAGTTGGACGCCAACGAGGACGCGCAGTTTGTCTTTACGAATACCATCAAGCCCTCTCTGCAAATCATCAAAACCAGCTCGGACGGGAGCCGCCTGAAAAATGTTCATTTCCGTATTGCCAAGATCGAGGACGGGACGCATTATCTCGACCGCACCACCAATGAACAGGGCGAAATTCTGATTGCTGATTTGGAGCCCGGTGTTTACTCCGTCAAGGAAACCGCCACGGATTCCTCTCATATCCTCGACCTGCGGGAGTACCACATGGAGCTGTTTCCTGGCAAGACCAGCACTCTGACCGTGGAAAATCAGAAGCGTCCCAACCTGACCGTCTACAAGCACGACGCCGACACCGGTGAGCCGATTGCGAACACTGTGTTTGAAGTCCGCGCCGCAGACGGCCACAGCGTCGATCAGATCAAGACAGACAGCGAGGGCAAGGCGGAGCTGAAGGACTTGCTCCCCGGCGTGTATGAAATCAGCGAAAAATCCGTGCCGTCGCCGTATCTGCTGGACGCGCCCTCTCAGCTTGCCACCCTCTACCCTAACCGCGACCACACCGTTTATTTTGAAAACCATCAGAAGCCCGCGCTGACCGTCAAAAAGGTGGACAGCGTGACGGGAGACCCCTTGCAGGGCGCGAAATTCCATGTTACCTACGCCAGCAACAATACCGGCAGCGGCGAGATCAACGACCTCGGCACCTACTACACCGGCGAGAACGGCCAATTCCAACTCACCGGTCTGCGGGACGGCTGGTACAAGGTAACGGAGCAGGAGCCGCCCACGGGGTACGCCATCAAGGAGGCCACGCAGGAGGTCTACATCAAGTCCGGCACTTCCAAGACACTGACCTTTGAAAATATTCCCCTCTCTGCGCTGGTGGTGTGGAAGTACGACAGCGTCACCGGCGAAGCAGTCAGCAACGCCGTATTTCAAGTGAAATACCTCGGCGGCACCTCCGGCACTGGCGGTACGGTCATCGGCACCTACAAGACTTCCGCCAATGGCAGCTTCACCGTGACGGGGCTGAAAGAAGGCACTTATATCGTCGAAGAACTCTCCAGTGACAGCGGCCATGTGATCGACACTGCGCCGCAGACAGCGTACATCAGCGGCAAGCAGCAGGATGTGGTGCAGCTCTATTTTGGAAATTCTCCCAAGGGGAACCTGCTGGTGAAGAAGATCGACAGCGCGACCCACAAGCCCCTTTCTGATGTGGAATTTATGGTGACGACTGCGGACGGCAGCGTGGTGGGCGACGCCAACGGCAAATATGTGACGGACAGCGCAGGTACTTTCACGATTACGGACATCACTCCCGGCACAACGCTGGTGGTAAAGGAAACCCGCGCAAGGGACGGCTATCTTTTAGACGACGCCCCGCAGACCGCGACCGTCAAGGCTGGCCAGACGGTGACGCTGGAGTTCCGCAATCAGCCGCAGGGTTCCCTTATTATCAATAAGCTGTCCAGTGCGGATAAGAAAACACCCCTGGAGGGTGTGCTGTTCCAGATCACCTATTCCGACGGCAGCTATGCGGACAATGGCGCACTTTCCAGCAAGGGCTTGTACCGAACGGACAAAAACGGCCAGATCATTCTCAGCGGCATCACTGGAACGGTTATCGTAACGGAGGTGGAAACCATCAAGGGGTATCGCATTGACGATGCCACCCGCAGCCAGACCATCGAAGTCCGCGCCAATGATACCCAGCAGCTCTGGTTCTACAATGCTCCCACCTCCCGAATCCTGCTCCACAAAGTGGACAAGGCTACCGGCAAGGGAATTTACGGCGCGGTGTTTCTGCTTTACGACAGTAATCACAATCCCATTGGGGAGCATGTGACCGATCAGGACGGCTACATCTACGCCGACGAGGGGCTGGCCGATGGCCGCTATTATCTGCGTGAGATCAAAGCCGCCCCCGGTTATGTGCTTGATCCTGAACTGAAAACGATCTATGTCCGCTACGGCTCCACCACAGAAATCGAGTGGAGCAATACTGCGGAGTGCGGCCAGATCCAGATCATCAAGAAATCCGCAGACGATAACGCGACCAATGGCCTGCCTGCCGGTACACTGCTGGACGGCGCGGTGTTTGAGATTTACGACAAGGCGGGTAATGTGGTGGATACCATCAAGTCCGACCGCAACGGACGCGCCGTTTCCAAGACGCTGCCGTTGTCCCGCTATACCATCCGGGAAATCAAAGCGCCTGCGAATTACTCCATCAACCCCACAGTGATGACCGCCTATCTTGAGCATGAGGGGCAGATCGTGACCTTTGAGGTGCAGGACAGCAGCGTTTCCACCGGCGTATCCATTAAGAAAACCGGCCCTGTGCAGGCTGTCCCCGGTCAGCCGATTCGCTACGTGTTCTCACAGATCAAGAACAGCTCCAACGTTGCCCTCGACTCCTTCTATTGGCGCGATCAGCTTCCTGCGCAGGTAACGCTGAGCAAAATCGTCACAGGCAGCTACAATCAGCCGCTTTCCTACAAGGTGGTCTATAAGACCAACCTCTCCGGGGACTACCGCACTTTGGCGGATAACCTGAGTACAAGCAAGGTTTACGTATTGGACGCCCGTCCTGCTGTCCTCGGCCTTGCGGCCAATGAGCGTGTTACCGAAGTCATGTTCGTGTTCGGGAATGTAAAGGCGGGCTTTGCACAGGTAGAAACGCCTTATATCTACGCCACTGCCCGCAGCGGTCTTGCCAACAATGCCAGCGTTTTGAATGTGGCAGATGTGGGTGGCCTTTACAATGGGCAGTGGATTCAGGCGGTGTCCCGCTGGCTCACTACCGTCTACACCAAAACAACGGTGAAGCTGCCCAAAACGGGGTACTAAGCCTTGCGGCGGAATGACTTTCGCAGCGCTGCCCCTGTGTGGGCGGCGCTCTCCCCGTTGGTCCTCTGGCTGGCGGCAATCGCCGCCTATGCCTACGAGGACGGTATGAACCTCTTTCAATGGATGGGGCGTTTCAGCCAAGTGCTGGAGCGCCCCTTTTCCATAGGCTGGACGCCCTACACACTGAAATGTATGCTGGGGAGCCTGCTGCTCTACGGCTGCGGCGTCGCACTTTACTACTCCAGCCGGGAGAACCGACGACCGGGCGAGGAATACGGCAGCGCTAAATGGGGCAATCCCAAGGAACTGAACCGGAAGTATATGGATCACCGGCATAAGGACGCCAACATCATTCTGACCCAGCGCGTCCGGCTGGGCATGGACGGCTATATCACCCAGCGCAACATGAATGTTCTGGTAGTGGGCGGTTCCGGTTCCGGCAAGACCCGTTTCTTCTGCAAGCCCAATATTTACAGTGCGAATTGCTCCTATCTTATCACAGATCCCAAAGGCGAGCTGCTGCGCGCGGCAGGCGCTTTGTTGGCAGCGCAGGGCTACGAAGTCCGGGTGTTCAACCTAATCGACCCCAGCCAGTCCGACGGATACAACCCCTTTTCGTACATTCACAGTGAAAAAGACGTGCTGACCCTCATTGATAACCTCATCAAAAATACCACGCCCCGCAACGCTTCCAGCAACGACCCCTTTTGGGAGAAGGCGGAGATCGCGCTGGACTCAGCCCTCATGCTCTACCTCGTCAGCGAAGCGCCCCCGGAGGAACAGAATTTTGAAATGCTGATCTACATGATGAACTTTGCCGAGGTGCGGGAGGAGGACGATCAATACCGCAGTCCGCTGGATATGCTCTTTCGGGCATTGGAAGAAGAACAACCCAACCATGTGGCGGTGAAACAGTTTAAGGCTTTCAAACAGGCGGCGGGCAAGACGGCGAAATCCATTTTGGTAAGCGCCGCCGTGCGGCTGGCCACCTTCAATATCCCGCAGTATGCCAGAATGACAATGGTGGATGAGATGGACTTTGGCAGTTTGGGCGAGAAGAAAAAAGCCATCTTCTGCGTGATCCCTGTGGATGACAGCAGCATGAACTACCTTGTGGGAATGCTTTATACCCAATGCTTTCAGGCACTTTACCGCAGGGCGGACGAGAAGCACAACGGACGTCTGCCTGTGCCGGTGCGTGTCATTCAGGACGAATGGGCGAATGTGGCCCAGCCGGAGAGCTATCCGAAGATTCTGGCTACCTGCCGCAGCTACAATATCGGGCTGAACATCATCGTGCAGAACATTCAGCAGATCAAGGCGCTGTATGAAAAGGAATGGGAGAGTATCATCGGCAACTGCGATACGCTGCTGTTCCTCGGCGGCGGCAACGAACCGACTTCGCTGGAGTTTATCGTGAAGCTGCTGGGCAAGGAGACCATCGCCACCCGCACACGGGGGCAAACGAAGGGACGCAGCGGCTCCAGCTCTACCAACTTTCAGCAGACGGGCCGCGACCTGATGACCATTGACGAAGTGAGAAAATTGGACACCCATAAAGCAATCTTGTTTATCCGCGGGGAAGACCCCGTGCTGGACAAAAAATACAACATTAAGCGCCACCCCAACATTAAGCTGACAACAGACGGTAAGGCAAAGCCTTATATCCACAAGCCGCAGGGCGCGCCGGATTATGCGCTGCCTGACCTGCCCTATGCGTTCAAATCACTGGACGATTACGAATTTATCAACATGGAGGATACAGAACATGAATCTGAACAAGAAGAACCTTTGGAAACCGATGGAGCCGAATAAGGTGAAGCGGCGTTATTGGACGGCGGCTGGGGCTGCTGTTCTCTGTCTTTGCTGCGTCACGCCCGCGATGGCGGCGGGCGGCGATCCGCTGGACATTGTAAATAATCTTTCCGATTTTATCTTCAGCATCATCAAGGCGCTGGGCGTGATCATTCTTGGCTGGGGCATCGTGCAGGTGGGTATGTCGATCCAGTCCCACGATGCCAGCCAGAGAACGCAGGGCTTCCTTTGCTTGTTTGGCGGCTTAATGATCGCCTTTGCAAAAGAAATTCTGACCGCCATCGGCGCGATCTAATGAAAAGAGCCGGGAGATACTGCCTTGCGGCGGATCTCCCGGCTCCCTTGCGGGAGGTGATTTTCATTTGGATAACAACTGGATCGTAGAAAACCTGACCAACGCCTTTGGCGTTTGGAATAGTAAAATGACGGAAATGTGGTCACTGCTGACGGAATCGCCCCAGACCTTCAAGGGTGGCACCATTTGGCAGACCATTGTGACCATCAACGGCGGGATGCAGGCCATCGGCTACGGGCTGCTGGTGCTGTTCTTTGCCATCGGTATCTTTCGCAGCGCATCCGGCTTTCGGGACTTTCAAAGGCCGGAGCACTTGCTGCGGCACTTCATCTACTTTGTGCTGGCAAAGCTGGGTATCACCTACGGTATGGACCTGCTGGTAAATATATTTGATGTGTGCAGCGGCATTGTGGCAACGGCGGCGGGCAGCATCGGCGGCTTGACCGGCGCATCCGTGGCACTGCCGCAGGAGATCGCGGATGCCATCGGAGATGTGGGCTTTTTTGCAAGCATCCCCCTTTGGCTGGTAACTCTGTTGGGAAGTCTATTTATTACGGTGCTGGCCTTCATTATGATCCTCACCGTCTATGGGCGCTTTTTTAAGATCTATATGTACGCCGCGCTGTCCCCGGTGGCGCTGGCGTCCTTTGCCGGAGAGGGGACTTCCCACTTTGGCAAGGCGTTTCTTCGGAGTTATGTAGGCGTGTGCATGGAAGGGGCGGTGATCGTACTTGCCTGCATCATCTTTTCAGCCTTTTCCTCCAGCGGTACGCCGGTGGTGGATAGCAGCGCGTCCGTGGTGACGCAGGTGTGGAGCTATTTGGGCGAGGTCATATTCAACCTGCTGGTGCTGGTGGGACTGGTGAAGTCCGCTGACCATATTGCAAAGGAAATGCTTGGATTATAAAGGAGACGTTTATGGATAATTACCGTGAGAAGATCGTCCGTATCGTGGAGCGAGAGCTGAAACGAACGGAAGAGTATCAGCAAAGACGCGACGAGTACGGCAACGAGGAGTACATTTTGGGCTGTATCATGGTTAAGGGCGATGCTTTTCCGAAAGAGGTGATCGCTCATGCATTTGTTGAGGATATGGGGCTTGAGCTTCAATTTCAGATTTGGAGAGACGAGCCGCGAGTCAGACAGATGCAGGCCATGTGGTATGACTTGACTTTGTTTGATGTGGAAGGAGACTTCTTTGGAAAGCTGGAGCAAGGATACTTGATTTTATCGGTATCTGATCTTTTCCATTGCACCGCTTGGAATGCAACGGAATATCTGGCTGATGAGCAGAATCGAGATAAGGAAAATTCCTGCTGGAAGGGAATGCAAAGGTATCTGAACTATTGTAAAAAGCACGGCATCACAAGAAATTATCTGGTGAAAAAAGAAGAGTACGACGGAATAGATGCTATGAAGTTTTACGACAAGTCAGCCGTTGCCAAATTTGAGAAGAACAGAAAAACGCAGGATCGGTGCCGCTGACGAGGATTAAAACTATACATTTTATTAAATAGACAGGAAAAGCAAGTAGCCCATCGCTACTTGCTTTTCTTTTTTAGGAGATTGATTATGGAAATCAAAATCAACAAGGAAATTCGAGCCTACCGCGAAACGCTCTTTTTTGGACTGTCCATGCGGCAGTTTGTATGTTCCGTTTTGGCGGTGGGCGTTGCTGTGACGCTGTATTTCAGTTTGAGCTGCGTGCTGGATCGTGAAACGGTGAGCTGGGTGTGCATTGTCGGCGCGGCTCCCGTGGCCGCTGCCGGATTTTTTCAGTACAACGGTCTCACGTTGGAACGGTTTTTATGGGCATGGCTGAAATCGGAGGTCATCATGGCGGGCAAGCGCGTTTGGAAGTCAGAAAACTACTATGAAGAAGCGATGAAACGCGAGGTGAAGAAACATTGATCCTTTTCAAGCAGCGGCGCAGCGCGGAGCGGGACGCCTTTTCCGTTCCCCACAGCGTTCAAAAATCTATTCCCATCAAACGTATTTATCAAGACGGCGTGTTTCAGGTAAGCGGCAAGTTTTCAAAAACTTGGCGCTTTTTTGATGTCAATTATGCCGTGGCCTCCCCGGAAAAGCAGCGGGAACTTTTTATGACCTACTGCTCCTTCCTGAACTCACTGCCCATCGGAGCCACGGCGAAGATCACGCTCTTTAACCGTCAGCTCAATCAAAAGGACTTCGGGCGGACGCTGCTCATGCCCATGCAGGGCGACCGCCGTGACCTCTACCGGAACGAGTATAACGCGCTTGTTTTGGGCAAGGCGGCGGAGAGCAACAATCTCATTCAGGAGAAGTACATCACCGTTTCGACGGAGAAGAAAAGCGTGGAGGAGGCCCGTGCATTCTTCTCCCGTGTTGGAACTGACCTCACCACAGGACTTTCCCGTATGTCCTCCAGCGTCCGTGAGATCACGGTCAATGACCGCCTGCGGCTTCTGCATGACTTCTATCGTCCCGGCGAGGAACAGCTATTCCGGTTCAATTTGGAGGACACCATACGCAAAGGGCATGACTTCCGGGACTGCATCGCCCCGGACTGTATCTCCTTTCAAAAAAATCACTATGAGTTGGGCGATCATGTGGGCCGTACCCTGTTCCTGCGGGAATATGCCAGCTTTATTTCCGACGAGATGATTACGGAGCTGATGGACTATCCCCGGAACATGATGCTCTCCATCGACATTATCCCTGTGGCGATGGACGAAGCCGTGAGCGATATTCGCAAGCGCATTATGTCCGTGGAATCGGATATTACCCGCTGGCAGCAGCGGCAGAATCAGAGCAACAATTTTGCCGCCAATATTCCCTATGACTTGGAGCAAATGCGGAGCGAAACGAAGGAATTCATGGACGACCTCATGAGCCGCGACCAGCGCATGATGCTGGCTTTGGTGACGCTGACGCACCTGGCAGATAACCTCGAACAGCTCGACCAGGACACCGAAGCCTTACAAGCCATCGGGCGGGCGCGGGGCTGTCAGTTTAACATTCTGCGCTACCAGCAGGAGGACGCACTGAACACGGTGCTGCCCCTCGGCTTAAAGCGCATTGAGGCAACCCGCACCCTGACCACGGAATGTACTGCCGTTCTCATGCCGTTCAAATCGCAGGAGATCCAGGACGCGGGCGGTATTTACTACGGCGTCAACGCCGTATCGCATAACCTCATCATTTGCAACCGCGGAAACCTTTTGAACGGCAACGGCTTTATTACCGGTGTTTCCGGCTCTGGTAAGTCGATGGCGGCCAAGCAGGAGGTCTCCGCGCTGGCTCTCTCTACCGACCATGACATCATTATCGTCGATCCCGAACGCGAATATGGCGAGCTGGTACGGGCATTGGGCGGCGAGGTCATCACCATTTCTGCCTCTGACCCAAACGGCTGTCACATCAATGCGCTGGATTTGTCCGAGGGGTACGGGGATGGCAAAGAGCCGCTGGTGATGAAGTCCGAGTTTATCATGTCGCTTTACGAGCAGCTTATGGGCGCGGATAAAATCGAGCCGCAGGAGAAGTCCATCATTGACCGCAGTGTGGGAAACATCTATCGGGAATATTTGAAAAACTATCAGGGACAGCCGCCCACGCTGAAGGACCTCTATGACGACCTGATGAAGCAGGTCAACCCGGAGGCACACCGGATCGCGCTGGCACTGGAGCTGTTCACGGTGGGCAGTTTGAATGTATTTTCCCACCAGACCAATATCAACACAAAAAGCCGCATTCTTTGCTTTGACATTCAGGACTTGGGCGAAAATCTGAAATCGGTGGGCTTGCTGGTGATGCTGGACGCCATTTACAACCGCGTTATCCAGAACCGCAGAGAGGGAAAATACACCCATGTCTACATCGACGAGATCTATCTGTTTTTCGCTAACGGGAGCGGCAGCGGACACAGTATTACCAATTACAGCAGCGAATTTCTCTACAAGTGCTGGAAGCGCTTCCGTAAATATGGCGCGACGCTCACCGGCATCACACAGAATGTGGAGGAATGTCTGCTGTCCAATACGGCGCGTATGATGTTCGCAAACTCTGAGTTTCTGCTGATGCTCAATCAGGCCACCACTGACCGGGAGCAGCTTGCCCGCCTGCTGGGTGCGTCGGATACGCAGATGAGCTATGTAGACAATGCCCCTGCCGGTCATGGGCTCATCAAGGTAGGTGGGGCCATCGTGCCTTTCGCCAATGAGCTGCCCAAAAACACGGAGCTGTACCGCTTAATGTCAACACGCCCCGGTGAGGACTGACGCTATGCGGGACTTGAAGATCAGACCCGGCATGGATACGCCCAAGGCAAAGCTGAAGAACTCCGCACCTAAAGACGCCGATTCCCTTCTGAAACAGCACATGGACAAGCGGCAGCGGGAAAAGGAGCCGGAGAGCCGCGATCCCGTGCGTTACGCCACCGACCGCGTGGAGAAAAATATGCGCCGTGGCGCATCTGAGGCGGCGGATGCCTCACGACGCATGATAAAGCACTACCGAGGAAAGCTGCGACAGAGTAAAGAAAATGTGGTGGGAGGTCACAGCGCGGCAGATATGGAGATCGGTTCGGAAAATGTTTTCATCGACACGCCGATGGAATATGCCTTTTCTCCGGTACAAACCGCTACACGAAATGAAGTCGGAAACCGGACCATTTCTCCGCAAAATTGCGGAGGTCCAAAAAGCGCAGATGCCGCCCCGCAGGAGCGTGGGCGGCAGAAAGCCATACAGGACGCAAAAGCCACCTGCGGGCGGAACCTTGCCGAGAAAAGAACAGCAGAGCGGCACATTGTACCTCCACCGTCTAACCGTGGAGGCACAATGACCACTCCGCAGAAAGGCAATTCGGGGGTGTCGGCCAAGGGCGGTCCTGCCCCCAAGAGCGGACAGGCCATGACCAAGGCCACGAGCACCATGCGTGTTCGACCAACTGACCACGCAGCGCCGAACAATGCAATCATCACGCACCGCGCAAGGGCGGCGGCGCAGAGAAAGGCACAGCAGACAATGCTCCAGACATCCGCAAAGAACGGAGGCAGGGGGGCAAAAAAGATGGGCGGCGCAATGGTGCAGGCGGTACAGACGATTGGGAGAGGTATCGCGTCCGCCGCAAGTTCCATCGTGGCGGCGGGCGGCGGAGCGGTGGTACTGGTGCTGCTCCTGACGGTGATCCTTGTGGCGGCAATCGTGGCATCACCCTTCGGCATCCTCTTTTCCAACGAGAGCCGGGAGGCGGGCGTCGTGCCGATCTCCGCTGCGGTGGCGCAGGTCAACTATGATTTCAATGAGCGGCTGGAAACCCTGCAAACGGCAGATGATTATGATTCCATCTCCGTGACCGGCCAGCCTGCCGATTGGATCGAGGTGCTGGCGGTGTTCGCGGTGAAGGTGGCGGGAGCCGATGTAGACGCCGCGGACGTGGCCACCATGGATGCCGACCGCATCGTGCGGCTGAAAGCAGTCTTTTGGGACATGACCACCATTGCACACCGCATCGAGGTCATTCACCATCCCGGCAGTGGCGATGATGACGGATGGACGGAGCGAAATCTCTATATCACCATCACCGCAAAAACGGCAGAGGAGATGAAAACCGCGTATCACTTCAACCGTAACCAAATCGCGGCGCTGGACGAGCTGCTGGAGCAGCGCGACCTCCTGCGGGAGCTGATTGAGGATGTGTACTCCGTCAGCGGAGACACGGCGTCGTTGATCCGCGGCCTGCCGGAAGATCTGTCACCCGAGCGTGAAGCAGTAGTACGCACCGCCTGTTCTCTTGTCGGCAAGGTGAATTATTTTTGGGGAGGAAAATCCCTCGTAATCGGCTGGGACGCCCGGTGGGGCGAGCTGCGGCAGGTCACGGCGGCGGGCAGCTCCACCACGGGGACCTACCGCCCCTACGGACTGGATTGCAGCGGCTTTGTGGATTGGGTTTTTTACAATCAGTCTGACGGCAGCTATGTCATCGGCCACGGCGGTGGAGCCACCATGCAACACAGCTATTGTACCAATATTTCGTGGGCGGACGCACAGCCCGGTGACTTGGTGTTCTATCCGGATAATTCCCATGTGGGCATTGTCGGCGGCTGGGATGCCAACGGAGAGCTGCTGATCATCCACTGCGCCAGCGGCTATAACAATGTAGTCATTACTGGTAAGGAGGGCTTTACATCTATCAGTAGACCGAGGTACTACGCAGAATAAAAAAGATTTACCTTTCCTTTGCCGGTCTGGTATGGTACAATACCCATCGTGTGTGATGGGAGGGAAATCGTGATGCAGAACTATACCGAGGAAGAAGCTGCCATTTTATGTGGATTTATTGGGCGATATGTTGACCGTGATTCCACCTATGATACGGTTCGCTCCGCTTATTCCCGGCTGTGCAAAGGATTGGAACAGCATACTTTGATGTATCAGGACTACCTATGGGCAGAGCAGGTGCTTCAATTCCTGAAGCCCCAATGGTGGACGGAGCGGGAAGATCACCGTGCGCTGGCATCGCTCCTATTAAAAACGCAAACACTGATCAGAACAACAGGATGATTTCACGCGGGAGGATGGCTGTGTCGCTGTCCTCCCGCCTTTTCTCTGCAAAATGGCATTTCCTCCGAAATCAATCTTAAAACTGATATATGGAATGCGTTTTTGGCGGGGAATGCAAATAATATCCCAACCTTCGACCCAAACTGAGCGTGCCGTTGTACCGCTTAGCAGTCTAATTGACGGAAAGTTTGGTTAAAAGTTTGACTTTTTCACAACCAAAGTTTGCTATGCAAATGATTCAAAATGAATTATAATAAAAGCAATACGCGAGAACAGATAGGGTGAAAGCCATGGACGAAAGAGAAAACGTGATATATCCACGTCCTCAAAAAGAATTAGTCTGTGTGATGGAGAACGCGGAAGAAGAGGGACACCTGCTGGAAACCATCTTAGAAGAGTTTGCAGAGCACCCTTTTTCCATGCCCGCCTTGTGGGCCTGTAGGGGGTACTTTCATCAGCTTGATATAGAGGATTGCAACAGCCATCCAGCGTTGCTGCCGATGCTTGCCCTGCTTTCGGCCATGGGGGGAGACCTGGATCAGGCAAAGGATTATGTGAGTATGCTGGGGAACATGCCACGGCACTGGAATCTGCAAGACTTTCATGAAAGAGATTATTATCGGATCAACACGGAACTGGTCATGCCTTATACAAGCGACGGAATGTTCCTGCGAATTATGTTCTTCCTGGTAAAGGCAGGCATGGTGCCGGTCAGATCGCTTACACTGTCCGCCTGTCGTCCCAGTATCTTGAATGGATTCCGGGACTTTACAAGATTTGGCCCACATCTGAAACGGTACAAAGATACGATAACCGAGATGGCTCATCAGTTATACGGCAGCGTGGGAAAGAATGTATATGAGATCCTGCTGGCGGAATGGTGCTATCAAAATAATGATTGCTTTAATGCACTAATCCTTGTGACCGGAACAATTCCGCTGATCGAGCGGGAGAGCGATATGCGCTGCTTGTTTGTGGCGCTGGCATTACAGATGAGAATCCTGCTCATGAACGGGCAGGCAGGATCGGCCAAGCCGCTGGTCGAAAAGATCCGGAACCGTATTCATGAAACGGGCTGGGAGGAACTGACCTCCAGCTTAAATGCTCTGGAATGTCTTGCGGCCTGTTATGATGGGCAGCAGGAGACGATCATCAAGTGGCTTGAAAAGACCGCCCCGGATGAAAACGGTGACATCTATATGATGGATATGTTTGCGTGGCTGGTAAAAGTACGCTGTTACTTGCAGGTGGGGAAAAATATGGCCGCCTACGTTCTGGTAAAGCAGCTCATTGCCCTCCTGGAGCCTGGAAAGCGGCGTATGGATCTATGCGAGTGTCATATGCTTCTGGCCATCATCTACTATAAATCCGGCGATCAAGACCGCATGTGTGAGGAACTTGAAACAACCCTGACAATGGCGAAAAAATACCGGTATATCCGACTGCTGGCGGACGAGGGGATCTGTATGGTGCAGATGCTGCCCGTCTACCAGCGGGAAAAGGGTGCGGATGCCTTTACCGACCAGATCATAGAGCTGGCCGGGAGCGTGAGCCGGTACCTCCCCAATTATCTGAAAGGGCCATCGGAATACTACGAAACACTGACCGAAACAGAAAAAAAGGTGCTGCGGATGATGGCATTGGGAATGAGCAACGATGAGATCGCGGAAAAACTGGGCCGGAAAGCGGGCACGGTGAAGTTTCACAGCAATAGTATTTTCCGAAAACTCCAAGTACCAAATCGGCAGCAGGCAGTCAACCGTGGGAAAACGATCGGCCTGCTGTAGCATACGGCGGCTGTGAAATACTGAATCTAAACAGTCTGTCGAAAAAGTCCTTCCAGCCGAAGGATTCGGAGGGAAGGATAGTTGGAAAGGGAACCGTCAGGGGTCCCTTTCCTTGAAATCAACAACATTTTAACGCAGTTAAAATGTTTGCAGCTTGGCAAAAAAGCGGCGAAGCCACTTTTTCGACAAGCTGATAAAATAGCTTGGCGAATGACTTATGATGAGGGGCGCGCCCCTCATCCCGTGGGTACCCACGGGATGATACCATTCTGAAAAACGGACCAATCAGGAGAAGGAGGAACCATACCCATGAGAAAACGCATCACAAGCCTGTTTCTTGTGCTGGCGCTCTGCCTGACGCTGCTGCCCACAGCGGCCCTGGCAACAGAGAACACCACCGAGCCGAGCACCCAACTGACCGAACCCACCCCCGTCCCCCAGGAGCCGGAGACCCCGGGCCAAGGGGAGAACACGAAGACCCCCGACCAGCCGGAGGAACCTCCCCAGGACGAGGAACCCCCTGCGGCAGAGGAGGTCGCCCCGGACCGTGAGGTGTCAGAAACGGCTGATTCGCCGCATACGCATCCCATCTGCGGCGAGACCTGCACGGACGGGACGCACACCGGCAACAGCCTGACTTGGACGGGCATTTCCAGTCTGAACGACATTAACCAGACAGGCAACTACTACCTGACCAAGGATGTGACGCTTTCCGAGACATGGACGTGCAACGATGATGTTACTCTCTGCCTGAACGGGTACAGTATCAAGGCTGAGCATTCTTCTCCCATCATCACCGTTGCCCAAGGCAAAACCTTCACCCTGACCGACTGCAACAGCAGCAAGAGTTCCAAGCACTTCAAGAAAGACGACAGCTCCGGCCGGTGGGTACAGGACGTCGATGGAACCATCACCGTCAACGGCGGCGCTGTCTTCCACCCAGGCAACAAGGCCGGCATAGGCGTGAATGTGCCGAAAAACGGCACATTCACGATGTACGGCGGCACCATCTGCGGCAACAACGGCGGCAGCGGCGGCGGTGTGCGTGTCTTCCAAAGCGGCACGTTCAACATGTACGGCGGCACCATCTGCGGCAACATCGGAAGCTACGGCAGCGGTGTGTATGTCGACCGCTACGGCACGTTCAACATGAGCGGCAACGCGGCCATCACCGGCAACACCGGAACCTACTCCGGCGGCGTGAGTGTCGACGGCACGTTCAACATGAGCGGTGACGCGGCTATCACCGGCAACGGCAGCCCCAGAAGCCGCGGCGGCGTGCATGTGAGCGGTAAGGATGCGAATATGAACGTTTCCGGCAATGTACAGATCAAGGACAACTGGAGAGGCGGTACCCTGACTGCCGACAAAGGCGTGTATGTAAAGGGCGACAGCGGCAGCGCCAACAACCTTTGTCTGGTCCAGGGTCAAGTTGTCACCATCGACGATTCAAATGGTCTGAGCAGCAACGCCCATATTGGCGTCACCACGGAGAACGTACCCGCCAAAATCGCCACCGACGCGACGAAGGAACTGTCCTACTACACCAACATCTTCACCCCGGACGTGCAGAATCAGGGCTACATGATCACCAAGGATGAGAATGAGAACGCCCTATACCTCTCGGCGCACCAGCATAACTGGGGGTTCACCTCGAACGGCGCGACCATCACTGCCACATGCAGCAAGTGCTCCGCCAGCGGCGGCAGCGTGACCATCAACAAGCCTGCATACACAACCTACGGCGACGGTCAGAGCGAAAAAGCAACGCTGACAGAAAACAGCTGGCAGGGTTTGGCGGTGAATGAGGACGCCATCACCTACACAAAGGGCAGCACTTCCCTTGAGGCCGCCCCCACCGACGCGGGCACCTACACCGCCAGCATCACTGTGGGCGATGCCACCGCCAGCGTGGAGTATACAATCCAAAGGGCTGACCCGAAGGCAAGCGACTTCACCTTTGCCGCGCCCTCTCCCCTGACCTATGACGGAAACGCCAAGACCGCCACGGTCAAACCGAATACCGGCATCAACGGCATGGGCGCTGTCACGGTGAAGTATTTCAAAAACGGTGTGGAGACTGAACCGAAGGACGCAGGTGACTACACGGTCAAAGTTTCCGTTGCGGAGGGTGCGAACTACAATGCCACGACTGACAACCTGACGACAGACGGCTGGAAGTTTACCATTGGTAAGGCAACGCAGACCATCATCGTTCCCACAGATAAGACCATCGTCAAGGACGGTATTGCCGAGGATATTTCCGATTGGGCAACCGTCGCGGGCGTGACCGGTGGTAGCAATTCCGGTACGCTCTCCTATGCGCTGGACGGCTCTTATACCGGCGTTGCGCTGGAGGGCAACCAGTTAACTGTGGACAGCAGTGTTGCTACGGGTACGACCATCACCATCAAGGTCACCGCCGAAGAAACAGGCAACTACAACAAGGAGGAGCAGACCTTCACCGTGAAGGTCGCGGACAAGAACACTGCCACTGTGACCATCACTGGCCTACCTGACACCGTAACCTATGGTCAGGAGTTCATCCTGGCGGCATCGCAGACCGGTGACACGACCAGCGCGAACAAAAAGTGGACTTGGGATTACGACCAAGGATACTTCAAGCTGGTAGGACCCAATGCAAATACCGAAACAATCACGCTTCAGGCTATCAAGGCCGGTACGCCCAGCAAGGGTATCACCGCGACCTACGAGAGCGGCACCCATAAGGGCAGCAAAACCGTGACCCCCGGCGTGGCTCAAAAAGAAGTTACCGTTTCTGGCATCACCGCCGCGAATAAAAAGTATGACGGCGGCACCAGCGCCACGGTCAACGCCTCCGGCGCGATCATTACCGGCAAGGAGACTGGTGATGATCTGACGGTTAGTGTTTCTGCTGGCTCCACCTTCGACAGCGCCGATGCGGGCAGCAGAACGGTCACACTTGGTGCCCTGACGCTGGGCGGTGCCAGTGCCGGCAACTACAAGCTGGCCGCCAGCGGTAATCAGACCACGGCAACAGCGAACATCACGGCGAAGGATGTTTCCATCAGCGCAGCCACCGTCAACGACAAGGGCTATGACGGCAATGCCAACGCTACCGTCGCCAGTGTGACCATTACCGGTGTCAGCAGCGCACTGAGCATGGGAACGGACTTCGATGTTACCTCTGCTACATTCCCCGATGCTGACGCGGACACCGCCAATGTGGATGTGACCATCAATGTTGCATTGAAGGGCACTGCGGCAAACAACTACAACCTGACCAACGGCATGGGTTATGTTGTGACCAGCGCCGCGAAGATCAACAAGGCTACTTACAGTGACTCCGCTCCCACCAAGACGGTGAATATTCTGAAGAATTATGCCGGTGTACAGACGGGTACGCTGACGGCAGCCGATTTCTTCACCACCGCTCCTGCCGAGGCGAAGATCACAAATGCGGTTCCGAATTCTAAACCCAGTAGCATGATGAGCCTCGTGGGCGCGGATTCTTCCGGCAATTTCACCTACGACAGCAAGACGAACATCACGGCTGCATCGGATGAGAGCTGGACCGTCACCATCAGCAGCAAGAACTATACGGACATCAACGCCACGCTGACCTTCAAGCTCGTGGATAAGACCGATGTCAGTGCCCAGATCACCTTCCCCAACGGCACCCTGACCTACAACGGCGCGGGACAAAAATACGAGAAGGCCACCATCAGCGGCGTCAGCGGCGGCACATGGAATTACACCTATGTTGCCAACTCCGGTACCGGCGCCAGTCTGGACAGCGCGGGTCTCCCCAAGACCGCAGGCACCTACACCGTGACGGCCAAGTATGAGGACAGCGCCAGCCTCGGTACCAAGAACGCCAAGCTGACCATCAGCAAGGCAACGCCCACCGGCGCGCCCACCTGCACCAAGATCACCATCAGCGGCAAGACGCTGGCAGACGCGCCGCTGGCCATCGGCACCATCGCTCCCGCAGGCGGTACGCTTGCGTGGGATATGGCTGCTAACACAGTCGTTGCGGCGAACACCGCTTACGGCTGGACCTACACCCCGGCTGATACGGCCAACTACAAAGCTCTGACCGGCTCCCTTACGCCTTATGCGGTGTCCTCCGGCGGCGGTGGCGGCGGTGGCAGCAGTGCAGCGACCCCGTCTGTTTCCGACAAGGCAGCCAAGGAGCTGAAGAATGCCAAGGAAGGCTCCACCGTCACCATTGACATGAAGGGCGAAACCAAGCTTCCTGCCAGCGTTACCAAGGAAATCGCAGGCAAGGATGTCACCGTTGAGCTGGATATGGGCGGCGGCATAGTCTGGTCCTTCAACGGTCTGGATGTTCCGAAGGGCGGCGTGAGGCTGGACCTCGGCGTTAAGACCGGCACAAAGACCATTCCCGCCAAGGTCATCAACGCCCTGACCGGCGAGACGACGACAATTCAGCTTCAGCTTAACCACAACGGTCCCTTCGGTATGTCGCTGAAGCTCTCCGTTGACCTCGGCAAGAAGCACGATGGTTTGTACGCCAACCTTTACTTCTACAATCCCAAGAGCGGCGAGCTGGAATTCCAAAGTGCTGGTTTGATCAGCGGCGGCAAGGCAAGCTGGGTATTTGACCATGCATCTGATTACGCCATCGTGATCGACAAGGAAAGCCATGAGCCGATGACCTTCACCGATGTGCCTGACACCGCCTACTATGCCGAGGCAGTCAATTGGGCAGTCGCCAAGAAGATCACCGAGGGCATCGGCAACAAGCTGTTCGGCTCCAACGATCCCTGCACCCGCGCACAGATCGTCACCTTCCTGTGGCGCGCGGCGGGCAGCCCGGGACCCAAGACCATGAGCGGTTTCTCCGATGTTCCTGCGGATAGCTATTATGCCAAGGCAGTCGCATGGGCTGTCGAAAACGGCATCACTGGCGGCACTGGCGACGGTAAGTTCAGCCCCGATGCTACCTGCACCCGCGCACAGGCTGTGACCTTCCTCTATCGCGCATCCGGTGCGCCTGCTGTCAGCGGCAATGCAGCCTTCAGCGATGTGGCAACCAACGCCTACTATGAGGCGGCAGTCAAGTGGGCGGAAAAGAACGGTATCACCGGCGGCATCGGCGGCGGTCTGTTCGGCTCTGACAACAACTGCACCCGCGCTCAGATCGTTACTTTCCTCTATCGTAACTATCAGAGCAAGTAACCGTATACTAACCCCGCAATAAGAACGGCGGCAAAGGATCACAATGTCCTTTGCCGCCGCCTTTTTATCTTTTGGCGCAAAAAAGAAGCAGGGTGTAACCCCCACTTCTCCGTTACTGATCTTTCTTTTTCTTCATTTTCTCTACCTGACGACAGAGGTCGATATAGTCCCTTGATTCAGCATCGTCTTTTCCGGAGAAGAATTCCAGAACATCGGCGCTGACGGAATTCGGACGAGAGGTGCCAGCGTGTGCAATGGCATCCAAGCTGATGTGCAGCTCACGGGCAATTAGGAAAATAGTTTCGCCCTTCGGATTGCTGCGACAGATCTCCAAATCCATGATCGTTCTTGTATTCATGCTTAGCTTGCGGGCTAATTCTCGCTGAGAAAGACCCCGTTCCTCTCTGGCCTCTCTCACAGCCTTTGCCAGAAGATCGAGCGCAACATACACATTCATCACCTCTACTACCATTTTAGTGTGTACTTCAGCTCACTTAAATCGGTATGTAGGGCAGTATTGCGATGTACCATAACTCACCATTGGAAAGGAGTTGTATTTCTTGAAGCAAATCTCTAAATTAAGGAATTTCCAGTAAAAGACCGCGTTTGTTGGTGCGATGCGGATAGCGGACCTTAGTCAAATTGATAGAAGCACTGCTATTTATCATATAGCTTTTACGGTTCTAAACGGTGTATTCAACTACACCGCTTTGTATTGCTTAAATTACCATATTCTCTTTTTCCATCGGCTCATTATGCCGTTGGAAAATTTTTTTGAAAATTTTTGCCGAAACTTTGCCAAAACCGCACCTTCCATTCGGGATAGAAGCGAAAGGGGAAGAAAGCCGACCTCTCGGTGCATGAGAGGAGGTGAACAACTCTTGGAGCTGACACCATCCCAAAAGAAAACCGTTAGACATCAGTTCGACAGCTTTTGCAGGAAGGTTCTGCGCGAAGAAGCCCGCGATTATGAGCGTCATATCGCGTGGCGTTCCAACCATGAGGTATCCCTTTCGGAGCTGTCAGAGGAGCAGGAGCGCCAAATGTATGTGCTGGACGAGTATCCGTCCGAGCAGACGCATTTTCATGTGCAGGGCTATGATGTGGCAATCGAAAACGAAGATCTTGCCAATGCCCTGACGGTACTGCCGGATGATAAGCGTGACATTGTTCTGCTTGCGTATTTCCTTGATATGACCGATCAGGAAATCGCGGACAAGCTGGACATGGTACGCCGCACCGTGCAATACAAGCGCGCTCAGTCCCTCAAGGAATTGAAAAAAGAAATGGAGGTTACTGAAGATGGCGCGCAATCTGAGTAATGCCGCTGCATCTCTGCTGCCTTACTCGACCATCGAAGCGGCAGCGTCCGGCAATGTGGACGCGATCAATGCTGTGCTGAAGCACTATGAGCGTTATATTGCGGCTCTGGCAACCAGAACCCTGTATGACGAAAACGGTGTTCCGCACCTTTGCCTCGATGAAGAAAAGGTATGCAGGATGCGAACCAAGCTGATTACCAAGATTCTTGACTTCAAGGTAAACAAAACAGCCTAAAACCCATAGCAGCCCGTGCAGGAGCGTGTCCCCCTTTCCACGCTTCTGCAACGGGCCATTCGTGCATCCGCGAGGAAAGGTTCTTATCACCCGATAGGAGCCTTTCCCGGCTGATCCACAGCCAAATATCACACGCGCCTGAAAGCGCGGATCTGCTGTACCTTGAAAATTTCATAGGCAACCGGATAACGAACCTGAACGGAGCAAAGCCCAGCAAATGGCGCGCCATGATCCGCACGGAAAGGAGGATTTGGGCGAGCGATTCAGCCAGTTTGCATCTGTGTGTGGCATCACAGATGGCCATGACCTCCGTTCAGCTAACGATACTCCCGCGTTGAACGCCCTCAAAGCATTGCGCGGCGCACCCATCAGCATGGGCCGGGGTGAGACTCCCGTGGGCGGCTGCCAGCCGCCGTCCGGTTTTGCCATCATTTATAGCGAGATAATAACAACCTATAATTTTTACTATTTTGGGAGGTATCCCCATGACAGATAAAATCGGCTTAACGATTGAAGAAGCCGCAGACTATACAGGCATTGGCAGAAACACCATGCGGAAGCTCGTGGAATGGGAGAAGATTCCCGTACTGCGGATCGGGCGCAGATACATCATCCGCATAGATGTCATTCATAAGTTCATGGAAGCCAACCAGGGTGCAGATCTTCTGGTGCGGGAACAGGTCCGTGCGGTCAGATGAAGGACAGGACAGTGCGGAGCTTTTTATTTGCCGGTTCATGTGAGGTCTGCTATAATAGCAGACAACACATCATAACAGCTCCGTTTGCCGCTATGAGAGGAGAAGCACTATGGCAAAAGGTTCTGTAAGAAAAAAGGGAAAGAAGTGGTACTATCGGTTCTATGTAGAGGATGCCAGCGGCAACAGCGTTCAGAGGGAGTTTCCCGGTTCTGAGAGCAAGAGCGAAACGGAAGCCATGCTCCGCAAGGCCATGGCGGATTATGAGGAAAAGCAATTCGTAGCAAAATCCGAAAATCTAACCCTTGCAGGGCTGCTGGACAAGTGGATTGAGGAGGAACTGAAGCCCGGTTCTCTGAGCAACGGCACGGTGGCCGCCTACATCGACACAGCCAGACGCATCAAGAAGCACCCCATCGCCGACCGCAAACTGAAGAAGATCACACCGGATCATCTGCAAAGCTATCTGGACCTGTTGAGCCTTGGCGGTGAATGGCCGGACGGCACGGTGAGGAAAGCGCTGAGCAGCGGCTCCATGCGGCAATACTCCGCCGTGCTGCAAGGTGCGTTCCGTTTCGCGGTATTCCCTAAGCGGTATCTCTCCTTCAACCCCATGCAGTACATCGTGTACCGCAAGAGGACGGAGGATTATGACCTGTTTTCGGAGGACGGAACGGATGAGGATGTTCCAATTATCCCGACGATCTCCTACGAACAGTTTCTTGAATTGAATGAGATGCTGTTCAAAAAGAAAAACCCCGCCCTTCTGCCTATCCAGATCGCATACTACACCGGACTTCGCATTGGCGAGGCTTGCAGCCTGACCTGGCAGGACATTGATTTGAAGGAGCAGCGGCTGACGGTGAGACGCAGCATCCGCTACAACTCGGCGCGGCACAGGACGGAGATTGGCACCACGAAGCGCAAAAAGATCCGCTCAGTGGATTTCTGCAACACACTGGCGGAGATTTTGAAAGAGGCAAAGAAAACGCAGATGCTTGACCGCCTTGCCTGTGGACCGCTATACAGCCAGAATTACTACTTGACCATTGAAGAAAAGAACCGCACCTACTATGAGGTTTACAGCCTGCCGGTTTCGGAGCATCCTCCAGAGGGCTATCAGGCGATCAGCCTTGTCTGTGTGCGGCAGGATGGCAGGTATGAGTCTCCGGCAACGGTTTCCAATGTGTGTCAGATAGCAAAGAAAAGAGTGGACGGCATGGAGAGTTTTCATTTCCATCAGCTTCGCCACACCTTCACCAGCAATCTGCTGTCCTACGGCGCAGCGCCGAAGGACGTGCAGGAGCTTCTTGGCCATTCGGATGTGACGACCACAATGAATATTTACGCACACGCAAGCAGAGAGGCTAAGCGCGATGCCGCGAAACTGCTGGACAAGGTGCAATAAGACTTTCCCTTGTTCTTTTCCGGCAAGGGAAAAAACAAGGGAAATTGAGAGCAGAGAAACATCCAAACGCCTTGAAAAACAAGCAATTTTAGCACTTCCAAGAAAAATGATTTATAAACCGGAATTTGTGAGGGTAATTATGATAAATTTTTTGAATGATATAAGGAATGCAGAAAATCCAATATCCAATAATAGAAAACTTATAAATACCATAGCGATATTGTTTCTCGGAATAGCTTTGGGAACTTTCTCAAAATATCTGGATTTTCGTCAAACTGAACTTCCAGGTGTGCTTATGGCAATAAATGGAGTCTTAGATATTGGTAATTTTCTTGGGCGTTTTGCAATCTGGATATTGATTGCACTGTGTATTTCTATTTATAGCAATTCTGCAATAAGAGCAAGCATCAATGTTTTTGTATTCTTTGTTGGTATGGTTGCAAGCTACTATTTGTATTCAAACTATATTGCAGGATTTTTCCCAAGAAGTTATGCGATGATTTGGTTTGGATTTACAGCTGTTTCTCCATTATTGGCTTTTGTCTGTTGGTATGCAAAGGGGAAAAGCAAACTGGCATTTATACTATCAGCGCTGATTTTGGCAGTATTGTTCAATATGTGCTTTGTATATGGATGCTGGTATTTTAATGCAAAATCTGTTTTGGAAGTGATAGTCTTTATTATTGGACTTATTGTTTTGAGGAGAGACACATTGAGGAGTTCTGCGCTAATGGGAACGATTAGTATAGTTCTTGCAGTTTTACTTGATATGGTTATTCCATTTCATTTTGGATAAACAACTTCCAGTTTAACGAACAGGAGATGATGAACGCATGAAAATCCTACATGAACTTTCTTGGCTATGGGAAACGCTGGGCATTGCGCTTGTTGCTGCGGCTGTCTGCATGGCTTGCACTGCTCTGATTGGCAAGGCAGCGAAGAAGAAGCTCGACAAAAAGGTGTTGGCAGTCGTAGGGGTAGCGGCATTTGTGGGCGCGATTCTGGCGGTCATTCTGATCGCCCGGACACCGATGCCGC